>Ga0073904_10000850_pt1 | contig 22355 bp, 23 predicted proteins | sample KloWWTrecipitate_FD_66668 | JGI IMG/M metagenome (GOLD analysis project Ga0073904, IMG submission 66668) | Active sludge microbial communities from Klosterneuburg, Austria, studying microevolution and ecology of nitrifiers - Klosterneuburg... | ecosystem: Engineered > WWTP > Aerobic digester >... | reverse complement strand
TCATTTCCAGCTCACTTCTTTTGCACTTTTGGGGATCTTAATTTTGAAATTTAATTTATCGTTATTGAATTCTTCACTGCTGTAAGTAAGCCAAATGGACTGCTTCTCTTCAGGTCTTATGACAGTTATTTTTTTAGGAAAATGAATGCCGTCGTTTTCATAAAAATTTTCATAATTGATTTCTAATTTAACTTTCCCTTTATCACCGTATTTCCCAAGTTTTTTTACATAATAATTTTCCTTGTCTATCCAGAATTTTTTTACTTCGTTTTTATCGGTAAGTACTGCTACAAATTCATTCTCTGTTTCTAATATCTCTGCATTTTCATATTTCTCTTCAGCGAAATAATACTTTCCTGAAAAAGAATTTATGATCTCATCAAATTCAATTTTAATCTTCATTATAATACTCAGATTACTTTGAGTAGAAGAACCTTTTATCACCCTGTTATCCATAACATTGTAATAAATAAAGTTTTCTCTGGTGATCAAAAGATTTGCAACATCAATACCAAAGGGACCTTCCAGTTTTGTGAAAATGCTATCAGGTTTTTTTATGCTTACTGTGATCGATCCTGTGTTGTTTAATTCAGGTGAGTCAATTGAAATTTCGCCGTATGCATCAAGTCCCGTAAGTTTCATTGAGTTTTCATTAACTTTATTTTTTATATACTCAAATGAAACTTTTGAATCAGTTGTATTCTGAGAAGCAGTACATGAAATAAAATAAACTGCTGTAAATACTAATAATAAATATTTAAAAATGTTAAGCATTCTCAAGTTTACATTCTGAAATAAATCTTTTTAAAATATTCGCAGAGAGAGAAATATCCGAATCTTCAAACCTTTCAGGATGCCACTGAACCCCGAGTAAGAATGATTTATCATTTCTATCGGAATATTCAATTCCTTCAATAATTCCGTCATCAGATTTTGCATTTATCCTGAGTCCTTCTCCAAGCCTGTCTATTGATTGGTGATGATAAGAATTAACATTTGCCTTTTCAATTTTAGATATGTCATACAGTAAAGTATCTTTCAAAATTTTCACATCATGAAATCTTGGTTTTGATGGAGATATCTCATCATGATTTACATTTCGAATCTCAAGAAGATCAGATATCAGACTTCCTCTGAAAAAAATATTTATAAGCTGCAGCCCTCTGCAGATTCCAAGAACTGGTTTAGAAGATTGTACAGCCGTTTCAACAAGACGTAATTCAAACCCGTCTCTTTCCGGATTATATGTGCCTTTAGTTTCTTTTGTATCCCAGTCGCAATATAGTTCAGGGTAAATATCAACTCCGCCGGATAATATAAGACCGTCACATTCATTAAAAATTTTATATCCTTCTTCAGGAAATAAATAATCCAATACTCTATACTCTATCTCAAAATATTTTAGCCAATTTTCATATCTCAGGAAATTTGTATCCGAACGGCTAATTCCAATTTTCATTTTTATTATAATTATTATATATCATTTAAAGCAGATCAAGCAATAATTTTTCGTTATCGATAACTTCTATTTCCATGTTAAGATAATACACAGGGAAGTTGTTAATGAAATCTGTAAACTTGTTTATTTTCATGAAATCCTTGCCCGTAGTTATAAAGACTGAGTCCTTTTTATAATTAGAAGTTATTGTTTCGATATCATTTTGTGAATACTCATGATGATCTTTAAAAATTAATTCTTCAACAATATCTACACCTAAGTTTTTTAAGGTATATTTAAAGGATCCAGGTCTGGCAATTCCTGAGAAAATTACTGCCGGTTTTTTATCAGGTTTTAAAATAGTATTTTTATGATCTATTAAATATTCAGTTTTATATTTTATTTTTACAACTTTTGAATCAGAAATCAAACTTGAATAAAAATCAGGAGTTTCTGATTTGTAACTTTCCTTAAAATTTAGAATGATCAGATCTGCTCTGTTTAAATTAGCAATTTTTTCTCTGAGTAATCCTGATGGTAAAGTATGTTTATACAAAAAATTATTACTGTAAATATCTGTTGCATCAATCATTACTAAATCTTTATCCCTCTGAATTCTTCTATGCTGAAATGCATCGTCAAGTAATATAACGTCGGGATGAAATTCATTCATAATTACATTTGCAGATTTACATCTGTCTGCTGATGATACTACGAAAATTGATTTAGGGAATTCCTTTATAAGTTCAAAAGAGATGAGAGCAGGTTCATCTCCTGTCAGTGAAATATCCTGAATTACAGAATTTCCGTCGGAAACAATTACAAGTTCTTTTGATTTTCTTCCATACCCTCTGGAAATTATGCCAACTTTTTTCCCGTCTCGTAAAAACAATTTTGCAAGAAATATCACCATTGGTGTTTTGCCTGTACCGCCTGTAGTGATATTTCCAATTGAAATGATCTTTACGTCAGGTTTACAAATGCTGAAAAATTTCTTATCATAAAGATAATTTCTGATATCCATTACAAATGAGTAAAGAATCGAAAAAGGTATAAGAATTTTTCTGAACACACTTACTTTATTCATGATCAAAGCTCCGCAGACAGTTTTGATTTAAAGTCTTCTAAATCATCATCATAAAGATATTCACCGTAATTGAATTTATTACCAAAGGTTATGATACATTTACTAAAGGGCATAGGAATTTCAAATTTATCCCAGCTTTTCATAAGTGTCTTTTTGTTTTTATAAATTATATTGACTGGAATAATTGGAACATTACATTTATTGGAAATTATAAGCGGACCGTTTTTTATCTGACCTGCAGGTCCTCTGGGACCATCTGGTGTGATGACTGCATTTTTACCGGATTTTACTAAATCTATCAATTTATCAACAGCATCCTTACCTCCCTTTGAACTGGAACCTCTTACGACTTCATACTTCCATTTTTTCAGCAGATTGTTAAGTATTTCACCGTCTTTACTTTGTGATACTAAAGCTGCCGGATTTTTGTCTTTGAAAATATACCAGCCTGTCAGCATTTTTGAATGCCAGAAAATAAATATTGAATTTCCAGACTGATCAGGTTCATTGTTGATCTTAAATCTTAATGTTTTAATGTACAGATCTATTATAAATGGAAGAAATCTCATTCCGAGGAAATTGTAAAACTTTTTCATATTAATTCACACTTATTCATATTAAATACTCATCAATTCAGATATCAGTATAGCGGCATTTTTTGATGCATCCTTCTCTGTCAGTACTTTCCTTAATTCCTCAAAGTCAGAAAGCATTTTATTTCTGTATTCAGAATCATTAATTATTTTCTTTCCTTCTTCCAATATATCTTCAGGTTGCATTTTTTCCTGAAGAAATTCTTTTACAGCGGATTTACCAAGAAGAATATTTATCATTGCAATGTGATCAACTTTTATAAGTCTTTTACCGATTGCATAATTGAACGCACCTGTTTTATATACAACACAAAACGGTGTACCTATCAATGCACATTCCATAGTAGATGTACCTGATTTTGTAATGACCAGACATGAATTAAGAATAGTTTTATAATTTGCATAGTCATTTCCTTCTGATCTGATGAGATTGAAGTTATGACCCGACATAAACTTTTTATAATAGGAAATATCAAAATTGTCAGAGCAAATAATGTTGATATTGCAGTCAAATTCTTTTTGGAATAATTCAGCAGTCTTTACCATTATTGGCAGCATTAACTTTATCTCATCTTTTCGGCTGCCCGGCATGAAGCTGATAGTAAGTTTATTACTTATTTCTCTGCTGTTTTCAGATAAAAATGTATTCGTCTTTTTTATAAGAGGATGACCGGTAAATTTTGCTGTTACATTTTCGTTTTTATAAAAATCAACTTCGAATGGAAAAACAACTAACATAAGATCAATACATTGCCGGATTATTTTTACACGGCTTTTGTGCCAAGCCCAGAGTTGCGGCGAAATGTAATATACAATTTTACCTTTGAATTTTTTTCTGATACCTGTTGCAATCTTTAAATTAAAGCCAGGAAAATCTACAAGAATAACTATGTCAGGATCAAATTCTAAAATGATATTGCAAGTATTGTCGATTATTCTTTTAAGTTTTTTTATATTTTTTATCACAGATGAAAATCCGATATAGCTGACTTCACTTTTATCATAGATAAGTTGTGCGCCTGCAGAGCTAAGTTCTGAACCGCCAATACCTTTTACAATCACATCTGAATAAATAATTTTTAATTCATTTATCAGAGATGCAGCATGCGTATCTCCTGAAGATTCACCTGCAATAATAAAGATTTTTTTTGGAACTGTTGTCAAATGAAAAAATAATTAGAATAAAATTGTATGTATATATTTAACTCATGATCTTTTCAGCAGCATCTTCTCCTGAATTTAGAGCACCTTCCATAAATCCCTGCCAGTCTGCAACGTGCTCACCTGCAAAATAAATATTCTCAGTATTTTCTCTGAGAGCAGGCATGATTCCAAACCATTGACCTTTTCCATAAAGAGCGTATGCACCTTTTGAATATTCATCATCTCCCCAATAATAGTTTAAATTATCTTCAACATATCCCGAGACATCTCCCATTGCAGTCTTTAAAGTTTCAATAATGACCTTGATCCTTTCTTCTTTTACCATTTTTGAAAGTATATCTGCTTTGTCACCGACTGCATAAGTTATCAAAACGCCTTTAGGTGATTTCTGATTTTTTGTTGCATGATAAAAGTAATGGGTATAGGTATCGGTAAGAATACTAAATGATTCATCTTTCCAGAACCTTTCTTTGAAAATAGTAGCTGATTTTATAATTCTACTGTACTGCAATGCATTTATTGCTTCAATCTTTTCAGGAGACAGCACAGGAGTAAAGATTATTTTACTCATTGCAAATGTTGGAACAGTGCATATCAGTTTATCACACGTAAAGACTTTTCCATTGCTGCATTTAATTTTTACTTTTCCTGAACTATCAATTTCAGTAGCTTTATGCTCAAGCAGAATATTTTCCATCCCGATTTTTTCAGCCATACCTTCAGCGATTCGTTTATTGCCACCTTTTACTTTAAAATCCATTTCGTTGTATTCATTAGACTCTGCATATTCCGCAAGTGCAGAATATGCTGAAACAAATCGTATAGATTCTCCAAAGTCAGTACTGTCGGCATATTCCCTTATGTCCAGATCTTTTTCCGGAATATCATGATTCATTAAAAATCTCCACCAGTCCATTTTATCCAAAACTATTTTTTCCTGCTCTGTAAGATTTTTATAATCGGCAAGGATCTTTTCAAATTGAACTTTCCAGTCAGGAGACCAATCCCAACTTTCCGGATCATAGAACTTTCCTTTATAAATCAGTCTGTCCTTGAATCTGTTATCTTCCATTTCAAGACTAAACTCATTGCACAAACCTTTGATCCTTTCATGCGAGCCGCCGATCCATTCAGCTCCTAATTCAATTACAAGATCGTCATTTGATCCGTCTGGAATGTTATGAGAAAAAACTCTTCCTCCGATCCTTTTTCTTGCTTCAAGAATTGTAACGTCAAAGCCATTTTCTTTTAGCTTCATTCCCGCTGCCAGACCTGAAAAACCGGCTCCGAGTATTACGACGGCAGGTTTTGAACTTAAGTTTAGAGAAAATACTTTTGGTGCAATAAGAGTACCGGCAGCAATTAAAGATGACTGTTTTAGAAATTCACGTCTTGATGTCATAAGCTTAATAAATTTTTTTATCAAAATACCTAATTGAAGTAAATTTAAAAACTCAATCCTAATATTTAATATAGAAACTTAAGGTTCTAAAAATTTTTACATTCAATTTGGAAATAAAGAATAGTAAATTGCACTTACAAAATAATACAACTTGCCTGATATAATATCAGTATCGGTTACAGAATTGCCATTTAGTATTCTTCAATCAGAAATGAAGGAGTTTGCTAAAAACATCTTCAGCAGAAAGTTCACGGATGCTGAAAGACTTATGCCTGTCTTTGAAAATTCTGAAATTGAAAAAAGAAATTTATGTGTACCTTTAGATTATTTCGAAAAGAAAAGATCTTTTGCTGATAGAAATTCAGATTATCTTGAGCTTACCATCAGATACTCTTCTGAAGTTATTAATGAATGTGCATTGAAAGCAGGTCTTGATCTGCAAAGCGTCACTGATTTTATTTATGTTTCGTCAACTGGAATTTCCACTCCGAGTCCCGATGCATATATTATCAACAAGTTAAAGCTGAATAAAAATATTAACAGATATCCTTTGTGGGGACTTGGCTGTGCAGGTGGTGTCTCAGGAATTGCCAAAGCTAATACACTGGCAAAATCAAATCCGGATGCAGTTGTTTTAATTGTTACATCAGAATTATGTTCTCTGACTTTTTTAAATGATGACTTTTCGAAAAGTAATTTTATTGCAACCAGTTTATTTTCAGACGGCGTTGCAGCAGTATTAGTAGTTGGGGACAATTTTAAGTTTAATAATGAAAATAAATTTCAGCTGAAAATTAAAGATTCCAGAAGCCGAATTTATGATGAGACACTTGATGTAATGGGATGGGATGTGACTGATGACGGTTTAAAAGTTGTTTTTTCAAAAGATATACCAAATATAGTAGAGAACAATCTCAAACCTGACATAGAAGAATTTTTATGTGAACATGATCTTAAAATAAATGACATTAAAAATTTCATTACTCATCCGGGTGGAATAAAAGTGATCAATGCTTATATTAAATCTTTGGAAATTTATGAGGAAAAACTTTCAAATACAAAATGTATTCTAAGTAAATATGGAAACATGTCATCTGCAACTGTACTTTATGTTCTGGACAGATTTTTTAAAACTGGATTTCAAACAGGTTACGGATTAATGACATCATTGGGACCCGGATTTTCAAGCGAAATGGTTTTGCTGGATATTGAATAAATTAGGCATAAATACTTATTGATGCTCTTTCCTATAATTATATCTATAATAATTATTCAGAGATTGACAGAGCTTGTCATTTCAAAAAAAAATGAAAAATGGCTGTTGGCAAACGGAGCTGTTGAATACGGTGGTAGTCATTATAAATATATTGTGTTGCTGCACACATTCTTTTTTATTTCAATGATATTTGAATATTATTTTGTAAAAAGAGGAAGTGAATTCAATATAATTAATTATTTCTTTTTGGTATTTTTCCTCATTCTTCAAACAGCAAGAGTATCAGTACTTTTTTCACTTGGTAAATACTGGAATACTAAAATTTACAGAATTCCTAATTCACCTCTTGTAAACAAAGGGTTGTATAAATATTTCAAACATCCTAACTATGCAATAGTGATATGTGAATTATTTGCCATACCAATGATATTTGATCTTTATTATACTGCAATAATTTTTTCGGTATTAAACGGAGTAATGCTTTATTACAGGATCAGTGCTGAAAATAAAGTTTTAGAAAATTAAAAAAATTTATAAAATGAAAATCAGATTAAAAGAAATATGTCATGGCAGAAGCGGTGACAAAGGCGATGCAGCAAACATAGGGCTTATAGCTTATAAGAAAGAAGATTATGAAGTTATTAAAAAGGAAGTTACAGCAGATCGAGTAAAGAAATATTTTGAAGGCATTTGTAAAGGTGAAGTGATACGATACGAACTTCCTAATATTAACGCACTTAATTTTTTACTTAACAACACATTAGGCGGAGGCGGAACAGTTTCACTTATGTTAGATGCTCAGGGAAAGACTCTTGCATCAGCTTTATTAAAAATGGAAATAGAAAAATAATTTTAAATTTAAATTTATATAAAATGTTTGAACAGCAAAAGTACAGATTAAAAGATTCGAAAGAAAAAATAGATTCATTACGGAGGTTTCTTTGAAATCGATAACAAGATCTCTAAAATAAAAGAATTGGATTCTCAGACTACAGTTGAGAATTTTTGGGAAGACAACAAAGCCGCACAAAAGATCCTTCAGGAAATATCCGCTCTGAAAAAATGGGTAGAAGAATTTCAGGGAGTTGAATCAAAATTTATTGATATTAACGGATTGATTGAAATTGCTGAATCGGAAAAGGATGAAACTTTAACAGATGAGATTGAAAAAGATATTGATATTTTTGAAAAAGAACTTGATGAAGTTGAGTTTAAAAATATGCTTTCTGATAAAGATGATGTGAGGGATGCTATAATTACGATCAATTCAGGTGCAGGCGGGACTGAATCTCAGGACTGGGCTGAAATGCTTTTGAGAATGTATCTGAGATATTGCGAGAAGAATGGTCTCAATGCATTGCTGATAGACAGATTAGATGGTGACGGAGCGGGAATAAAAAGCGCTACTGTCGAGGTCAAAGGAGAATTTGCTTATGGTTATCTTAAAGCTGAGAATGGTGTTCACAGACTTGTAAGGATCTCTCCATTTGATTCAAATAAAAAACGTCACACTTCGTTTGCCGCTGTTTATGTTAGTCCTGTAATTGATGATGAGATTGAAATTGAATTAAATTCTGCAGACATGAAGATCGATACATTTCGTGCAGGAGGAGCAGGCGGTCAGAATGTAAATAAAGTAGAAACTGCAATTCGAATTACACATGCTCCTTCAGGAATTGTGGTACAATGTCAGAATGAGCGTTCACAGAATCAGAATAAAATGAATGCAATAAAGATGCTGAAGTCAAAACTTTATATGCTTGAAAAGGAAAAAGAACTTGCGAGATTGCAGACAATTGAAAACACAAAGAAAAAAATTGAGTGGGGGAGTCAGATAAGAAGTTACGTTTTCCATCCTTACAATATGGTCAAAGATCACAGGACAGATCATGAAACAAGCGACACACAGGGAGTCATGGACGGAGATATCCATGATTTTATAAAAGCATTTTTACTTGAGAAATAGAATGAAGAATTATAAACTTTTAATTGCAAGACGGTTTCTATTCTCTAAAGGCGAATCCAGATTTATTTCTTTTATAACTTATATTTCTATACTCGGAGTTACACTTGGAGTGTCAGCTTTGATAATTGCAGTATCCGTACTTAATGGATTTGAAAAAGAGATACGCGATAAAGTAGCCGGTCTTGTTTCACATATTCAAATTTCATCATTTGTAACTGAAGGATTAAGTAACCATGAAGAAGCAATTGCTAAGATGAAAAATGAGATAGAGGGTATAAAAGGAATATCTCCGATCGTTCAGAAGGAAGCTGTGATCAGATATAAATCAACTGTGGAAGGAATTATCTTAAAAGGAATTAACATTGAAACCGATCTGTCAACTGCAAAAAGTAAAGTTGTCAGTGGAACATTTGATCTGACTCCGATCGATAGTTCATTTTCAAAACTGATCATAGGCGACAAGCTGGCAAAGAAACTTGGTATAGAAACAGGGAACAAAGTCATAGTATTCGGTCTGAACGGAGTACCAGGTCCAATGAATCAGCCAAAGATAAAACAGTTTATAGTAAGCGGAGTTTATGAGACCGGTCTGAAAGATCTTGATGATATAATTATTTATACTGATATAAAAACTACACAGAATCTTTTTGATTTTGGAAATAATATTACAGGAATCGAGATCGAGCTGAATGATGTAAATAAAGCTGAGGATGTAGTTAAGATAATAAGAACCGATATTGGATATCCATATTTTCCAAAGTCACTTTTCAATTTATACAAACCACTATTTACATGGGTAGAGCTTCAGAAAGCACCGATACCTATAGTTCTTGGACTGATAATACTTGTAGCTACTTTTAACATTGTCGGAACGCTTTTGATGCTTGTTCTTGAGAAGACACAATCAATCGGAGTTTTAAAAACACTGGGCGTAAGTAAATCTGGAATCGTTAAAATATTTTTATTTGACGGAGTGCTCATTGGTATAATCGGGATCATACTTGGAAATCTGATCGGTCTTGGTCTTTGTTATTTAGAAATGAAATTTAATTTCTTTGCACTTCCTGATATCTATTATATGAAAAGTGTACCGATATTATTGAATCCCGATTATATAATTTTTATATCGATAATAACATTCATACTTACTGTTACAGCTACATTAATTCCTTCCTTTCTCGCTTCCAGGTTAGATCCTGTTAAATCAATCAGATTTAGTTAATAAGAATGCAGCCTGACAAATCAAGAAAAAAGATCGAGGAGATGTTTGATGAGATCGCTCCGACTTATGATAAGTTAAATCATTTATTTACTGCGAGAAGTGATATTATCTGGAGGCGAAAGATTGTGAAATATTTAATATCTACCGGTAGAAATTTTTACAATATTGTCGACCTTGCTTCAGGTACGGGTGATCTGACCATTGAACTTTTAAAGCTTGAACCTAAAAAAATATACGCTGTAGATATTTCAAAAAAGATGCTTGAAATTCAAAAAGAAAAAGTTAATGATAAAAGACTGGAACTAATTCAGGCAGAAGCAGCAAACATGCCATTTGATGACAACAGTATTGATCTGGTTACGATAGGATTTGGTATCAGAAATTTTGAGGATCTTGAAATTTCATTAAAAGAAATAAAGAGAGTTTTAAAAAATGATGGTTATCTGATTATTTTAGAAATGTTCAAAGCTGAGAAAATTAGTTCAAAACTTTTTAATTATTACTTCAGCAGGATTATGCCTTTTCTTGGAAATAAATTATCAAAAAGTAAGACAGCTTATAATTATCTATCAGATTCTGTACAGAATTTTCTGACAGTAAAAGAGTTTTCAGATATCTGTAAAAATAATGGTTTTGAAACTGAAAAAACTGTGAACAATTTTATTGGAGTAGTAAACACAATTTATCTGAAGTAGAAATAAATATATGAAATTTCTTATAGAAAATTATTCAGTCCGGATTATTTAGATACTATCATTTTTTTACTAACTGAATTTCCGTTGAAATTTAATCTGTAAAAATAAATTCCGCTTGCTAGATTTTCAGCACTAAAATTTATATTGTAATATCCTTCATTAAATTCACCATTCAAAATATTTTCAATCAGCATACCCTTTGTATCAAATATAGATAATTCTAAATTACCGGTAGCCGGTAACTGAAATGATATTTTAGTATTTGGATTAAATGGATTTGGATAATTTTGAAACAATTGAACTGAATTTGGATTTCCGATAAAAACGAATTCATTCAAATTCAGATATTCAAAGTTACCATTAAAATCAATCTGTTTCAATCTGTAGGAATAAGTGCCGGTTTTCAAATTATTATCTGAATATGTATATTCCTGTACGTTTATAGAATTGCTGTTAGATTCGACAAAACCAAGTACCTTCCATTGATCTTCTGAATTATTTTTCCTCTGCACTTCATATCCTGAATTATTTATTTCAATAGAAGTGATCCATTTTAAAAGTACATTGTTACCTGACAGGGAATGAGAAAATGATAACAATTCTACCGGTGTAAGATCCTGATAATTAGCATATATAAAGACCTTATCATTAATGTTGAAATAATTGCTTGTCAAAGTACCTGGAGCAGTAAAAGTAGTATCTAAAAGAATTCCGCCAAAAAGGTCAACAAACCTTAATGAAAAAGTATGAGGAGGAAAAAACGGAAAATTAAACTGAATGACATTTCCGGATCCTTTTTTAAACTGTACTTCATGTGTTCTTGGAGTTACAGTTAAACTGTTTCCCTGTCTGTAATCTTTCTCAAGACCTTGAATTATTCCCTGAGCGAATTCTATGCTGTCTCTAAGGTGAGTATCTATAAATCTTATATCAAAAACACCGGAAGGGGGAGGAGGTGGTAATTCCTGCTCACCAAAACTAGCATCAATCCCGTTAGTTGCTAGAGGATCAATACCGAAAAATAAAGTATCGACACCTAAAGCAGAACCGTCTGAAATTATTAACGGCATTTTTACAAATTGTGAAATTGAAATATTGCTGATAAAAAAGCAAAAGATTAAAGTGATAAATATTTTTTTCATAATTTCTTATTAAAATTATTTTAAAAGTATCATTGATTTTATTTCATTAAAACTACCGGATTCGATCTTGTAGAAATAAATTCCGGAAGAAAGATCTGCAGCATTGAATTCAACATTATATCTACCGGACTGTTTGAACTCATTTAAAAGTATATTAATTTCCTGTCCCAAAATATTATAAATTATAAGTTTTACATTCCCATTATTTGGAATCTGATAATCTATTGTAGTGGAAGGATTAAAAGGATTAGGATAATTTTGTGAAAGCTCATAATGCAAAGGTAAATTTGATTCTGATGTAATCAAAAGTTTATCTAAAGAATTATTTATTCTGACAGAAATATTTTCACTTAATAATTCATTTAACAACGAACCGCCAATATTGTCTTGTATTTTGAGCTGTTTACCTTTAAGATTATATGCTTTTAAAATGACCGGTCTGTCAACAGAATTTATTTGAATCAGATTATCATGTTCAATAGATTCAACACACTTATTTGAAACAAATCGTGAATCGAAAATTCCTGTTGGCGGAACGGGTGGAAGTTCGTAATCTGAAATGATCTCATTTTCTTCAGCAAGATAAAGATTGGAAACACTTCCGGAATTATCTGAGATCTCAATTCTCACCCAATCAGTAAAAGAATTTTCTTTATTGACCGGATTTGATCTGTTAAAAATAATATTTGTATCTAAATAAAACTTGCCGGTGTCATTAGATTTGATCCAGTAACCTTTTCCGGGAAGAAGTGTATCTTCAGAAAAATATCCATTTTCGTAGCCAAAGAAAGGGGATGCCAACAGACCCGGAGGATCAGTTACCAGTCCACTCACTGGAATTTTTTCTTCAAACGGTCCGATAATATTCCATCCTGTAATTACATTAATTTCTTTGTTAATTAAAATGTCACCATTGATTAAATAATTTTTATCAGCAGGAAATTTGATCCAGTATCCAACACTATTTGTTAAAATATTAGCATTATTATAACCATTATTATAACTGAACGAGGTTGAGACATCTGAATCAAATAAATGAGAAATAGACATATCATAATTCAATAAAGGTATAGAAGTAATATTCCAACCGTTAATTACCTGAATATAGGATACTTTTCTTTTTTTATATTCAACTTTTAAATATCTGATTCCGGAATTATTTATTACAAATTGTTTTTGCTTTTTCATATCAATAGTAATTCCATTAATTTCTTCCTTCAGAAGTACGATACTTGAATCAGGAAAAGAAGTTGAATCCCATGAAAATGTAAGTGGTCCATTAACTGATGGTTGAAAATACAGCCAAAAAGTTGCCTGTGTTATTCCTTCCCATCTGATATCTGTTTTAGATGCGTCAAGAGTATAAGTAGGAGGAAACACTATTCTAAAATCATAAATCCCTTCCGGTGGTGCAGGTGGAATCAAATACTCTCCGAGACATGTATCAATACCTATACTTCCCATTACCGATTTTCCAATCTTGACTGAATCCCGTTTATTATTTGCGTCAACACATGTTAAAACAGATTCCCAGGAAGTGGAGCATGAATTTGAAATGTTATTCAATTCTTTTGCATCGGTACTGTTATCTGCAAACGACTTTGGAATATTTAAAAATAAATTATTTGAATTTTGAAATAATATAGAATTAAAAATTTTTTGTTTATCAAACTCCGAAATTTTATTTTTGTGTGCATTCATAGATCCTTCTAATGAATAAATAGAAGATAAAAAAGCCTCACAAATGCAAACTGAAAACATTAAACATAATGTCGTGAAAAGTACTTTCATAAATTAATATTTTAAATAAAAACTATTTTAATAAGATCATTCTTTTTAGATCTGTAAAATTCCCTGATTCTAATCTGTAAAAATATACACCTGAAGAAAGATCAGAAGCATTAAAATTAACTTCATATCTTCCAGCCTGCTGAACTGAATTTACAAGAGTATACACTTCTTTTCCCAAAACATTATAGATAATAATTTTTACTTTACCTTCTTCCGGCAGTTGATACATTATCTTTGTAGAAGGATTAAATGGATTAGGATAATTCTGACTCAGCTCATAATTTTGAGGTATCTGAGATTCGTTTATTATTGTAAAATTATCTAAAGCAGGATTGATTGTAATTTCTTCATTTTCTGTCAGCTCCATATTCAAAATGCTGCCGTCTATATTATCTTTAATTCTGAATTTATTTCCTTCCAGATTTGAAATTTTAAATTTAACCGGTCTGTCAATTGAGCTGATCTGAATTATTTGATTTTTATCTGAAGATTCAACAAAATTTCCTGTGCTATACCTTACATCAAATACTCCTGTCGGAGGTACAGGTGGAAGCTGTGCAAGGTCAACAATTCCGCTTTTATTTGTCATATACAACTGAATGGATTTTCCTGATTCATCAGAAAAATTAAGTGATACCATATTTTCAAAAGACTGAACAGTGTTCACATTATCGTTATCAAAAGAACCATTTTCCAGATTTCCGTTTCCAGTTGATCTTATCCAGTAACCTTTACCTGCTCTCAAAGTGTCAGCTATTATATATCCGTCATTAAATCCAAAGAAGTAAGAGGAAATTAGACCAGAAGGATTTGACACTATGCTGTTTACCGGCATGTCTTTATCAAATGGTCCAATGAGATTCCATGAATTTGTAACATTCATTTGCTGAAGATTTACAAACTGACCATCGAGAGAATAATTTCTGGCTGTATCAAACTTCAGCCAGTATCCCTTTCCGTTTTCAAGAATTGGAGAATTTAAATACCCATTATTAAATGAATATGCAGGTGACGTAGCATTTGGAAATATACTTGTTACAGCCATGTTCTGTAAAAGTAATGGTACACTTACTAAGTTCCATCCTTTTAACACTGAAATAGTTTTGGTCGTGTCAGAAATATATATAATATTTAAATTACTCAGAGCTGATGAAGTTAAAACATAGCTGCTTTGATTTCTCATATTAACATTAACCAAAGTTCCAAGAGAATCTTTTAAATAGAAGAAACCATATGAAGGAAATTCAGAAATATTCCATGAAAATGTCATAGGATATCCAGAAGTCGAAGGCTGAAAATTTAATTTCCAGGTACTGGTTTTAAGAGTATCATTTCTGAAGTCTGTCTTTACAAATTCACCATTTGAAAGTCTTGATCTAAAGTCAAAAATTCCGTTTGGAGGAACTGGCGGAATAATATATTCACCGAGACATGTATCCAAAAGGTTAGTGCCGACAGATGACATTCCAATTTTTATACTATCAGATTTATTGCCGTTGTCAGATGCAATTATATTTGTCTGCCATGTAAACGGACAAAGAGTATTTGATTTTATGAATGCAGTTTTTTTCAATGTATCAGAACCAAATGAATTTGTACTTATTAAAGTAACATCATAATAACCGGGTAAATTATAAACAATGCCTGTTGGATTCTGGGATGAAGAGCTTGATGGGATTCCTCCGGGGAATTGCCATTTCCATGCTGTAGGATTATTATAACTCTCATCAATAAAAGATGCACTTTGACCCATTGTGATTATTTGATTGGGAGAACTAAATAAAGTTGTCGGAGGTATTGCAAAAAACAAATTAACAGAATGATCTGCACATCTTGTCACTTCTGTATTTGTAACTCCAATATAAGTAGTTAATTTAGTTCTGGTAATTGAAACAGGCAAATCACAGCTATCTCTAATAACAAAGTTTCCAAAACTCTGATCAAGATTATTCGAACTTTTTAATTTCATTCTTCCGATTAGTGTAGGTACATTTTGAGGAATGATAAGTCCGTTCCCTGCTCCTGGAACATTATTTCCTGCTAGTCTCAACTCATGATAGCCTGGATAATTTCCAGCAACTACTACCTGTGGATTTCTAGGCCTGAAAGAATCCGGAAGATCTGAGACTGCATCTCCACCAAGGGAATCATATGCAAAAGTGACTGTACCACCTGAAAAGAAATCACTGTTTACTCTGAAGAAATACTGCCATGCAGCAGTCTCCCAAACACTAGAGTTTGTATGAGTAAATTCAATATCAAATGTAACTGTTTTTGAATCAACTAAAATTAAATTCTTTAGCTGAAGAGAGTATGATGGAATTTGTGCAAAGCTATTATTCATACAGAAGAATAATAATAAACAAAGAGACAGGTAAAACTTTTTCATAAACTGATTGTGTTTAAGATTTTTTTAAATTAAAATTTACTTAAGATTACATAATGAAAATATTAAAACAGTATTGCAAACAATAAAATTTTTTTTTTAATCTATTAAAGATAAATACTCTATATTAAAATAACAGCATTTTAATTTATCATAAATACTTAATATACGTAAATTACATTTGTACCGTATTATTAAAAAAATTACATAAGGAATATCATTTTATAAATAAGATGAGAATAGCTGAAAATTAAATTAAAGTTCAGATAAAAAAGTCATTCCTGTTTTCAATATTTTAATTGGATATAGAGAATAAATATTTAAGTAATATAATATAATATCAGAATAATTAAAATAAATCAATAAGTCTATTTTCTCAATTGAATCACAGATTTAAAATAATTAAATTGCATTTTCTTAAATCAAATTTTATTTCAGATGAATTTTCCTGCTGCCCTTAAATATACTAAAGAGCACGAGTGGTTAAAGCTTGACGGTGATGTGTGTATAATTGGAGTTACTGATTATGCACAAAGTGAACTTGGTGATATTATATATTTAGATATTACAACAGATGTAGGAAGTGAAGTTAGTGCAGGTGATGTAATTGGTTCTATTGAAGCTGTTAAGACTGTATCAGAAGTGTTTTCACCTATATCAGGAAAAATGCTTGAAATAAATTCAGGTGTTAATGATAATCCATCAGTAGTAAATACAGATCCTTATGACGGAGGATGGATTGTGAAAATTCAGCCGGCTAATATGGATGAAGTAAGCAATCTTCTCAGCTCAGAGGATTACAAAGCTTTGATCGGAGTATAAAAAGATCTGTAGGGAACCAAACATTAATTGTTCTTTAATATAAGATTAGAAATGAAAATCAATATTCACAATTTAAGAGAGACCGAAAATGATCTTGAATTTAAATTTTCAAAAGAAGATCTGGATATTGAAAATATTAATTTCAATTCAGGTATTATAGTAAATACAAAGGTCATTAAAACCGGAAGTCAGGTTGACATTAAGGTAAAACTCCAGGGTAAATATGAATATGAATGTGACAGATGTCTTGAGATGATGGAAGGAAAAATTGACAATGATTTTGAATTAATTTATAAATTAGATCTAAGAAATTCGGAAAGTGATTTTGATACAGATGATGATATAAAATTCATTCCACCGAATACACAGACAATTAATATAAAAGAAGATATTCGTGATTTTGTTCTAATTTCAATTCCAATGAAAAATGCACCTGATGAAATTGACGGTATATGCAGCGGATGCAATAAAAGTAATGAAGAAATTTTAATTTCAAATAAAGAAAAAGAAATAAATCCCGTTTGGGACAAACTTTTAAAAAACAAATAAAATAAATATAATATAAAATGCCAAATCCTAAAAGAAGACATTCCAAAGCCAGAGGACGAAAGAGAAGGACTCATTACAAAGCGACTGCACCGACATTAATGTCGTGCCCAAACTGCAGTGAAATGAAACCTTCACACAGAGTCTGTCCGTCATGCGGATTTTATGACGGTAAAAGCATATTGCAGCCAAAAAAGTAAATCGTAATTTTCAACGTTCTGCATTTTAAAAATTTCAGATATATTGAAATTAATATTTACAACCTGATCTGATGAGTAAAATAAAAATTGCCGTGGATGCCATGGGTGGTGATTTTGCTCCATTAAACGATGTTTCAGGAGCAATAATTGCTGCTGAAGAAAAAAGTGAAACACTTGAAATAATTCTTGTCGGTAAAGAAAAACTAATACAGGATGAATTATTAAAGCATAAAGTTTCATTAAAAAATATTTCAATTGTAAATGCTGAAGAAATAGTAACGATGAAAGATTCTCCTGTAGAATCTTTGAAATCAAAACCTGATTCATCTATAAGTGTCGGATTGGATCTTGTTAAACAGAAAAAGGCAGACGGGTTTATAAGCGCAGGCAATACAGGTGCTGTAATGACAGCTTCAATTTTAAAATTGGGAAGGATTAAAGGAGTAGGAAGACCGACTATCGGATCATTATTTCCAACTGATAAAGGAAAGACAATGGTCTTTGATGTTGGTGCTTCTGTAGACTGCAAGGCAGTTCACCTTCTGGAATTCGCAGTTATGGGCAGCATATTTATGAAGAATATTCATAAGATAGATAAACCCAGCATAGGTTTGCTAAGTGTAGGAGAAGAAAAATCCAAAGGTGACACTCTGACAATAGAAGCATATGAACTACTTGAAAAGTCTAATCTAAATTTTATAGGTAATGTAGAAGGAAGAGATGTACTAAGAGGAAAAGCAGATATTATTGTTTGCGACGGATTTGTAGGAAATGTAATTCTGAAATTTGCTGAGAGTATATTAGATGTAATGAAAAGCAAATTTAAGACATATGCCGAAAAAGGATTCTTTCATAAGTTATGGGTTGGAATGATGTACGGTACTTTGAAGAATGTAGTATTAAAAGATTTTGATTATCAGGAATATGGCGGTGTTCCATTATTAGGAGTAGATGGAGTTTCTATTATTGGACACGGAAAGTCTTCTCCAATTGCTATAAAAAACATGATCTATAAAGCAGAGGAAATGGTAAGAAGCGAAGTGAATGAAAAGATCAGAAAAGAACTGAGTATAGATAAAAGCTGATTTTTAATTAAAGAAACACATTAGACTTTATTTTTAAAGTCCATAAATTTATATTTGTAAATTAAATTTGAAATTAATATATAATGGCTAAACAACAATCATTTGCTGATAAGGCAAATAAACTTGGAAAAAAAAGTGATTTAATTGTGAAATGTCCTGATACAGGAGCTGACACAAAAATAATCAGCGTAAGAATTGTAAATACATTTAAATCAGATAAAGGAACATTCAAATTTCTTGACAGAAATATGAAAGTTTACGAATCCACTTATAAACCATATAAACCATAGTAAGGAAAATATCATGTCAAAAATTTGTGCAGTTACCGGAAAAAAACCGCTGGTGGGAAATAACGTTTCTCATGCAAATAATAAAACAAAAAGAAGACAGCTTCCTAATCTACAGAAAAAAAGGATCTGGCTTGAAGAAGAAAAGAAATGGGTAACATTGAAAATTTCAGCAAAAGGAATAAAAACCTTGAATAAAAAAGGTACTCAGATTTTATTGAATGCCTGATAATAGTTTATCCGTAAAAAAGATAAGCTTTATTATACCTGCTCTTAATGAAGAGAAATTATTAAGGAGAACATTATTACAGTTCACAGAAAATTTAAAAAAAGATAATGATCTGGAGATTATTGTCAGTGACGGAGGGAGTTCAGATAAAACCTCTGAAATTGCAAATGAATTAGCTGACAAGGTTATCTTTAAAAATGAAAATATTCCGCAGAACATCTCCCGGGGAAGGAATGCAGGTGCAAAGCATTCTCAGGGAGATGTTCTCGTTTTTTTAAATGCTGATACTTATGTAAAGGATATTGAACTTATGCTGAAGAAGATCAATGAAGAATTTACCGATCAAAATCTGGCAGCAATTGCATGTAAGATAAAAGTATTTCCAGATGAAGAGATTGTTTCAGATAAAATGTTTCATACATTCTATAATAATTATGTAAGATTATTGAATAAATTCTTCATGGGTATGGGCAGAGGTGAATGTCATATTGTTTCCAGAAAGAAATTTTTTGAAGTGAATGGATATAATGAAGAGATGGCTGCCGGAGAAGATTTCGATCTTTATTTAAGATTAAGTAAAACCGGTAAAATTAGTTTTAAGAATGAATTGATCGTATATGAATCACCAAGAAGGTATAGAAAATATGGATATATAAATGTATTCTGGAACTGGACAATAAATTCGATCTCAGTTTTTTTATTTAAAAAATCTGTTTCAAAATCATGGGAACCGATCAGATAAATTCCTCAGAATTAAATATATTTATCAGGTTTAAGAATTTTATCTGCCGGCAAAAAAAATGAATAAAGATTTTTTTAAAGTTCTTTCACATAGTAATGAAGCAGGTGTAAAAGCCAGAACAGGAATAATCAAAACCGAAAGTTCAGAAATTGAAACACCTGTCTTTATGCCTGTCGGAACGCTTGGAAATGTCAAAGCCCTTGAAAACAGGGAGCTGCTCGAGTTTGATACAAGAGTTATTCTTGCAAACACTTATCATTTATTTCTGAGACCCGGAATGGAAGTTATGGAAAATGCAGGCGGACTTCATAAATTTATGAACTGGGACAGGACACTATTAACAGACAGCGGTGGATTTCAGGTGTTTAGTCTTGCTAAGCTCAGGAAGATCTCTGAAGATGGAGTAGAATTTTCATCACACTTAAATGGAGATAAACATTTTTTTACTCCTGAGAAAGTAATTGAAATTCAGAGATCGATCGGGTCAGATATTATGATGCCTCTTGATGAATGTTTACCTTATCCAAGTGATCATGAAAAAGTAAAGAAATCAATTGCTCTTACATACAGGTGGGAAAAAAGGTGTTATGAACATTTGCAAAATACAGAAAGTCTTTACGGTAGAAAGCAATTTTTATTTTCTATAAATCAGGGAAGTGCTTACAAAGATCTCAGAAAGGAAAGTATTCAAATGCTATCCGAAATTGATTTTGACGGAAATGCGATCGGTGGACTTGCAGTAGGTGAAGAAAATTCTTTAATGTATGAAATTACAGATCTTTGTACTGATCATTTGTCTAAGGAAAAGCCGAGATATTTAATGGGAGTAGGGACGCCGGAAGATCTTCTGGAATGTGTTGAAAGAGGAGTTGACATGTTTGACTGTGTAATGCCTACACGCAATGCAAGACACGGAAGACTTTTTACAACACATGGTGAAATAAATTTAAAAAGTGCTAAACTTAAATTTAACAATAGTTCACCTGATGAGGAATTCAGATCATATACATCTGAGAATTTTTCACTGGCATATTTGAGACATTTGTTTATTTCAAATGAGATAATGGGATTTCAACTGGCGACAATTCATAATATTGGATTTTATTTGAATCTTATGAAAAATATCAGGTCAGCAGTCAGAGAGAATAAATTTTTAAAATTCAAGAAAGATTTTTTAGAAAAATATAAAAGTAATTCAACTTTTAAATAAACATTAATAAATAATTAATAAAAACTTAAAATAATAATAACGAAAATGAACATTTTAAAACCTATATTGATGCAGCAAGCTCCCGGAGGAATTGAATCTATATTATCTTCCATAGTACCATTTCTTCTTATAATTTTTATATTTTATTTTTTAATTCTAAGACCTCAGCAGAAGAGACAAAAAGAAAGAGCAAAACTTCTGGAGTCAATCAAAAAAGGAGATAAGATCATAACCGCAGGCGGTATGCATGGATTGGTTGAGGGACTTGATGACAAGACATTGCTGGTGAAGATTACAGATAACGTAAAAGTGAAGATGGAAAGATCAGCAGTGACCACAATAGTCGGAGTTACAGATCTTGAGCCGGAGAAAAAATCTTTATTAGGTTAAAATTTTTATAATTGAAAAAGAAATCAAAATATAATTTAAGTTCGATCGATTCTGCTTTAAGTGATTTTAAAAAAGGAAAGATCGTAATAGTGGTCGATGATGAAGACAGGGAAAATGAAGGTGACATGATATTCTCTGCTGAGAAGACTACACCTGAACTGATTAATTTTCTTGCAAAGAATGGAAGAGGATTGATCTGCGTTCCAATGGAAGATGAAAGATTGAAAGAGTTGGATCTTAACATGATGACTTCCAGAAATACATCACTGCATGAAACAGCTTTTACAGTCAGCATAGATTATTTGCATGGTACGACAACCGGTATTTCTGCTTCCGACAGAAGTAAAACAATATTGTCATTAGTAAATGAGAAGACAAAGCCCGAAGATCTGGGAAGACCCGGACATATTTTCCCTTTAAGATCAGCACCCGGCGGAGTTTTAAGAAGGGCAGGGCATACAGAAGCTACAGTTGATCTTGCGAGATTATCAGGACATTATCCGGCAGGAGTTTTATGTGAAGTGATGAAAGAGAATGGTGAAATGGCAAGACTTCCGGATCTGTTTTTGATCGCAGAAAAATTTAAGATCAAAATAATTTCTATAAAAGATCTGATTGAATTCAGACTTCAGCGTGAGAAATTAGTTACACAGTTAGTTGAATCCAGTCTGCCAAGTGAATTTGGAGAATTCCGGATAAAACTGTATGAAAGTAAAGTAGATAACAAAGAGCACATTGCAAT
>Ga0073904_10000845_pt1 | contig 22433 bp, 25 predicted proteins | sample KloWWTrecipitate_FD_66668 | JGI IMG/M metagenome (GOLD analysis project Ga0073904, IMG submission 66668) | Active sludge microbial communities from Klosterneuburg, Austria, studying microevolution and ecology of nitrifiers - Klosterneuburg... | ecosystem: Engineered > WWTP > Aerobic digester >... | reverse complement strand
GTTCTGACCACCGTTGCCTTCCGCGTGGCCGGCGGGGCGATGGCCCTGTGGATCGTGATCTTTTTGCGCGGCCTGCCAGTGCGCGGTGGCTGGCGGATCATGCTGGTCTTTGCCGTCATGGGGCTTTTGAACAATGTCGTGCCCTGGAGCCTGATCGTCTGGGGGCAGCAGCATATACCCTCGGGGCTGGCCGCGATCTTGAATGCGTCGACGGCTATTTTCACCGTGCTGCTTGCGTCCCTCGCGTTCGCGGACGAACGTTTGACCAGTCGCAAGATCATAGGCGTTCTGTTGGGGCTTTCGGGGGTGATCGTCGTGATGGGCGTCAGTGCGCTGACCGCATTGGATCTGACATCCTTATCGCAGCTTGCCATACTGGCCGCGTCGCTTTGCTATGGCTGTGCGGGCATCTTCGCGCGTCGCTTCATGGTCGGCCAGCCGCCCAAGGTCGCCGCGGCGGGCATGCTCAGCGCGTCGTCTGTGGTGATGATCCCGATGGCGATCCACACCGAAGGGCTGCCCTCGACGCATTATCTGCCCGTCACCTGGGCGGCCCTTGTCTACCTTGGGGTGGTCGGATCGGCGCTGGCCTTCTTGTGCTATTACCGGGCGCTAAGACTGGCGGGCGCGGGCAATGTCAGTCTTGTCACGCTGATGATCGCGCCCGTATCCGTCGTTCTGGGCGCGCTTATGTTCGACGAAGCACTGAACCTTTCGGACTATGCGGGCTTTTTGCTTCTGGCCCTCGGGTTGCTGGTGATCGATGGTCGCCTTGACCGCTGGCTCTTCAAGACGGCGCAGGTTTCAGAATCCGCGTGAAACTTGCCCCGCTTCCCGCTAATCAGCGGAACGGGCTGCACGGGTCGGGCCATGGTGCAGGACGCCAGCGGATGGAATGGGCAGGATGATTTACGAGACGGGCAAAGACTGGCGGGACGCGCGCGAAAAGAAAGTGCTGCTTTTCGGTATGTCGGGTCTGGGCAAGACCCATATTTCCAATCTGCTCCGGGCCGAACGGAACTGGTTTCACTATTCCGTCGATTACCGGATCGGCACCCGCTACATGGGCGAACATATCGCCGATAACTTCAAGCGCGAGGCGATGAAAGTGCCGTTGCTGCGCGAGTTGCTGATGACGGATTCCGTCCACATCAGTTCCAACATCACCTTCAACAACCTTGCGCCGTTGTCGACGTACCTGGGCAAACCGGGCGATCCGTCGCGAGGGGGCGTGCCCTTCGCGGAATACCTGCGCCGCCAGGAACAGCACCGCCAGGCAGAGGTTTCTGCGCTGCTGGACACGCCCACTTTCATCCAGCGCGCGGCCGAGCTTTACTGCTACCCGAATTTCGTCTGCGATTCCGGCGGCTCGATCTGCGAGGTCGTGGATCCCGACGATCCCGACGATCCGGTGCTAAGGGTGCTGGAAGACAATCTGCTGCTGGTCTGGATCCGCGGCTCTGACGCCCATCGCGAAGAACTGATCCGCCGCTTTGACCGCGCGCCGAAGCCCATCTATTACCGGCCCGATTTTCTTAAACAGGTCTGGGCGGACTACCTTGCCAAGGAAGGCAAGGCGGAAAACAACGTGGATCCCGATGCCTTCTTGCGTTTTGGTTACGCCCGTCTGCTGCAGCATCGCCAGCCGCTTTATGCCGCGATGGCACAACGCGGTGTAACGGTCACAGCCGAGGAGGTCGCGGAAATCTCCGATGCGGGCCAATTTGACGACCTGATCGTCCGTGCCCTTGAGCGCCGCCCCGAGACAGCTTAGATCGCGCTCAAGGAGAATTCAGATGCCGATCACCCTGCCGGAAAACCTGCCTGCCTATAACGTCCTGTCGGGCGAAGGCGTGATGGTCATATCCCCCGACCGGGCCGCGCATCAGGACATTCGCCCACTGAGGATCGGGCTGCTCAATCTCATGCCCAAGAAGATCCAGACCGAAAACCAGTTCGCCCGGCTGATCGGCGCGACGCCCTTGCAGATCGACCTGTCGCTGATCCGCATGACGATGCACGAAACCCGCAATACCGCTGCCGAACATATGGCGGCCTTCTATCGCCCCTTCGACGAGGTGCGTGAAGAGAAGTTCGACGGGCTGATCATCACCGGCGCCCCCATTGAACATCTGCCGTTCGAAGAGGTCACCTACTGGAACGAACTGTGCGACATCATGGACTGGACGCAGACCCATGTGCATTCGACCTTTGGCGTCTGCTGGGGTGGCATGGCGATGATCAACCACTTCCACGGCGTACAAAAACACATGCTGGACCATAAGGCGTTCGGCTGCTTCCGCCATCAGAACCTTGTGCCCAACTCGCCCTATCTGCGCGGATTCTCCGATGAGTTCGTCATCCCGGTCAGCCGCTGGACCGAAATGAAACAGGCTGAGATCGACCAGGCCCCCGGCCTGCGCACCCTTCTGGGCAGCGATGAGGTCGGCCCCTGCCTGGTGGAGGATGCGAGCCACCGGGCGCTCTATATCTTCAACCATTTCGAATATGACAGCAGCACGCTGAAAGAAGAATATGACCGCGATGTCGCGAACGGCACGCCGATCAACGTGCCGCAGAACTACTATCCCGATGACGACCCCCGCCGCCAGCCGCTCAACCGCTGGCGCAGCCATGCGCATCTGCTTTACGGCAACTGGGTGAACGAGATCTATCAGACGACGCCGTTCGACATCCAGGATATTGGCGGCTGACCTCGCGCCTGTGCCGATTGCGCTTTTGCAGGTCAGTGCCCATAGTTGCACGAAAGTCCCGAGGAGTGAGTGACATGGCCGACAGTTCCGCGCCTGCCGAAAAGACCGATCCCGATGTGATCCCCTTCGTGGGCGAGATCACTAAGTTTCTTGAGACAGAAGCGCCCGCCGATGTCCGCAAGGCCATTGCCAAGGCCGGGCGCAAGGACATCTTGTCGAAATCCTATCCCTATGACCGGGAAATGGATGGCGACGAATATGATGCGCATATGGAGAAGCTTCAGGTCGAGCTGGTCAAGATGTTGCATGACCTGCGCACCACCGGCAAAAGACTTGTCGTCGTGTTCGAAGGACGCGATGCGGCGGGCAAGGGCGGTTGTATCGAAAGGCTGCGAGAGAACCTGAACCCGCGTTCGGCCTATATCGTGGCGCTGGCCAAACCGACAGAACGCGAGGCCGGCCAATGGTATTTCCAGCGTTATATCGACCAGTTGCCCGCTGCCGGTGAAATCGCGCTTTTCGACCGGTCCTGGTATAATCGGGGTGTGGTCGAACAGGTTTTCGGCTTTTGCAAACCCGAACAGCGCAAACTCTTCTTCCGCCAACTTCCCGATTTTGAGCGGATGCTGAACGACGAAGGGATCATCCTCGTAAAACTCTGGCTTGATGTGGGGCGGGCCGAACAGTTGCGCCGCTTCCTCGACCGGGAAAAAGACCCGCTCAAGCAATGGAAACTCTCCTGGATCGACGTGGAGGGGCTGAAGAAATGGGATGCCTATAGCGCCGCAATCACCGAGACGCTGGAAAAGACCCACACCAAGCACGCCCCCTGGACGGTGATCCGCGCCGATGACAAGGACCGCGCCCGCATCGCCGCGATCCAGACGGTTCTGAATGCCATCAACTACCATCGCAAGGACAAGGACGCGATTGGCAAGATCGACGGCAAGATCTGCGGCGGACCCGGCGTTCTGGATGGTTAAACAGGGCTACCATCACGGCAATCTGCGCCAAGCGCTGATCGACGCCACGCTGCAACTGATCGAGGCGCAGGGACCGCAGGGCTTCACACTTTCGGACGCCGCCAAATCGGCGGGCGTGACCCCGGCGGCGGTCTATCGCCATTTCGCCGGGCGCGAGGATCTGATCGCCGAGGCCGCGCGCCAGGGGTTCGAGATATTCGCCGACCTGATGGACCACGCCTATAACGGCGGCAAACCGACCGCCCTGCGCGCGTTTGAGGCGACGGGCCGCGCCTATCTGGCATTTGCACGCAAGTTTCCCGGTCACTACATGGCAATGTTCGAAAGCGGGCTGAACCTGAACCGCACTCCGGAACTGGCCCGCGCCGCCGACCGGGCGCGAAACGTTCTGGCCCGTGCGGCTGAGGCCCTGTCACAGAATATCCCCGCCGAACGCCGCCCGCCGGCGGCCATGTTTGCGGCTCATATCTGGGCGCTCAGCCACGGTGTTGTGGAACTTTTCGCGCGCGGCGCCCCCGGCAGCCGCGCCCCCTTCCCGCCGGAAGAATTGCTGGAGGCAGGAATCGGCATCTACCTGCGTGGACTGGGGCTGATCGCGCCGGATCGGTGAACGGCTCCACGCCAAAAGCGCGGCTAAAAATCGACCGAAGACTGCAGATGAATCAGGTTTAGACACAGATCAACGCGGACCTGCTTTAAGAAACCAGACTAAGTGCTTGAAAGTTTGGTACCGACGCCCCGGCTCGAACGGGGGACCCCTAGATCCACAATCTAGTGCTCTAACCAACTGAGCTACGTCGGCACTTGGGGGGCATTTACCCCCTGCCCTCACCGATTGCAAGAGGCCGAGCACGGGCTTTTCGACCGATCAGGGGCCAGACGCTTGTCAGGGCCGGGATTCCGGTTTAGCGACAAAACAGGGTCGCGCAGCGGGGAGACGGAAGAATGGGAATCGACAAGGAAAGCGAGGTTGCCGCCAACCTGCAAATCGGGCCGACCAGTCTGGGTATGGTGCGGATCTATGTCGAAGGCGAAGGCATAGACCTGCCGCTGGACTTCGAACCGGACGAAGCGATCGAGATTGCCGAAGAGCTGATGGCGGCGGCTGAAGCGGCGCGCACTATGGGTAAGGGCGCCAAACCTAAACGGCGCTGATCCCGTCGACGCCCACGCCGGGGTCGCGAAAGGACTGCAACCTCAAGGCGGCATGGCGGGCGAACTTGGTCAACATCACCTTGCGCCGCGCCCCTGCCAGCACCTGTTCCGGCCCCATCCGCAGGATTTCGGCATCATAGCCATCGGCGATCATCAGGCCGGTCCCTTCGGGCAGCAGGTCCACCGGAAAATCCGCATCGACCGCCCAAAAAAACCTGTCGGCCCATTCCAGATAATTCTGCCACTTGCGGTCGGTGAGGTAATCCATGCGGCTGGACTTGCATTCGATGATCCAGATCTCGCCCTTCGGCCCAAGCCCCATCACATCCACGCGCAGGCCCGGCGCAGGCACCAATTCCTCGACCGTGGCAAAGCCATGCGTCAGAAGATGTCGGCCGACGCCGCGCGCAAGGATCTGTCCGGGCATAAGGTCGTGGGGCATCTGCAAATATGAACACAAAGTGAACATCCTGTAAAGAACCCCGGATATCCGGCCCCTATAACCGGGGTTCTATGGTCCTCGCGGCAAAGCTGCCATAGCACCGCCGGAGCGGAATGAAGGCTAGCCATCGGAGAAAAGATGCTGATCAAGGATCATCTGGCGCGCAGTGGCGCGGTCTGCTTTCGCTGGCGCAGTTATCTGCCGATGGCGTTCCTGCCGCTCATGGCCATCGCGCTCAGACGCGGTGAGGCGGTGGAACTGTCACTGGGCGACGGGTTGGGTGAGTTATACGAATGGCTGGCCATCCTTACAGTCGTCCTTGGGCAGGCAATCCGCATCCTGACCGTGGGTTATGTGTCAAATGGCACGTCGGGCCGCAACACCCGCGAACAGATCGCTGAGGAACTGAACACCCGCGGCCTTTACTCCGTCGTGCGCAACCCGCTCTATCTTGGCAACTGCCTGATGTATCTGGGTCTGGCCGCCTACACGCAGGCGCCGCTCCTCATCTTGATCATGGGGCTGGTTCTGGCGCTTTACTACGAACGGATCATCAGCGCCGAAGAGACGTTCCTGAGCGCGAAATTCGGCGCCTCCTATGACGAATGGGCCAGCGTCACGCCCGCCTTCCTGCCGCGCCTGTCGGGCTGGCGTGCCCCGGACCGGCGGTTTTCGTGGGCGATGGTCCTGCGGCGCGAACATCCGTCGATCTACGGCGCCCTCGTCACCTTGTTCCTGATCGACGTTGGCTTTTGGTTCTATGGCAACGAACCCGAAGACTTTAAGAAAGGTTGGCTCGTGGTCATGACCGTCGCCACGCTTGCGGTCGTCGCTGTGAAGCTCGTCAAACGGCACACCTCCCTGCTTGCCCCTCGCTGATCGGAGCGCCGGCCTGCGGAACTGGCCCTTGTAGAGCCCTCACAACCGGCCTATCTTGCGGGTGGCGGGTTCTGCTCCTTGCGTGTTTGGCACTTTTCCAGTGGCCGATAAGCATCTCCGAGGGAGCTGGCTCTGTCAGGGTCCTGGCCCTGGTATCTGGCGACCACCTGAAAACATCAGGCTCTCGGGAAATTCACGCCGGCACGATTGCTGCGGTTCCCGCCACTTTCCGCCGCCACGACGACAGGCACCCCGTCGCACACAGGCGCGCGGGTGCCGCCGCCTTTGCCATCCTCTTCAGCCATGCCCATGACCGCGATGCCGAACTGGACGCCGGAAAAGACGATGGCATTGAAGATGACGAGCATCACCACCGCCAAAGGCCCCACATCGGTCGCTTGCACCAGATGCCAAAGGTTCCCGACGTTCAGCCACAAGAGCGCTGCCGTGAAGATGCAGGCCAGAAGAAAGCCGATCGCCACATGACGGATATACATGCGCACCAATTCGGGCATCGCTTCCTCCTGACTTTTACTCAGAGACGCACGAGCGCCGCCTTATGTCTATTGCGCAGTTTGACGCGGGCTATTCGATGGGCTGCGCGAACTCAAGCTGGTGCCCACCGCCGCTCAAGATCAGCATGCCCGGCATTCTTTCGGCGTGATCGACACCGCCCAGCATCGAAAGGAAGGTGGCCTCTGCTTCAAGGTCAGGGCAGGCCATCTCTGTCGAAAGTAGCGGCCCTGCCTTGAACGCTGTTCCGTCCATCACCACAGGACCAGAGAAGGTGTTGCAAGGGGCCCGCCCGCTGATCTGCCCGGGTTCGCCGAGGTTAAGCGTGGCGTTGAAACCTGGCGCTTTGCCATCAACGCTGTTCAAAACCCAGTCCATCTTGCTGAAATCCGGCGCAAGCATCGCCTCGTTGACGGCGGCGGGCGTTCTGTCAACGCATGCGCCAAGGAACAAGACCGCCACCCCGGCAACAGGAACGAAACGGATCACGCCTATCTCCCTGAAATCATGAAAGCACTTCTACAGAAAGACGTCTTTCGGACAGACAAGCAATAACAGCCATTCTGTCAGGCCAGATAAAGCGCCAAAATGGCCAAGGCCGCGGGCACGGCCTGCACATAAAGGATACGGCGCGACGCCGTCATCGCCCCGTAAATCCCGGCCACAAGCACGCACAAAAGCACATAGGTCGCAACCGGACGGGCGAGCGCGGGATCCGCGACCAGCGACCAGATCAGGCCCGCCGCCAGAAAGCCGTTATAGAGCCCTTGATTTGCAGCCAGCACTTTCGTCGGCGCAAACAGGCTGGCCGGGAACTGGCGAAAGACCTTCGGCCCCCGGCTCTCCCAGGCGAACATTTCCAGCCACAGGATATAGAGATGTAACGCGGCAATCAGTGCGATCAGGATCTGGGCAATCAGCGACATCAGAACGCCTCCGGCTTGGCCTCCCTGGCCATATGATCAAGGACAGCATTGACGAATTTCGGTTCGCGCCCGTCGGGGAAGAAGGCATGCGCCACATCGACATATTCGGTGATGACCACGCGCGGCGGGGTTGCGGGCAGGATCAGTTCGGCCCCAGCCGCGCGGAAAAGCGCGCGGATGACCGGGTCGATCCGGTTGATCGGCCATTTGGCCACCAGTGCCCTGTCGGTCATCTGGTCGATCTTCGCCTGCCAGTTCACCGCTTCCTCGATGATCTGGCGGAACAGATGGGTATCGCCCTCTGCCAGTTCCTCATCCTCGATCATCGCGCCGAAACGGTGGCTTTCAAACTCACGGCGCACCTTGTCAACGGTTTGACCGGCGGCTTCCATCTGGAACAGCGCCTGAACGGCGTAAAGCCGGGCGGCGGATTTCATCTGCCGCTTTTCTTCCAATGTCGGCTTACGAGGTTCGTCAGTCATGCGCAGGTCGGTCCTTCGGTCTCTCCGGCGATGCGGAATGCGCCTGCGGGGCGGAAACCGATGCCTTTGGTCTGGCGGGCCCATTTGCGCGACAAAGCGATCAGATGCAAGGCCGCCGCAGCGGCACCGCCGCCCTTGTTCTGGCCCTGGGGGTCGGCGCGCACTTCGGCCTGTTCGCGGTTCTCGACCGTAAGGATGCCATTGCCAACGCAGGCGCCCGACAGGCCCAGCATGGTGATCCCGCGCGAACTGTCGTTGCAGACCGTGTCGTAATGCGTCGTCTCGCCGCGGATCACGCAGCCAAGCGCCACGAACCCGTCATAGTCGGCCATGCGAAAGGCCATGCCGATGGCGGTCGGCACTTCCAGCGCACCGGGAACCTCGATCACATCGACGCTCGCGCCGACCTCAGCCGCCGTGGCCTTCGCCCCCGCGATCAGATTGTCGGCGATGTCGCGGTAGTAGGGGGCGACGACGATCAGCAGCTTCACCGGCTTGTCGAACGCGGGCAGCAGCAGGGTATAGTGATTTTCATTCGCGGCCATGATCACTCCATCACGATCGGGCGGGTGCCGGCGATCTCTAGCCCATAGGCATCAAGGCCAACTATTTTCGGTGTCCCGGAGTTCGACAGAAGCTCGATCCGGTGCAGGCCAATCGCGGCAAGGATTTGCGCGCCAAGACCATATTGGCGCAGCTTGTGGGGATGGGCTTCCTCGTCCAGCGCCAGTTTCATCGACGTGTCACGCAGCATCACCACTGCACCTCGCCCTTCGGCGGCAATTGCACGCATCGCGGCGGGCATCTGCCCGGCATGGGCGGGATGCAGACCGAGCACATCCTCAAGCGGGTTCAGCGCATGCATCCTGACCAGAACCGGTGCTCCGGTCGTCAGATCGCCCTTCGTCAACACGATATGTTCAGCGCCCTGGGCCGCATCCGCGAAGACGCGCATCATCCAGTCGCCGCCATGGGTGGACGTAACCGGCCGCTGGGCAATTTCGCGCACCAGACTGTCGTGGCGCAGGCGGTAAGCGATCAGGTCAGAGATCGTGCCGATCTTCAGCCGATGTTCGCGCGCATAAGCCACCAGTTCCGGCAGCCGCGCCATGGTGCCGTCCTCGTTCATGATCTCGCAGATCACGCCCGCCGGGTTCAGCCCGGCCAGACGGCTGACATCGGTCGCAGCCTCCGTATGACCAGCGCGAACCAGCACGCCGCCCTCACGGGCGCGCAGAGGAAAGATGTGGCCGGGGGTGGCAATATCGGTCGCGCCCTTGGTCGGGTCGATGGCGACGGCGATGGTGCGCGCGCGGTCATGGGCGGAAATGCCGGTCGTGACCCCTTCGCGCGCCTCGATCGACAAAGTGAAAGCGGTTTCGTGGCGCGAGGAGTTCTTGGTCGACATGAGCGGCAGGCCCAAAGCGTCGATCCGGGCACCTGGCAAGGTCAGGCAGATCAGACCGCGCCCGTGCTTGGCCATGAAATTGATCGCCTCGGGCGTGGCCATCTGCGCGGGGATAACGAGGTCGCCTTCGTTTTCCCGATCCTCATGATCAACGAGGATGAACATGCGCCCGTTACGCGCTTCCTCGATGATATCCTCAATGGGGGAAATCGCCTTTTTCAGTTCTTCGGTCATGGCCAGCCAGTCGGGGATTATACAGGCGCGGCATAGACCATGGGGGCGGGAAAGGCCAGAGCCTAGGCAGGTTGCGCGCTCTGTGTCCGTGTGGGGGCCAACGCATCTTGTCGGACGATCCGCACCAAGGACGCCAGACGCTGGCGCGTTCCGCCCGGCCTGTCACATCTGAAAGAACCGTTCCGCCGGAAGATAGCTCGCCAGACGCCCCGCCGCGCACCAATCTTGTTCAAGCCCATGCGCTCCGATCAGCAAAACGGCGTCCGAAGGCACATCCCCCAGCGCGATGCGGAGGCTTGACCGGATGGCATGATGGGGGGCAAGCAGGCCGGGCGCAGGACTAACCCCATCCAGCATCGGGGCCGCCACAAGAACCTGTTCCGGGGTCAGCGGCAAATGCGCAAGCGCAATCCGCCCGCAGCCCGCGATCCTGGTCAGTTTCGCCGCACGTTCAGCCGCCAGCACGGGCGGCGGCGCCCCTAACCCAAGGGCGTTCGAGGAAAAGAGAAAGGCCACCAGATCGCGCCCCGTCGTGGCGCGCACCCCGGCATAGGTCTTGTAATCCAGCCCCAGCTCCGTCGCGCGCCTCACCCGCAGGCGCACGATCTCGACCGGCAAATGCGGCAAAAGCTGCTCCCGCGCCACCCGCCAGCAATGGGTCTTCCATCCCTTCGCCGCGGAAAGGGAAGGCCCGCCATTATGGCCGATCAGAGGAAACGGGTCAGGCACGTTTTGCATGGCCAAAAACTGCCACGGGTGCTGCGCCTTCGCAATCGGGCGGGCCGGGCCACAGCGGTTTTCCGTGCGCGATCAAGCCCCAACGCCGCTTTTTTCAGCGAAACCTTGCGGGATCAGGCGCCCTGCCCGGCCCAATCGCGCATCCGCGCCACGTATCGCGCCAGCGTGTCTATCTCGAGGTTGACCTGATCGCCGACCCGCGCCTGACCCCAAGTCGTGACGCCCTTGGTGTGGGGGATGATGTTCACACCAAACTCCGCGCCGTCCACCTCGTTCACGGTCAGCGATGTGCCATTCAGCGCCACCGACCCTTTGGGCGCGATGAACCCGGCCAGCGCGCCCGGCGCGCGAAAGCGAAAGCGCGTGCTGTCGCCTTCGTCCTGCATGGCCACGATCTCGGCCACGCCGTCGACATGTCCCGAGACGATATGCCCGCCAAGCTCGTCGCCCACCTTCAGCGCACGTTCAAGGTTCAGCCGCTTGCCGACCGTCCAGCCCACCCGGCTCGACCCGATATTGGTCTTGGCGATGCTTTCCGCCGAAATCTGCACGTCAAACCAGCCGCGCGGCTCCGCGCCCTTGGCGACGACGGTCAGGCAGCATCCGTCACAGGCGATCGAGGCGCCGATGTCTATGCCTGCCACATCATAGGCCGTCGCGATGCGCGCCCGCAGATCGCCCTGACGCTCCAGCGCCATTACTTCGCCCATATCGGTGACAATGCCTGTGAACATGGCCTTCTCCCTTTTCTGCCTGCCTAGCCGCCCACGAGGGTCGACGCAAGCGCGCCACCCTGAGCCGGTCGCCAATCTTCCGTGACATAGTGCCGGGAACCTGCGAAAAACAGCCCCGGACCAGACCGGACCACGGGCAAGACAGAGTACAGAGTGTGAAGCGCAGTTTCCTTTTCCTTCAAGGCCCGCATGGCCCGTTCTTTAGCCAGCTGGGCAAAAACCTTCGCCTTGCCGGGGCCAATGTCCACCGCATCGGCTTCAATCGCGGCGATCAGTTTTTCTGGGGCGAAACCGGCTATCTGCCCTTCACCGCGCCACGAGAGGACTGGCCTGCATTTCTGGCCCGCACCCTGCGCGAACTGGCCGTCACCGATCTGGTCCTTTACGGCGACAGCCGGCCCATCCATGCCGAGGCCATCACCCAAGGACGCGCGGCGGGCCTTCGCATTCATGTGTTCGAGGAAGGCTACCTTCGCCCCTACTGGATCACCTACGAACGCGGTGGCGCCAACGGCCAGTCGCGGCTGATGACCATCCCCGTCGCGGCGATGCAAGCCGCACTTGCCCGGCCCGGCGCCGAACAGCCGCCCGCGCCCGTGCATTGGGGCGATATGCGCGAACATGTGTTCTACGGCGCGCTTTATCACTTCTTCGTCTTGGCCCGGAACGGCGCCTATCCGCATTTTCGCCCGCATCGCGCGCTTGGCGTCGCCGCCGAATTCCGCCTGCATCTGCGCCGCCTGCTGATGCTACCCGTTCACCGGGCCCAGCGACGGCTGGCGACCCTACGGATCCGACGCGGCGGCTTTCCTTATCACCTCGTGCTTCTGCAACTCGAACATGACGCGAGCTTTCGGGATTATTCGAGCCTGCGGTCCATGTCGGAATTCATCGACATCTGTCTGGACGGTTTCGCGAACGGCGCCGCCGCACACCATCACCTCGTTTTCAAGGCACACCCACTGGAAGATGGCCGCGTGCCGCTCGCCCGCCTGATCCGCGCCGGGGCCACAGCGCGCGGGCTACAGGGTCGGGTCCATTTCGTGCCGGGCGGCAAGCTCGCACCGCTTCTGCGCGAAGCGGCAAGCGCGCTGACCGTCAATTCCACCGCCGCCCAACAAGCGCTCTGGCGTGGCCTGCCGGTGAAGATCCTGGGGCAGGCCGTCTATGACAAACCCGAATTTGTTTCCCCTCAGCCGCTGCAAGCCTTCTTCGCCTCGCCCGCGCGCCCAGACAGCAGGGCTTATGCCGATTACCGCCAGTTCCTGCTCGAAACATCGCAGGTGCCGGGTGGTTTTTATTCGGCGGGCGGGCGCCGTAAGGCCCTGCGCAAGCTCGTCGATCTGATGCTGCATGACCAAGATCCCTATGATGCGCTTCTGTCGCCAAACGCGGCAGAGCCGCAACATGTCCGTGTAATTACGTGAACATGCTGTATTTTTCCAAAAAGCCTGGTTATTCCTACGCTCGAGATTGCTGGGCAACCGCAACAGGGGCAGAGGTTTGAGTATGATCAACAGTCGGTTGACCAGAGCGCTGGTCCTGTTTTCATGTGTGGCGGGCACAGTATCTTGTGGCTTGCCGCGTTCTGGCCCCAACCGGAATGAAATTCTCTCCGGCAGCGTCGAAAAACAGGGCAACTCCTTTGTCGTTCCGGTCGATGCGCGCGTGGCTCGTCTGACCGCCGTCGAAGGGGCAAGCGGTTTTCCCGCCTCCTTCCGGCAGGCGGGAATCGTCGGGTCCGACGATGTGCGTCCCGGCGACAAACTGAGCATCCGGATCTGGGAAAACGTCGATCGGGGTCTGCTGACGATGGAGGGCACCAACGCGACGGGGCTGGATGAAGTTCAAGTCGACGGCGGCGGCTTCGTCTTTGTGCCCTATGCCGGGCGCATCAAGGCGGCCGGAAACTCGACCGAGGAACTGCGCCGCATCATCACCGAAAAGCTTGCAGAACAGACCCCAGACCCGCAGGTCGAAGTGGCCCGCGTGGCGGGTGACGGCGCGACCGTTTCCGTCATGGGGGATATCGGCGGTCAGGGTGTCTATCCGATCGAGCGTCCGACACGCACCCTCTCGTCGATGATTGCCCGTGCTGGCGGGGTCGAGGTTGACCCCCAAATCGCCCAGGTCACCGTGACGCGCGGCAATCACAGCGGCACCGCCCGCCTGATCGACATCTACGACAATGCCGATATGGACATCGCACTCCGCCCTGGCGACGTGATCCTGGTGGAAGCCGACCCGCGCTCCTTCACCGCGATGGGCGCGACGGGTGCCCAGACCCGGGTCAAGTTCGAAAGCGCCGAACTCACCGCGATCGAAGCTTTGGCGCAAGTCGGCGGACTTCAGACCAACAGCGCCGATCCCAAGGGCATCTTCGTCTTGCGCGATGAAACGGCCGCCATCACCAATGCGGTTCTCGGGCGCAAGGATCTGAACGGCACGCAGCGCGTGGCCTACATCCTGAACCTGACCGAACCCGACGGGCTCTTTAACGCGCGTGATTTCATGATCCGCGACGGCGATACGATCTATGTCACCGAAGCGCCCTATGTCCGTTGGCAAAAGACGCTGGCGGTGTTGATGGGCACGGCGAATTCGGCGAATTCCGTCAGCCAGCTCGCGCAGGGCAACTGACCAGATGGCAGACGGCAGTGCCGCCGGTGGCCCCGCGCCCCGGCGGCTTTTCGTTTATAATGGCGGCTTTCTGACCCAAGGCCGCGTCCGGCGGATCCTGACACTCGCGGGCTATGACATCCGCCTTGGCGCGCCGGGGCCGGGTGATGCGGTTGGCGTCTGGGGCAAAAGCCCGACCGCACCACGCGGCGAAAAGGTCGCCGATCACCTAGGCCGCGATGTTGTGCGGGTGGAGGATCCGTTCCTGCGCTCGGTCCGCACCGGGCGCGAAGGCGCGGCCCCCCTTGGCCTCCTGATCGATGGTTCGGGCGTGCATTTCGATGCCTCCACCCAGTCCGACCTTGAAAAACTGCTGACCAGCCATCCGCTCGATGACACCGCCCTTCTGGACCGCGCGCGGGTGGGGATGGCGCGGATCAAGGCCGCGCACCTGTCCAAATACAACGCCTGCGATCCCGCCCTGCCCGCCCCCGCGCCCGGTTATGTTCTGGTGATCGACCAGACGCGGGGCGATGCCTCCGTCACGCACGGCGGCGCACGCGCGTCGACCTTCCGCGAGATGCTGTTTGTCGCACAGGAAGAACATCCAACCGCGCGCATCGTCATCCGCACCCATCCCGAAACGGCGGCGGGCGGGCGGGCTGGCCATTTCGGGGCCGAGGATGCCGCCGGGCGGGTCAGCCTGTGCGGGGCCGACATTTCGCCCCACCTGCTGCTTGAAGGCGCCGTGGCGGTCTATACCGTATCCTCGCAACTGGGGTTCGAGGCGATCATCGCAGGGCACCGGCCACGGGTCTTTGGCCAGCCGTTCTACGCGGGCTGGGGCCTCAGCGAAGATGAAAACCCGGTCTGGCGGCGTCAGAGAAAACTGACGCGCGCGCAGCTGTTCGCGGCGGCGATGATCCTCTATCCGACCTGGTATGACCCCTGCCGCGACCGGCTCTGTAGCTTCGAAGAGGCGCTTGATCAGCTGGAAGCCGAAGTGCGCGCCTTCCGCGAGGACCGCGCCGGCCATGTCGCCGCAGGCATGCGCCTGTGGAAACGTCCGCATCTGCAACGGTTCTTCGGGCGCGAGCATCCCATGCGTTTCGCGGCCGATGGCCCGCGCGCCGCGACCCTCGCCCGTCAGAGGGGCTGCGGGCTGCTCATGTGGGGGGCTGAGGGCGAAGGCCCGACCGACCTGCCCCTGCGCCGTGTCGAGGATGGTTTCCTGCGCTCGCGCGGGCTCGGTGCCGATCTGGTGCCGCCCCTGTCGCTGATCGCCGACGCGCGCGGCCTCTATTACGACCCGTCACAGGCCAGCGATCTGGAGGCGCTGATTGCCGCACCGCCACCGCCGGGCGCAACAGTGCGGGCCGAACGACTGATCGCGGCGCTGATCCGCGCGGGCCTGTCCAAATACAACCTGCCCGCCACCGCCCTGCCCCCCTTGCCCGCCGGGCGGCGCATTCTGGTGCCCGGACAGGTGGAGGATGACGCCTCCGTCCGGCTTGGCGCAGGCGAGGTGCGCACGAATATTGCACTCCTTAAGGCGGTGCGTGCCGCAAACCCCGATGCGGTCCTGATCTGGAAACCGCATCCCGATGTGCTGGCGGGTCTGCGACCGGGACGGGTGGCAGAGGCGGACGCACGGGCACTGGCCGATGTGATCCTTGAAAGCGGCGATGCCGCCACCGCCATCGCTGCGGCGGATGAGGTCTGGACCATCACCTCTACCCTGGGGTTCGAGGCGCTTCTGCGCGGCAAAAGCGTGACCTGCCTTGGTATGCCCTTCTATGCGGGCTGGGGCCTGACGCGGGATCTGGGACGCCCCGCCCCCGCCCGCCGGACCGCGCGCCCGACGCTTGCCGCGCTGGCTTACGCCTGCCTGATCGCCTATCCGCGCTATGTCGATCCGGTCAGCGCCCTGCCTTGCCCACCCGAAGTGATCGTCGAGCGGCTTGCCAGCGGCAAAGGGCTGCAGAGGCGCGCGGGACTGCGGCTACTGGCAAAGCTGCAAGGGCTGCTGGCCAGTCAGAGCCATCTGTGGCGCTGATCGGCCATCGCGCGCCGGTCGACCCTGCGGGAGCCTCCGGCGGGAATATTTTCAGACAGAAAATGCGGAAAGGTCGGACCAGAGGCTGTAAAGATCGGCTCCGACCCTCCGGCTTTCGACCAGGCGAAGGCGGGACGCATCTGCCAGATGTGGCAAGGCGAGCGGCCCGATACCTGGGCGCGCGCCGGCGCCAAGCGCAAGTCCGGCCGTGAAAAGCGCCAGGTCATCGACCAGACCGGCCTTCAGAAGCGTTGCCGCCAGTTGGCCACCCCCTTCGCAAAAGACCCGGGTCAGCCCGGCCTGCCCAAGCTGTGCGAAGGCCGCGGCCATGTCGAGGCCACCTGCCTCCAGCGGCACCTCCCACAGGTGCGCGCCGCGCGCCGTCCAGACCTCCCGCGCTGCGGGCGGGGCATCGGGCCCGTGCAAAAGCCAGAGAGGCACTTCGCGCGCGCTTTGCGCCAGAGCGCCGTCGCCGGGTAGATCGAGCCGCCGCGCCACCACGATGCGCACCGGCTGGGCTAATGGGCCGAGGCCGCGCACGGTCAGTTGCGGATCATCGGCGCGTGCCGTGCCCGCGCCCACTAGGACCGCATCATGGCGCGCGCGCATCAGATGCACGAAACGCCGCGCCTCTGGTCCGGTGATCCACTGGCTTTCGCCGGTTTCCGTCGCAATACGGCCATCGACGCTCATCGCCAGTTTCAGCGTCAGCATCGGGCGGCCGCGCTGGATGCGGCTCAGAAAACCTCGTTGAAGGCGGTGCGCTTCGGCGGCCAGAAGGCCGGTTTCGACCCTGATCCCCGCATCGCGCAGCATCCGATGGCCGCGACCGGCAACACGCGGATCGGGATCTTCCTGCGCGCTGATCACGCGGGCAAGACCGGCCATCCGCAGCGCGTCCGCGCAGGGCGGGGTCTTGCCGTGATGGGCGCAAGGTTCAAGACTGACATAGGCCGTGGCCCCGCGCGCGGCAGGGCCCGCTTCAGCCAGTGCCATGGCTTCGGCATGGGGCCGACCGCCAGCCTGCGTCCAGCCCCGTCCGACGATCCGCGTGCCTTGCACGATCACGCAGCCGACCGCGGGGTTAGGCCAGACCCGGCCCAGACCCCGCGCGCCAAGATGGATGGCCAGCGCCATAAAGCGCCGGTCGTCTTCGCTGGTCACTCGTCGCCCGCAGACGTGGGGCGCAGCTCCGATACGAACTTATCGAAATCGTCTGCCGCCTGGAAGTTCTTGTAAACGCTCGCAAACCGCACGTAGGCGACCGTGTCGATCCGGGCGAGACTTTCCATCACGATCTCGCCTATGACTTTCGACGGGACGTCGGTTTCGCCAAGGCTTTCCAGCCGCCGCACGATGCCCGAGATCATCTGATCGATCCGTTCCGGCTCGATCGGGCGTTTTTGCATGGCGATGCGGATCGAACGCTCCAGTTTCGTGCGATCAAAATCCTCGCGCTTGCCGCTGGACTTCACCACCACCAGATCGCGCAACTGCACCCGCTCGTAGGTGGTAAAGCGCCCGCCACAAGCCGGGCAGAACCGGCGCCGACGGATCGAGACATGATCTTCGGCCGGACGGCTGTCCTTGACCTGCGTATCAACGTTGCCGCAAAACGGACAGCGCATTCCCTACTCCCCAAATCCGCACTAGACGCCATGACTATAGGCCCCCACCCATGGGATGGGTAGGGGGTTTGACGGGCTACAAGATTTGGCGCGGAACCTGTGGCGGCAAAGACTCAGGCTGCCGCTGCGACAGGGTTGCGGATAGGCGCCCCCGTCAGCCATAGTCGGGGCGCCTGAACATGCAGGAGGTATGAATGTCAGTCGCACGTGTTACGGAAATTTCCTCGACTTCGGAAAAAAGCTTCGACGATGCGATCCAGCAAGGGATCGCGCGCGCCACAAAGACCCTCAGGGGCGTATCGGGGGCCTGGGTCAAGGAACAGAAACTTGCCGTCAAGAAGGACAAGATCGTGTCCTATCAGGTCAACATGATGGTCAGCTTCGTTCTGGACGACTGAATCTGTTAGCGCCGCAGGCTGTGCCAGATCTTGCGCGCAGCCTGCCATAGCCGATGCTTGCGCGGAAAATCCGGGGTGCGGTGGGCGCGATCCAGATGGTCGTGCCGGACGGTTTCCTTCCAGTCGAGGCTGTCGATCGGCGCATAGTCAAACCCGCGTTTCCACACGAGATAGGGAAAGGAGATCTGGTCGCGCCGCGAAAAGCGGCAGACGTGATCGAACCATTCCTCGCCAAAGGCCACCACCGCCGGATCATGATGGCGGCGCAAGATGAAATGCCCCTCGATCAGGCCCGCATGTTCGGGCATCCCTTCAGCCCGATAGGCCCGTTCCCGTTCCTTCAAGGTACGGTAATCGTCCAGCCCGTTTTCCCAGCAGGTCTGAAGTTCCTGATAGACGCAATCCCGTCGGAAATGGCGAAAGGCGAAAAACGCCTTGGGCGACTGGGCTTGGAGGGTCGCGAGGATCTCTGACGGATCGCGCCGCAACCGGGATTTGTTGTCCAGCCACAGCGACCAGTCTTCCGTCAGATAGCGGTGCGGCATCAGCTTGGCCCGGCGCGAGGCGCGGGCCGGATCAAGCCCGTCGGCAGGCAGCCGGACGATTTCAACACCGGGAAAATCCAGATCGTCGCGGTCGGTAAACAGCACCCGCCGCACATCGGTGAACGGGCCGAAAACTTCGGTGTTCAGCGGTTCCTTGCGGCCATAGAGCGCGCTGTAAAGAACAAGGCTCATGACGGATCCTGTGGCGGGCGGCTCATGGGTCGGTAAAGGTCGGACGGATGGGGCACGCGGCGGCGCTCGGCCCCCAGGGCCGCACTCTGGCGCAAGAAAAGACGCAGGCTGATCGCCAACCGCCGCCCCTTGTGCCGCAACCAGGCCAGCGGGCCGGAATAGTCTGGCACCGGGCTGGCTGAGATATGCGACGGGCTGATCCCCTGAAAGGCGGGTTCAGCCATTCCCAGAAACATCGCCTGCACGGCTGCGGCGGGTTCGATCTGGTGATGGCGAAACCCGGCGGCAAGATCGATCGCGGCATCGGCCAGCGGCGTCTGCCGTTCGGTCGCGGCAAGCAAACGGGCCGCAGCCTTCGGCCAGAGCAGATAGGCCGCAGCGCCCCCCCGGTCGCGGTAAAGGCGCGACAGGCGAAAGGGCGTGCCCGCGACGGGTTCGCTGTGCGCCGAGAGGAGTTTCGGCAGGGCGTAGGTTTCAAGCGTCACGTAATCCAGGTCACTGCGCGGCAAGAGCGCCCTGAGCAATATGCCCACGCTGTGGCTCAGGATCACGTCGTCCTCAAGGATCAGACGCGGTCGGCCTGACGCGACAACCTCCGCCCAGGCGCGGCGATGGCTGAGGGTGCAAGCCACTTCGGCCGGGCGCAGGGGCCTGGCCCAGCTTGCCCGCAGCCGCTCCATCTCAGGTCCGGGCACATCGGCAACCGTCGTTGCCGGAAACAGACGAAAGGGAATGGCCAACGCCATGAGCTGGCGTTCCTGAAAGGCCCGCCGTTCCACCGCGTTCGGCATGTTGATCAGCAGCGCCAGATCTGACGGCAGACCCTGTTCCTCAAACGTCACCTATAGCCCCGCATCCGCCCGTTCCCGCGCCAGTAGTGCGGGCGGGCCGGCGGAAATTCAAGCGCGGACTGCGGGCCCGGGCGGCAGTGTCAGATCCCCAGATGCAGCGCCACCTCGCCCGACCAGGGTTCGGTCACGCCGCGTCCGCCGCCCAGATCTTCAAGGATCGGCCTGAGCCTGTCGAGGTTGCCGATCATCGCCGGACGGGCGGCGACCATCGCTTCCTGATTGTCCCACTCGCCCACGACGATGAAACTGCGCTCGCCCGAGCGGACCAGCCAGAAATTCCGCGCCCCGGACAGTTCGGAGAGCTTGAAGTCCCGGTGAATACGGATGAACTCGTCCTCTTTACCCGGCTTCACGCGCATATGGACCACATTCATGGCAGTCATGGCTCGCCCCCCCTGTAAAAGGATGGGGAGAGAATACCACGGATCGGGCCGGAAGCAGCGAAAGAACGTCCCAGCGTGGGGCGCTTTTCTGATCGAGGAAAATCAATGGCTTGCGGGCGCGGATTTACCGGTTTTTAAGAATGCGGGCCGCGCGGACGCGCGACGGCACACTACTGTGCGAGCACGATTTCCTCCGGGAAGAGCCCGAGGCGCGTCCCTTGCCCTGTCACAGTGACACTTTCTCCCTTGCGCAGCCTGTCACGCACGCTCTGTGGAAAGCCGCAGAGTTTGTCGAATCCCAAAGGCAGGCCTTTGAGTTCTATCGGACGGCGACACTTGCCGTCGCTTCGTCGGTCCAAATTCTCGATGACGTAGGTCAGTTGGACCGGCTTGCCAGAAGCAATATGTGTTGCCAACGGCACCCCGACAGTCACAGACACGTAGCCGATCCAGTAGAGCAAAAGAGCGCCGAAAGGGGTGATCAGCATCCATTTGAACCCCAGGCCGTCAGGGTTTTGTCTTTTCGCCCCCACCAACATCAGTGGGATTCCCACGGCCAGCATCGCCCAGCCCAATACGGTCGCGCCCCAGTGGCTTTGCGCTACCCATTCCGCGCTCGGCAGAAAATGAAACCCTAAACGGGCGACGAATACAGGTATGGCGGTGAAGAGCATGAGAGCCACAAAGACACTACCCGCAAGCAACCGGCACCAGCGCACCGCCCGTCGTTCCGGTCGCTTCGGCAGCCCGCTATCGCGCGGCTCCTGCAAGTCTACTGATCCAAGAAACTCCTTAGCTTCCGCGACCTGCTCGGATGCTTCAGCTTCCGCAGTGCCTTCGCCTCGATCTGCCGGATCCGTTCGCGCGTCACGCTGAACTGCTGGCCAACCTCTTCCAGCGTATGGTCGGTGTTCATGCCGATGCCGAAGCGCATGCGCAGGACGCGTTCTTCGCGCGGCGTGAGCGAGGCCAGCACCCGTGTCGTCGTCTCCTTCAGGTTTTCCTGAATGGCGCTGTCCAAGGGCAGGATCGCGTTCTTGTCTTCGATGAAGTCGCCAAGCTGGCTGTCTTCCTCGTCGCCGATCGGCGTTTCCAGTGAAATCGGCTCCTTGGCGATCTTCATCACCTTGCGGACCTTTTCCAGCGGCATTTGCAGCTTTTCGGCCAGTTCCTCGGGCGTGGGTTCGCGGCCGATCTCGTGCAGCATCTGGCGGCCGGTGCGGACCAGCTTGTTGATCGTCTCGATCATGTGGACCGGGATGCGGATCGTGCGGGCCTGATCGGCGATGGAGCGCGTGATGGCCTGACGGATCCACCAGGTCGCGTATGTGGAGAATTTATAGCCCCGGCGGTATTCGAATTTGTCCACGGCCTTCATCAGGCCGATGTTGCCTTCCTGAATAAGATCAAGGAATTGCAAGCCGCGGTTGGTGTATTTCTTGGCGATGGAGATGACGAGACGCAGGTTCGCCTCGACCATTTCCTTCTTGGCCTGACGGGCCTCTTTCTCGCCCTTCTGGACCTGGTTCACGATCCGGCGGAATTCGGAAATGTCGACGCCGACATACTGGCCGATCTTGGCCATCTCGCTGCGCAGGTCTTCGACCTTGTCGCGGCTCTTCTCGATCAGCGCCTGCCAGCCGCGGCCGGCCTTGGCGGCCATCCGGTCGAGCCAGGCAGGGTCAAGCTCATAGCCGCGATATTCGTCGATGAATTCGCGGCGGTTGATGCGGGCGGCATCGGCCAGCTTCACCATATTGCTGTCGAGCTGCATGATCTTGCGGTTGATGCCGTAAAGCTGGTCGATCAGCGCCTCGATCCGGTTGTTGTGCAGGTGGAGTTCGTTCACCAGAAGCACGATTTCGGAGCGCAGCTTTTGATAGGCGGCCTCATCGGCCTTCGAGAAACTGCCATCCTCGTTCAGCGTCGCCGACATGCGCAGGTCCTGCATCTCGGCCAGCGTCGCATAATCGCGCGCGATGATTTCCAGCGTTTCCAGAACCTTGGGCTTCAACGCCGCTTCCATCGCCGCAAGCGACATGTTGGAAGCTTCGTCATCCTCGTCATCATCTTCGGCGCTCAGGATCGGGTTGCCGTCAGCGTCGAGTTCGGGTTCGTCCCCCGCCCGGCGCGGGGCGGCGGCCGGGGCCGCCGCGGTGACATCCACCCCGTCCAGGACCGGGCCGTCCAGCTCCACTTCGCCATCGAGCGAGCGGCCGAAGGTCGCCTCAAGGTCGATCACGTCGCGCAGCAGGATATCTTCGTTCAGAAGTTCGTCGCGCCAGATCGTGATGGCCTGGAAGGTCAGCGGGCTTTCGCAAAGCCCCGCGATCATCGTGTTGCGGCCGGCCTCGATCCGCTTGGCGATGGCGATCTCGCCCTCGCGGCTGAGGAGTTCGACCGAGCCCATTTCGCGCAGATACATCCGCACCGGATCGTCGGTGCGGTCCAGCGCCTCGGCGGCGGGGCCGACAACGGCCACCTCGCGTGAGGTGTTGGAAGTCTCGACCAACTCGCCCACCGGCGCCTCGGCCTCATCACCCTCGTCATCCT
>Ga0073904_10000844_pt1 | contig 22444 bp, 23 predicted proteins | sample KloWWTrecipitate_FD_66668 | JGI IMG/M metagenome (GOLD analysis project Ga0073904, IMG submission 66668) | Active sludge microbial communities from Klosterneuburg, Austria, studying microevolution and ecology of nitrifiers - Klosterneuburg... | ecosystem: Engineered > WWTP > Aerobic digester >... | reverse complement strand
AGGACAACTTCTACGTCAACCACAAGAAGAAGTTTGGCGAGCACACCTAATAAGGCAAAACCTAATTGCATTAACAACTTTTCGACATCTTTTAAACGCTCTGGCTTGTCTCGTCTTCCTGCCATTCTCTGATCCTCCTAAAATCGGACAATCCCATCCCAGTTGATGGATCACCTCACGGGGGCACGCCAGGAAGCGGGAAGAAAATAGCGAAATGTCTATGATTCTCCCTGAGTTTTTGTCGTGATTAGCACAAGCGAGATCACCGCAGCAAACGCCGCCAAAAACAGGGCCAGCTGATAGTTCTGGTAACGGTCAAACAGCAGTCCGGCGACAGATGGGCCCAACAGGCCGGCAGCAGCCCATGCAGTGAATACGCGCGCATATACAATGGTTCCTGTGGCCGCACCAAAACGGATGGAAATATAGGCGGGATAAGCTGCAATGGTTCCGCCATAGGCAAAGCCGACAATTGCCAACCCGATTACTGTCACTGTCAGATGGGTTGCAATTGCCAATACCAGCAATGTGACACCAGATAGAGTCGCAAGGAATGCCAGAACGGATTGACCGCCCATCCTGTCAGTCAGCACGCCGCCCAGCAAGCTGCCAGCCATGTTCGCCGCTGCAATCACGATTGGGGCTGTAACAATCCAAAAAGCGCCGCCTCCACGAGATGCGGCCAGACCTGTAGCATGTCCGATCACCATGAGTCCTGCTATAACGGCACCACAATAGCTGAGCCAGAGCCAGACTACTTGTCGCCCATTACCTTCGGTAAAACCGTCGGGGGTTTCAGTGTCAGGGGTATAGGCAAATCGTGATCGCAAAAGCGTCAAAGCGCCCAATGCGGAAAACAACAACAGACAAAACGCCAGAAAAAGGAGCGCAGCCTTCCATCCACCCGTTTCGACGGCGACGCGCAATGGAAGTGGGAATATCACTGCCCCTAGGGCATAGGCAGCCGTGATGATCCCCATTGCAAATCCCTTGCGCTCAGGAAGCGCGCGAACTGAAAACTGAAGCGCATAGCCATAACCCAATCCGTTCGCGCCACCGAAAATCAGACCGAACCCGAGCCAGACCAGAGCGCTGGACGGGCTGAGCGCGGCCAGCGTGCAGCCTGCTGCTGCCAGTGTGCCGATCATGGCGACATAGGCAGGCGGCGCTAAGCGGTCATATAGCTTGTGACCCAGAAGGACAGCAGCCGCCAGGGAAGCCAGCGCTATGGAATAGGTCATACTCGCCGTGCTGCGCGAGACGTCAAATTCCGTTTCCATCGCCAGAAGCAAAACCGAAAACGCGTGGAGCGAACCAAGTATGAAGGACAGGAGCGCTGCTCCAAGCATCGCCTTTTTCTGGTTGCCAACTATCACTTGCGGCGCGATTTGATGAATTCCTTGAGGGCAGCCTGCGTGCCCTCCGAGCGAAAACAATCTGAATCATAAGCTTCTTCCAAGATCAGGACCGAGGCAAAATCTGCATCTGCAGCCATGTAGAAGGAGCGCTTGATGTTCCGCAGACCACGCTCGGGAAACGCGGCGATACGCTCGGCCATCTCGCGCGTGACGGCAGTGAGTTGATCATCCTCGACCACCCGACTGACCAGACCGACGCGCAGAGATTCAGCGGCATCAAGCATATCGGTGCTTAGTGCCATATCCATGGCTACGCTGAGCCCGACCATCTTTGTCAGCAACCAGGTTAGGCCGCCGGTCGGGCTGAACCCCATATAGGCATCGGGCAGACCCAGTTTTGCGGACTTTCCTGCAATGCGCATGTCGCACATCAATGCTACTTCCAGTCCGCCGCCCAGAGCGAACCCGTTGATAGCCCCGATGATCGGTTTGTCCAGTGCCAGCGCCTCGCGCGCGAGCACCTGATAAAGTGATGCCGCTTTTCCGAATTCCGCTTCGCTCATCTTGTCCATCGCCTTGATGTCAGCCCCGACGCTGAAGGCCCGGCCGGTGCCGGTCAGTACCAGCACCCTGACGTCAAGGTTTGTTTTGGCATCTCGGAACAGCTTCAACAGCTGTTCCAGATCCGGAATGTCAAAGGCGTTAAGCGCTTCGGGCCGGTCAATTACCGCCCAGAGCACCCCGTTACTGATCTCTTGTCTAATGGCCATAATGTTCTCTCCTTCAAACTTCGTAGTTTCGCAGCACCCGCTTGGTTTTGTGTTCCGAGGCAATGGTGCCCTGTGAGACAAGTTCGACCCGCACCGCGAATGCGGCTTTGCGACTGACAAGTGCCTCTGTTTCTCGGGTTAGTGCCTCATGCTGGGACTGGGGTACGTCGCGACCAACCTCGACAAGAAGGCGTGGGGCGTAGTCAAATGGCGGCGGGAAATCGAGGGCAATCTGAAACTCCCCTGTCAGTTGCGGTTCCAGATCATGCAGCACATCCTGCACCGCTGTTGGGAAGATGTTCACTCCCTTCACCACGAACATGTCATCACTGCGCCCTTTGGTATAAAACCGGAATCCGGTGCGCCCGCAGGCACAGGGGCTGGTCCTGACCTCCACGTAATCATGGCTGCGTAATCGCAGCAGAGGCGAGGCCTGACGTTTGATGGCGGTATAGACCAGTTCTCCGGTTTCGCCATCTCGCATCTTCTTGACAGCGCCAGTATACGGGTCGATCAATTCGGCGATGACGTAGCCTTGGCCGCAAAAATGCATCCCGTCGTGTTGCTCGCATTCGGCGCTCTGACAACCCAACTCGGCAACGCCGTAAAGGTCATGTGTGCTCATTCCCCATGTCTTTTCAATCTTTTGCCGATAGCCCGGTACCTGCAATCCAGCCTCGCCAGAAAAGAAGCCCTTGCGGATATTCAGGCTCCTCGGATCAATCCCGGCTTCCGCCGCGACATCAGCCAGCCGTACCGCGTAGGACGGTGTGGAATACAGGCATTTCGGGCCCGGAAGGTCAGCGAACATGTCCAGAAGCGCTCGCGATTTTCCTACGCCATAAGCTAGGATAGTCGCGCCGAGATGTTCAAAGGACATATGGTCCATCACCCCGCCCGCATAGATCGAGTAGTTGAAGCAGTTCAACACCAGATCGTCGGGGCGGCAGCCCAGAATCCAGAGAGCCCGCGCACCCATTTCATTGTAGGCGTGAACATCCTCGCGGGTCCAGCCGATGCGCATGGGCTTGCCCGAAGTGCCCCCCGTGCCTACCAGCCGTACGATATCCGACATGGGCGCGCATTGATGCGGGCCGATCAGTGCGCCTTCGCGTTGAGTTTGGGCAAGGTCCCTTTTCTCGGTGAACGGCACCTGCTCCAGCGCCTCTTGGCAGGTAATATCCTGGGGCCGAATACCCGCATCGTCAAATTGTGCGCGGTAATAGTCAGAATTCGCATAGAGATAGGCGATCTGGCGCGCCAGAAGTGGGGCTTCATAGCGGTACAGATATTCTACCGGCATGGTTTCGAGTTTTTTGCTCCAGAAAGTGCCATCCATAGCTGTACCTAGCCCAATTCATTTCAATATCGCTCATCTGATCGGAAATAAAGTATTTGTGTAGATTGAATAATCTCATGATTGGCATACGCTGAGGCAATGGACAACCTGCTTTGCTCACTCAATCGCTGCGCGATGTGAAAGTTTCATCGGCGCGGGAATTGAATGTCAGCCAATCAGTGGTCAACCAACAAACAACATCTCTAAAAGAGGCGCCAGGCGTAAACTGGGGCGACTTCATTCTCGAATACCTTCCTGCACGGGGAGAAACAATCGTGCAGAGTCAGTGATCCACCGTCGTAGGATTACACTTGCAGGCTTTTCCGGCGCGTCCTTAGCAGGTAATACAACGTAATAACCGTTCCCAGTGGAAATCTTTTCGTCAAACGGACAGACAAGTTTGCCGCTCAAGAGTTCACGCTCGACGAGGTGGGTCCAACCTAGGGCAATGCCCTTGTTGCCGACTGTAGCGCGCAGGATGTTCTCGAAACTCTGCATCCAAATCCCTCGGGCTTTGATCGGATTCCTCCGACCAGAAAGCTCAAACCAAGTTTGCCAATCTTCCCATGCATGTTCCGCTCCAGCCAAGTGGAAAATCGTCACGTCGTCAAAGTTGTGAATTCGGGCCGGACCTACCTCCGCAAGATAACTAGGGCTGCAGACTGGAAAGAAGCAATCCTCGAACAACAGCGAGCTTGCATGATCTTTCCACTTACCCTTGCCGTAGCGTATAGCGAAGTCAACGTTACTTTTGCGCAAATCCAAACATTCATCCGTTTCGATCATCTCGATATTGATGTCAGGATGTAGCCGTTGAAACTCCAATAGTCTCGGCAAGAGCCAACATCCCGCGAAAGCAACCGAAGTCGAAATCGTCACGATGGTGGTTTCCCTACCGCCCAGCGTTTCAATGCAGCCTGCGATATCGCGGAACGCTGATGACACTGCCTCGTGCAAGGTTCGTCCGGCTGTTGTCAATTCCACCCCCCGTCGCTGCCGGGTGAAGAGTTCGTAACCCAATACGCGTTCAAGTTGCCGCACTTGCATACTGACCGCCTCGCGGCTGACGCCAAGTTCTCGCGCGGCACGGCTGAAGCTGCACTGGGAACCTGCCTTCTCGAAGGTGAGGAGACTGTTTAAGGAAGGAAGGGGCATGGCCATAGCTGCCGTAAATTTTTTTTACACCTCCCGACGCTAGAACTTACGGAGACAATCGTCAATCGCGGTGCCTATCATAGCAAAGCTTTTGCGGGGAAACCCATGACGGACATTGCTGCTATCAAACAAGATCCGCTACTTTCGCCTTTTCGTCTTGGTAAGCTTGCTCTGCGAAACCGGATCATGAGCACGTCGCATGCTCCGGCTTATGTCGAGAATGGATGGCCCACTGATCGCTACAGGATTTATCACGAAGAGAAAGCAAAGGGCGGACTTGCTCTAACCATGGTAGGCGGATCGAGCAATGTATCGCCCGACAGCCCTTCGGCATTTGGCCAGATTAATGCCGGCGACGACGGCGTCCTACCATGGTTCGAGAAGCTGACTGCGGGCATCAAATCTCACGGCGCAGCGATCATGTGCCAGCTAACTCATATGGGCCGCCGAACCGCCTCGGATGTAGCGGACTGGCTGCCGGTCATTGCGCCATCAAACCTTCGGGAGCGGGCGCACAGATCATATCCCAAGGTGATGGAAGCTAGCGATTTCCGGCGCGTCGCTAAGGATTTTGGAGCGGCGGCCCGACGGTGCCGCGATGGCGGCTTCGACGGAATCGAACTGCTCACCCATGGGCACTTGCTTGGGCAAGTAATGTCACCCGCAACCAACCACCGCACCGATAATTACGGTGGCTCCCTGCAAAACCGCCTCCGACTGGTTCAGGAGGTTCTTTTGGATGTCAGATCGCAGGTTGGCTCTGATATTTTGGTGGGGATGCGAGTCACCGGTGATGAGCTTGCGGCAGGCGGATTAACCTTGGATGACTGTATCGAAATTGTGCAGCGCCTTGAAGAGTCTGGACTTATTGATTTCTTTAACGTTCTTGCCGGAAGCCCCAATGACGATCTTGGCTTGGCGGATTGGGTGTCGCCGATGGGCAATCCAGCAGCTCCGCATCTAGGCATCGTGAAACGCATAAGGCAATCTGTGTCGCTTCCTGTGTTTCATGCCGGGGGTATCGCAGATATTGCCACTGCCCGACATGCGTTGCGGGAAGGGGTCGTTGATATGGTTGGAATGACTAGGGCGCATATTGCTGATCCGTGGCTGGTCACGAAATTGCTGACTGGACAGGAAGAACGTATCCGGGTTTGTGTCGGCATGAACTACTGCGTCGATCGCGTTAATCAGGGCAAAGATGCGCTGTGTGGGCAGAATCCTGCGACTGGGCGGGAAGGTATTTTGCGGCACCGCATCGCGCAAAATCCGAAACAACGGCTAGGCAAGGCCGTTGTCGTGGGCGGCGGGCCTGGGGGCATGGAGGCGGCGCGCGTTCTTGCCGAGCGCGGCCATCAGGTAGTCTTGTTTGAAGCGTCTGGCGAGTTGGGTGGTCAGGTTCGAATGGCCGCGGCAGGCACGACCCGAAAACAGATGTTCGGAGTCTCGGATTGGCTGGCGCACGAGATAAGCCATCTTTGTGTTGACGTCCGGTTCAATACGATTGCCGAAACTCGGGATGTTCTCGCCGAAAAACCCAATATTGTTGTCATTGCGACAGGGGGGGTGCCACGCGAGCTCACTATCGAGGGCGGTGAGTACTCCAAATCGATCTGGGAAATTTTTGAAACCAACGATTTGGTTGGCGATTTGTTGATATTCGATGACAGGGGCGATCATCACGCAGCAGTCGCCGCGGAAGTGGCGCAGAGTCGCGGAGCAAAAGTCACGATCGCAACACCCGACCGAACCCCAGTTTTTGAGCTTGGCCCTACGAATTATGCCGTTGTTATGCGCAGCCTCTACCGGATCGGAACGGAATTTCGCCCGGACACGGACCTCGTGTTAATTTGCAGTACCGAGAACCGCCTGAAGGCGCGGTTGCGCAATACATTGACGGGCGGGTTGGATGATGTTGTTTTTGACAGGATCTTTCACGAGACGGGGACAGAGCCTAATGATGCGTTGTTCTTTGATCTGCGTTCTCATTCGTTGAATGACGGCGAACTTGATATTTCATCCGTCGCAAAGGCCAGCCCGACATATCCAACAACGAACCCCCAGGGGCGTTTCGTGCTTTTTCGCATTGGCGATGCCGTATCCTCTAGAAATATTCACGCCGCCCTTCATGACGCGATCCGTATTTGCTCAGATATTCAGATTCCTGTCGTTCAACCCTTGGCAGGATGCGACGTAAGCCCCCTACAACCCTAATTCAACATGGAGAGAGAGATGAAGAAGCATATACTTTCGATTACGGCAGTTGCGATGGGCGCAATTATGACTGGCGGTGCAGCCTATGCCAAATGTGGTCATGTGACAATCGCGAGCATGACATGGCAAAGCGCAGAAGTTACTGCTAGCCTTGACAAGATGATCCTTGAAAAAGGCTATGGCTGCGACGCAGAAATTGTACCGGGCGATACGGTGCCATCGCTGACCTCGATCATTGAAAAACAATCGCCAGATGTCATTCCTGAAGGTTGGGTTTCGCTGCAACCTAAACTTGTCGCGAGTGGTATGGCTGAAAACAGAATCAAATTAACCGTCGATGTTCTGTCGGATGGCGGGGTCAATGGTTGGTGGATCCCGAAATACTTTGCCGACGCACACCCGGAAATCAAAACCATTCAGGATGCGATGAACAACCCTAAACTATTTCCGTCACCCGAGGATCCATCGAAAGGCGCTGTTTACAATGGTCCGCAAGGCTGGGGTTCGACGCTTATTACTTCGCAACTGTTCAAGGCATACGGAGGTGAGAAAGCCGGATTCGTTCTGGTTGATCCTGGTTCTGCCGCCGGTTTGGACGGCACAATTGCAAAGGCATATGAGCGAAAAGAACCTTGGCTCGGATTTTACTGGGCACCAACTGCAATTCTTGGAAAATATCCGATGGTCAGACTCGACTTTGCTGCCCCGGAAGACGATGCTGAATGGGCGCGCTGCATGACCGTAGCCGATTGCCCGGACCCCAAACCAGGCGTCTGGCCGAAGGATAGAGTTGCCACAGTTGTCTCGGAGAAGTTCTACAAAAGTGCCGACAAGGACGTGTTGGCCTATTTCGAAAAGCGGTCGTGGTCCAACGAAACTGTGAGCACCCTGCTGTCTCACATGACGGATGAACAGGCCACTGGTGAAGATGGCGCCAAGTATTTCTTGAAAAACAATCAAGATATCTGGGAAAAATGGGTTTCACCGGAAGCGGCAGAGAAGATCAAAGCGTCCTTGAACTGATAAGTGCACAGATGTGGAGGCGGGGATTAACCTCGCCTCCCGCGTATTTCATTGTGATTGAAAGGACAGGAATGGACTGGCTCACATCTTTTCCGCATATGAACGATGCAAGTTTGAGAGCCATGAAGCAAGCGATCGACGAGGCATTTAGGGGTTTTACCCGAGCCTATGGCGAGTCAATCGAGAACTTTTTTGGCCCACTTCAATATTTTCTGATCCAGTCGGAACGGGTCATGACCAATACGCCTTGGCCAATTGTGTTGCTCGTAATTGCTATTGTCGCCTGGGCCGCAAGCCGCAGCCTGAAAATTGTCGTTGGCGCAGTCTGCACATTGCTACTGATCGGATTCTTTGACATGTGGGACGACACGATGAAAACGATTTCGATGATCTTCGTGTGTACCATTATCGCTATCGTTCTAGGGATACCCACCGGAATATTGATGGCCAAATCGAACTGGGCTCAGCGGATTATCAATCCTGTACTCGATGTGATGCAGACGATGCCGAGTTTCGTTTATCTGATCCCGGTAGTCATGCTTCTGGGCATCGGCAAGGTCCCGGGGCTTATAGCCGTGGTGATTTATGCCATACCGCCAATCATTCGATTGACGAATCTAGGAATCCGGTTGGTCGACGCCGATATGCTTGAGGCAGCCGATGCTTTCGGCTCGTCTGGCTGGCAGCGACTAAAAAACGTGCAGATGCCGTTGGCGCTGCCGACGATCATGGCGGGTATTAACCAGACCATCATGATGGCGCTGGCAATGGTGGTCATCGCCTCCATGATTGGGGTACAGGGTCTGGGTCAGCCGGTACTAAAAGCAATTTCCAACCAGTATTTCACCTTGGGCATGTTCAACGGGTTGGCCATCGTCGGAATCGCCATTATCTTCGACCGCGTCAGCCAAGCCTATGGCAAGCGCCTCCAAAAGCATTTGGAAGTGGTCCATGGCTGATCGGGCAAAAGGCTACATCGAGATACGCAACCTCTACAAGATCTTTGGGCGCACGCCCGAGGATTTTGTCGACGCGTTAAATGGCGGAATGACGAAGACCGAACTGAACGAGAAACACGGTCATGTACTGGGTCTCAAAAACATCAATATTTCGATACCTGAAGGGTCGATTCAGGTCATCATGGGGCTTTCGGGATCGGGAAAGTCTACCCTGATCCGTCATATCAATCGCCTAATCGACCCGACGGCAGGCGAAGTGTTGGTGGACGGCGTCGATGTGATCAAGATGGATCGGAACACCCTTCGCGACTTTCGCCGCCACCTGACCGCGATGGTATTCCAAAAATTCGCGCTATTCCCACACCGAAACGTTTTAGAGAACACCGTTTATGGCCTCGAAGTTCAGGGTATCCCCCGCCTCACACAGGTCGAGACTGCCATGCGCTGGATCGACCGGGTCGGGCTCAAGGGATTCGAGCAAAGTTATCCTAACCAGCTGTCGGGCGGGATGCAGCAGCGGGTCGGACTTGCCCGTGCGCTTACCAATGACGCGCCGATCTTACTGATGGACGAGGCCTTCTCCGCGCTGGATCCGTTGATTCGAATGGATATGCAAAGCATGCTACTCGATCTGCAAAGAGAAATCCGCAAAACGATTGTCTTTATCACACATGATCTTGATGAAGCATTGCGGTTGGGAGACCGTATCACTGTGCTGCGCGACGGTGAAGTTGTTCAGCAAGGTACTGGCCAACAAATCGTTCTAAATCCCGCCGATGATTATATCGCGCGATTTGTGCGCGATGTGAATCGGGGGCGAGTTATTAGGGTTGAAACGATCATGGATGCAGGGGCGATAGCGCCTGCTGATGCGTTGACAATCCGGGAAGGCACGCTACTTGAAGATGCGATGCGCATGATGAGCCAATCGGCAAAACATGTCGCCAGGATAGTCAATGCGGACGATCGCCTAATCGGAGCTTTGCAACTCGCTGACGTGATTGACGCAGTGGTTGTTCCCGCAGTGGTGGAAGACAGTGAACAGGAGGGTGTTGCATGCACCGACATCAACGTCCGATCTGGTGCAATATAAGGCTGCTTTCGACTGTCGACGCCGACTGCATGATATCTCTTTGCACCAGCGCATTGCTCTGGTGATTGTTCTTTGGATTTTTGGGCTCGTGCCTCTTTAATTTCAAATTAAACCCACACATTTAAACTGGAGAAAAAGGTTGACAAGCAATGATGAAGTTTCGGTCCGGTTAGGTGGGCGTTCGGCGCGGCGCAAGTTGCGCGATGCGGCTGATTTCAGCATGTTGCCTGCCCTTACCCGAAAGTTGCCTCTGTGTGAGGTGATGGACGACAGTCAGGTGCATCTGATCGACGACGCGTCTATGTCGATCCTAGAGAATGTCGGCATCGTCTTTCGCGACCCCGTTGCGGTAGAGGATTGGCGTAGGGCCGGAGCCGATGTGAACGGAGAGGTTGTGCGCCCTAATCGTGAGCTAATCCGCGAGCTTATCAAGACAATTCCGTCCGATTTCACCTACAACGCCCGCAATCCTGAACGAAATCTGCCGCTGGGAGGCAAACATTCAATCTTCGTGCCAATGACCGGTGCTCCCTATTTACGCGACCTGGATGATGTGCGCCGCAATCCGACGCTCGAAGATTTAGCGATGTTTCACAAGCTCGCTCACATGTCGCCAGCCCTGCATTCTTCGGCACACCACATCGTCGAACCTTATGACCATGCGATTAGCCACAGACATTTGCGGATCACCTACAGTTCAATGAAATATTCAGACAAAACTTTCATGGGCATGACCACCAGCCCCAAGAATGCAGAAGATGTCTTGGATATGTGCGCCATACTTTTTGGTGACGATTTTATCGACAGCCACCCCGTCGTAACCGGCAACTGCAACGCCAACTCACCCCTTGTGTGGGATGAAACGATGCTTGGCGCGATGCGCGCATTCAACCGACGCAACCAGCCGGTGCTATGTTCGCCATTCGTGCTTGGCGGGGCGAACACGCCTGCATCTGTTGCCCCCACGGTCGCACAACTTAACTCCGAGACGCTTGCAGCACTTGCCTATACCCAGATTGTTCGCAAAGGCTGCCCTGCGATTTACGGACATTACCTTGCTACCGTATCAATGAAATCCGGCGCGCCAATGGCAGGAACCCCAGAGGTTAGTCTGATGAATTTCATGATCGGGCAGATGGCGCGATTTTATAACGTTCCTTGGCGGACGTCCAATACCCTTGGCGGAGCCAAGACCTTCGATGCACAGGCAGGATATGAAAGCGCGACTACACTTTCGGCAGTCATTCACGCCGGTGCAAATTATATCTGGCACAGTGCGGGTTGGAACGAAGCAGGACTGCATTGTTCAACTGCAAAATTCATCGTTGATGCCGAACAATGTGCTATGGCCTATCGCATGGCGGAAGGGCCGCGCTGGGACGATTTCGAAGAGGGACTCAAGGCGGTGTCGGACGTCGGACCAGGCGGGCATTATCTCGGGCATCCGCACACGCTTGAGAATTTCCAGCGCGCATTTTTCATGCCTGATATGTTCGACAACAATTCCTTCGACCAATGGCGCGCGGAAGGAAGTGTGGAAATCACAGAACGCGCCCTGAAGAAGGCGCGCAGGTTGCTAAGCGATTATGAAGAGCCGGTGTTGGATATTGCTAAGAACGAAGAGCTGTTGGCCTATATTGCGCGGCGTGAGCGTGAAATTCCCCAGGCAGACGCACTCAATCAGACGTATTGACGATAGTCAACGCCGTGTTCTTGCCGTAGTTGACGAATTGGTGCCTGAAGCGTGATTTCCAATAACCTGCTCCCCGTTATGCCCTCATCGCAAAAATCATTACTCTATGGGGCAATTGCTTCTTTCAATCATCATTCGCGCAGTGGCGGTTTGCTCCTCGAAAGTTGCCATTTCGCAGTCCAATAAACCTCCGAACATAGTATTAAGTATAGGCAACTTCGGAGTGGACTTCTCCTGAAATGGAAGCATTAGTGTTGAGCAAGAAAAACGCGGTTCCAATGTTTCAAACCGCGAATAGACGATGGCCCGCGAACTGCGGGCATTGGGTGGTAGGAGATCCAATTTTGGACTCCAGAACACGGAACATCACCATGTCAAAGTCAGTGAAGAAACATGCGCCACCAAAGCTATCCAGGAAAGTCAAAGCCAAACCTGCCTCAAGTGTTGCCAAAAAGGACGCACGAGCCGGTACAAAGTCATCCATGATCCTCTGATTGATGGAAATCTACTGCGATCATTTCTCAGTCTGCCATTGATGCCTTTGAAAATAATTGGCGGCATTCATTGGGAAGCCATAAAGCTTTGGATCAAAGGTATGCGGCTGGTTAAACTGACCTGACCGGCTTTTTCTGAACCAGACGATATGAGTATCCGTCTTCGTCAAGGGTTAATTTCCGTCCACTTGCGCCTGTCACGCAGCAAGGCGTTCGCCATGACGATGAGCTTGCGCATGATTGCGGTGAGGGCAACTTTGGCAGGTTTTCCAGCCTGGATGAGCTGATCGTATTTTACCTTGAGAGCGGGATTGAAGCGGACCGCGACGAGTGCGGGCATGTAGATGGCTCGACGCAGCAGCGGGCGTCCACCCCGGATGTGTTCCTTGCCTTGCCACTTGCCTGATTGACGCGAGATTGGGGCAAGCCCGGCAAGACTGGCAGCCTGTTTTCCGTCGAGCGTGCCCAGTTCAGGCATTTCGATGAGCATCGCCAGGGCTGTGGTTGCCGCGATGCCGGGAATGCTGACGAGAATAGCCAGTTGTTGGGACATCGCATCATCGTGTGCGAGTTTTTTGGTCATGGCCGCATCGATCTGTTGCACATGTTCGGTGATTTGCAGAAGGCGGGCATTGATCTGGCGCTTGATCAGCGACAGAGTCGTGGTAGCAAGCCGTGTCCTTGCCGCGGTCTGGTCCTTGATCAGGGCTCGGCGTGCGGTCATTAATTCCTTGAGTTCATGGAGGTTCTCGCTCCTGGGCTTCTGCGCTTCAAGCTCGAGAACAGCTCCCATCCTGGCCAGCATGATCGCATCGACGCGATCAGTTTTAGCCAGCCTGCCGGTCGCTTCGGCAAACCTGCGTGCCTGTCGAGGATTGACCTTGACGAAAGGTATAGTACGAGCTGCGAGCGCCGTTTCCATCTGTCGGTGATATGCGCCTGTGGCTTCAAATACCACAAGAGGACCACGGTCCTTGCCAAGCCATCGGATCAGAGTCCTGTGGCCCAGCTTGTCATTGCCTACCTGGATATGCTCTCCGTCCGACAGTCGGTAAGCGTCCAGAGTATCCATTGAAACATCAATGCCGATTGTCTGTCGCATGGGTCTATTCTCCACCTGGTCTTGTCATGCGGGCCTCAGAGCCCTGGTATCCGTTCAGGTCGATAGAAAAGACGGGGGTGACCAAACTCATATTCGGCCCTTTACGACCTTATTATTGACCGATCCTTCCCCCGCCACCATCCACCACGCAAAGTGGCGTGCAGTGGCTCCCTTTTGCCTTGGAAACCAAAAAACTCATAAGACAAGAGTATTGAACTGGGAAGGAGAAAGAAGATGGCACGGAAAAGACTTGCGGCGGAGCAGATCGTGACGAAGCTGCGCCAGATCGAGATGCTGCGGTAATCCCCCCATTTTTAACGGGGCCTGATTGTAGAACTCAGGCGGCCAATTGCTGTTTCAGTTTCTGAGCGGGAGTGATCCCGCCAAGCCCCATGTTGGGGCGGTCGTTGTTGTATGTCCAGAGCCAGCCTGTGGCGTAGTCTTGCACCTCCTTGATGGTTGCAAACATGTATTGATCCAGCCACTCGTGACGGACGGCGCACTGCTGATGCCGTGCTCACGGCACACATCTGCCAATCCCATGCCACCCTCAACCTGGCGCAACACGCCCATGATCTGGGCTTCTGTAAATCTGCTCTTCCTCATCAGAATCTCCTCGTTGGTCATTCCGAGAAAATTCTACCTTCAAAACCCTTTAGTCTAGGGGAGGATTACCCTGCAGGGACAGGGCAAGACGATTGCCATGGCCTGCAAGGAAGCCGGGACGACGGAACAAAACTCAGGGATGAATGCCTCAATGGGGAGATCTTCTACAGTCTCAGGGAAGCACAGGTCGTCATCGAGAAGTGGCGCATTCACTACAACACGAAGCGTCCGCACTCGGCATTGGGATACAGGCCACCTGCACCACTCACAATCGCAGCAAAACCAACCCCTCTCGACGAGGCGTCACTCATGCAATAATCTCTCATCGCGTCTGGTACAAAATATCGGGCAGGTCAGTGGCATAGCTAATTGAGAGACCTCCGCCTCCGATAACATGGCTACCAATCACTCGTTGGCAGATGCTGAACGGCTCGCTCCAAGGCTCCGCGCCAATAATCTTATAAATGGATTAGCGCAACAGGCGTCGAGAAAAACGATACCGACATTTCTCTCGCCACTCATGTAGTTGGTGGCTCTATCTACATTACCAGTAATCGTCCACCGGCTGGCGCATGGAGATGGCCAGGCGGTTCCAACCGTTGATGACAATCACGGCTAGCGTGAGATTGACGATTTCCTTCTCGCTGAAATGTTGCCGCAGATCATCGTAGATGGTGTCTTCGATGTCGCCGTTGATTGAAGTCACAGCCTCAGCCCAAGCCAGGGCGGCGCGCTCGCGGGCGCTGTAGTAGGGCGCCTCGCGCCAGGCCGACAGGCCGTAGAGGCGCTGTTCGGTTTCGCCAGCGGCGCGGGCATCCTTGGTGTGCATGTCGACACAAAAGGCGCAGCCGTTGATTTGCGAGGCGCGGGTTTTCACCAACTCGAGCAGGAAGTGCTCCAGCCCGCAGCCCCCGACATAGGAATTCAGCCGGCTCATGGCGGCATAACCTTGTGGTGCTGCCTTGGCGTAGTCGATCCGTTGCTTGCCGCTCATTTTCGATCCTTTCGTTCACGCAGATTAAGATTAACACTTTCTGCAATAAGGTCCTTAACAGTTGCCAGATCTTTGTCGTGAGCGGCCTAGCGCAAGCCGTTTTAACAGCTGATCTCGGAAGTTGAAGGTGCAACTTGGGCCCCCACCTGAGTGGCAATCAACGTGGCAAGAGAGAATGCAAAAATAAGCGGCACAACTTAGTCCTCTCCAGAGGAGGCCCATACGTAGCCGAACGGGCGCTCAGTCTAACTAAAAATATCTTATTCCGCCTTAAACTTGATTGGAGGCCGCCTGCCAAGATTACGAGACGCGGATCTATGCTACGCAACCTTGCATGCTGCCGGTTTTTGCAAATTAATTCGGCAAGCCGGGATGGCGGAATAAGCGGGAGTTCCAATGTATCCTTTAACGGCGCGCGGCAATGCAGCGGATTCTACCGGCCGCCGGATACGGCCACAATCTTGAGATGACGCGATCGGCCGTCCCGGTCGGCCCAGGTCATTGTTTGACCGATGGACAGCCCGATGAGCGCGGTCCCTATTGGCGTCAGGATGGATATGCGCCCGGCGGCGATATCGGCTTTCTCCGGATATACAAACTGCAGGGCAAGTTTTGTTCCCCTGTCGGTTTCGAACTCAACAGTTGAATTCATCCGCACAATATTCGCCGGCAAGTCCGGACTGGGGCGGATTTCGGCGCGCTCAAGCTCAAAGAGCAACTCATCGGCAACCTCGGGAATGTGGTTCAGGGCAGAGTGGGCGATTTTGTGGAGCTGTTGCCTATCTTCTTCGGCTATTAAGATCGGAGGCAGGGAGTCAATTGTGGTCATGATACTTATCCTGTGAGATCAAACGGCCCCGTGCGGCAAGGAATTTCCAGGGCAGTTTCCGGCAATTTTATGAGACGATCAGGGGAGAGGCCTCGGGCGCAAGCCCAAGGGCGCACCGAGGCTATCTAGCCAAAAACGAGACGGGTCGCGATCACCAGGAATGTCAATAAACTGAACATGTCTTGGCATATAGTCATTTCGTGGCAGAATTCAAGCCAGTGTCGGAGCTATGTTTGCTTGCCATCAGTCAAGTGTCCTGGTCTGGCGTAGCCACGAAAGTCGATTCGGGCGGGTCCGAACAGGTTCCCGCCTGCGTCGACCGTCAGGCGTAGAACGCGATTGCCATAAAAGAAATTTAGCCGGTAGCGTCCGGCATCTTCAGCTTCGCCTTTCTCCCAACGTGATGTGACGATACCTCTGCGCAACAGGGCGCGCAGGGCGTCTTCGGTCAGGCCGAAGCCCTCGGCCACCAGTGTGGCACTCACAGTAATTTCCGTGTCGCGGATGCACACCTCGCTCATTTCGTCACCGATCATCCGATGTTTCCAACGAAAGGCGGCGGGGACGAGTTGGAGGTTTTGTACGCGGCCGGCAGGGCCACATCGGCCAGCGTGGAGCAGTTGAGATCAACCAGGAAAGCCGACTCGGCCACCCGTAGCCGGGCCTTCAAACGGCAGTCACGAGTGATCGTGCATTCGCCACCCGAGGCCGCGAAACATTCGACAAGTGGTTGACCTGCCTCCAGCACGCGCACCACGTCTCCCAGCCGGATTTTGCCAGGGGCGCGTGCCAGTGTTGCACCCCCACCCGCGCCGCGCCGCGTGGTCACAATGCCCGCCTGACCGAGTGCGGTCATGATCTTGGTCAGGTGGTTGCGTGACAGCGCGAACTCCTCAGCCAGTTCAGCGGTTGAAAACGCCCGGTCGGGATCGGAAGCCAAGCGCATGAGGGCGCGCAGTCCGAAATCGGTGAACGAGGTGAGGCGCATGGGGGACCTGCTTCGAATAGGTATTACAATACCGATTATGCTGCTTTAATAGATATTGTAAATGCCTATTTGAGGATCGCCGATAGCATGACTACCCAACAGCGAACTGAAGCGTCCCTGCTGTCGCGCCCCGGACTCCCGTCACAACACCAGCAGGAGGTGAGACGATGAGTGACATTTCAATGCCAAGACCCACTCGGGCCCATGCCGAAAAGCGCCATGCCCTGGCGCCTGGCGCGGATGACGCATTCCATGCTTTCAGCAAGGCGGTCTTTGCTGAAGGCTCACTCGACCGGCGTGTCAAACAACTGATTGCCGTGGCGGTGGCCCATGTGACGCAGTGCCCATGGTGCATCGAGGGTCATGTCAAGGCTGCACGGCGCGAAGGCGCGACCGGAGCACAGATCATGGAGGCAATTTGGGTTGCGGCCGAGATGCGGGCGGGAGCATCCTTCGCCCATTCGATTAAGGCGCTGGAGCTCCTTGACGAGGACGAAACCGGCGGTAATGCATAATGAAAGCAGCCGGGGCGACGATCGACATCTGCCGTGCCTATGCGGCCACCTGTGCCGCAGGCGTGCGCGTTCTGGTTGATCGTGTGTGGCCGTGCGATTTGTCGAATGTGGCGCTTCGGCTTGACAATTGGATCCGGGAGGCGGCAACTAATCACTGGTTCCATCAATATTATGCATATTGGAGCGAATTCCTCACGCGATATGCCGCCGAGTTCGGCCACACTTCACAAGCCGCAGAGCGGGGTCTTGTCTGGTGCGTGAATGGGCCAGTCATACTGTGCAACGCGGCCCAGACTTCGGAAAACAACAACGAGGTGGTACTACGCGATTACCTCATCGCATGCCAACTGAAGGAACATAAAAACCGTGTTACCTGACCACCGGCTGCATACGCCACTCTGCGATCTTCTCGGCTGTGATGTGCCTGTCATGCTGGCAGGCATGGGTGGCGTCGCTCGGTCGGAACTTGTGGCCGCGGTTGGCGAGGCAGGCGGATACGGTATACTCGGGATGGTGCGCGAAAGTCCCGAATTGATTGCCGGCGAGATTGACGCGGTGCGTGCACGCACAAACCGGCCCTTTGCAGTGAACCTAATCCCCGCCGCCACCAACCCCGTCCTGCTGGATGCTGAGATAGGGGTCTGCATTGACCGTGCCGTGCCAGCGATGTGTTTTTTTTGGGATGTCGTACCCTCCGCATTGGCACGCGCCAAGGCGGCCGGCTGTCTGGTGCTGCATCAAGTCGGTTCGTTGAAGGCGGCACTGGAGGCCGAGGCTGCGGGCGCGGATGTTTTGATCGTGCAAGGTGTCGAGGCTGGCGGGCATGTGCACGGCACCACAGGCGCGTTGATCCTCATCGAACAGGTGGCACGCGCGGTGGCCGTTCCCATTGCCGCTTCGGGCGGTTTCGCGACGGGCGCAAGCTTGATCGCAGCATTATCACTGGGTGCGCAAGCCATCCACTGCGGCACTGCCTTTCTGGCCACGATGGAGTCCTTCGCCCATGACTACCATAAGCGGCGGGTGGTTGCGGCTACAGCTGAAAAGACCGTCTACACCGATGCCTTCGCGCTGAACTGGCCGCCGGACTCACCGGTGCGGGTAATTGGCAACTCGGTAACGGCGTCGCTAGGGACCCAATTGATGGGCCATCATCCGAATACTTTGCCGCGCGAGGTAATCGCCGAGGACGACGGCCGGCCGCTGCTGAAATACAGCACCGACTCGCCCTTGCGTACGACTACCGGCAATCTTGAGGCCATGGCGCTCTTTGCCGGGCAGAGCGCGTCGATGATCGAAACCCTCCCTGCCGCCGCCGAACGCATTGGGGTTGTAATGAAGCAAGCGGAAGCGGCACTGGCCAGACTCAATGCTTTGCCCAGTGCCCACCCGGAGACGCGGCGATGACGCGCGGCGACGACAATGAAGACCGGCCGAGCGGCTATGCATCGCCGCCCTGCCTCGCGCATGAGATCGACTCGGCATATGTCAACCTGGCGCACGTCGATCCGCAGCAAGCCTTGGAAGTGGCACGTTGGCGCAGGGGCGAACGGGCGAAGTTCCTCAGCGAACGTGCGTCACTCCCGGTCACGGCCCGCCAGACAGCTGCCCGAGCTATCTCGGCACATCTCGATGTCCTACTGGCCGAGCGCTTTGTCGATTTAGCAGGACTCACAATCTCGGCTTGGTGGCCGATCAAGGCCGAACTCGATCTTCGCTTCTGGCTTGCGGGGCTGGCTGCGCGCGGGGCGAGGGCGGCGTTGCCCTTGGTGGTGGAGCGCGCATCACCCCTGGCCTTCCGCATCTGGTCTCCCGGCACCCGCATGGAGCGCGGAATTTGGAACATTCCCGTTCCCGCAGGAGGACTGGAGGTGTTGCCCGACATCACCCTGGCGCCGGTGGTGGGCTGGGACAGCGCGGCCTATCGTCTTGGCTATGGCGGCGGCTATTTCGATCGCACGCTTGCAGCCTTATCGCCCCGGCCGCTGGCGATTGGCATTGGTTTTCAAACGGCCCAGGTCGCCAGCATTTTCCCGCAACCGCACGACATCCCCATGGCCGCGATCGTCACCGAGGTCGGTGTACAAACGGTTCAGCCATGACCACAACCACCGCCGAACGGATGCGCGCCTGGACCGGCCCGGCGATCCTGAGTTTTGGGTTCCGGCCTTTCTTCCTCATGGCTGGGATCTGGGCGGCGCTGGCCATGGTACTGTGGGTCGCCATCCTAAGCGGGCATAACTTCCTGGCGACAGCCTTTGACCCTGTTTCCTGGCATGCACACGAGATGCTCTTTGGCTATCTGGGAGCGGTACTCGCTGGGTTCCTGATGACGGCGGTACCGAACTGGACGGGGCGAATGCCCATCGTCGGCTTGCCCCTCGCGGGCCTGGCGTCACTCTGGCTGTTGGGGCGCGTCGCAGTGGCGGTTTCAGCACCAGCACCGGTCCTCGCGGCGCTTGCCGATCTCACTTTTCTGGTCACCCTTTTGCTGGTGATGGCGCGCGAAATCTTCTCTGGGCGCAACTGGCACAACCTGCCGGTCTTGGCGTTGATCGGCATCTTCATCCTTGCCAATGCGCTGTTTCACATCGCGGCGCTGCGCGGCGATTATGCCGCTGGCGGAATCGGATTCCGCATGGGCCTTGCCGTAGCCGTGATGCTGATTTCTTTGATCGGCGGACGCATCGTGCCGAGCTTCACCCGCAACTGGCTGGCGCAACGCGGCAACGCCAGATTTCCAGTGCCCTTCGGTGCCGCTGACAAAGTCGTGCTGGGCGTTGGTCTTGCGGCACTTGTATGTTGGGTCTTCTGGCCCCTGCACCCGATAACTGGCGCGGGGCTATTGTTAGCGGGCGTAGCGCATTTGTGGCGGCTCTCGCGCTGGTCGGGGCGTCACACCGGTCCGGAACCGCTGGTCTGGGTATTGCATGCGGGTTATGCTTTCGTGCCGCTCGGTTTTGTAGCAATGGGCGCCGCGGTCCTTGGGTGGCTGCCGCTGGCGGCAGCTCAGCACCTTTGGATGGCAGGAGCGGTCGGCCTGATGACGCTCGCGGTCATGAGCCGGGCGGCTCTTGGCCATTCCGGCCGGACTCTTTCCGCGTCGCGCGCCACAACGGCGATCTATGTAGCGCTTATCGCCTCGGTCGTGGCGCGGCTTGCTTACGGCGTTTGGCCTGAAACACCCGGCCTTCTGCATCTAGCTGCTGGACTTTGGATTACCGCCTTCGGCGGTTTCGCGATAACCTATTGGCCAATTCTTGTATGTCCTCGGATCAAGCGTAAGTGTGCACCCTGAAATGACCACTGAAAGTGGTGCTGAGATGCGCATCATCCGGCGACTGAATTATCTGGTTCAAGCTTTGGTGGCGCGGCGACGGCCCGCTCTTTGGTGAGTCAGCATTCTGCGGCGCACAGTTCAGGGATCCAGAAGGACGACGTCATCGCCTGTATTCAGCAGACCTGACTGTTCGATCTCGCCATATACACCAGCATTTTGCCCTGCGGACCGAACGACAGTCCTCAACATGCCGGCATCGAAGGCAAGGTCTCCTTGTTCCCGGGTGATGGCGCCGCAACGTACTGTGGGCCCCACAATCGTGAGTATCGTTCCGCCAAGCGCTAGGCGCTTTCCCACCCATCCTTGCTCGACGAATCCATCAAACCGTGGCTCAGTTTCAATCACCACGTTTGGCCGGAAGCGACGCATATCCCAGTCGGCCGCTGGATTCAGGTTGCTAAGGCTGGCCAGCGTCGCTGTCGTGATCAAATGGAAGGGCGTGGAGAGAAAGAGGGAACCTGGAACTGACACATAATCCATCTGGATTTGCGAAAGGTTGCCCAGATCGGGCGATGCTTCGCCGCCGTGGCGTTCGAACGTCGCTTCAAGTTCCTTCAGCCAATTGTTGCCATCCGACTTGTAACGCCGATAGAATGCGGTATCAGCCGCGGGGCGTATGGCTTGAAGTGTCGACGGCCGTCCGACAACTGACGACAGTCGCGCATGAATGTCCGGGTTGCTGCCATCCATGATCGTGCCGTCGGCGAAACTGATCTGCACCGCGTCGTTTTCGCCGGCGGACTCTGGCGACAGGAATTTCGCCTGGCACTGCAAGAGCTGCGGGCGCGTCTTGCAGCTCTGGACTTCCTGGCGTGCCTCATCTCGCAAGGCCCAGCGCCGATCACCGGTTAACCCGTGTATGTCCAGTGCACAGAATTCAACGCGCTCGCCTGCCATTGCCTTGACAGGATAGCGCCAGATGTCGCGGATTTGTCCGACTTTCAACATGCTGACATCTTACGAAATTCTTTTCCCAGCGTTGCACAGTCATTCCAGCGCCTAACATCGAAACTGATCATTTTTGTCCTTTTCCGCAAGGTTTTTGGCAATAATTCTTGCACTTCGCGCGCCTGAGACTGATACTGAGCGTGTGCCACCTTGAGTAGTATCGACGCCGCAAGAATTACTCCAACGGTAAGAAAAAATGCCAGTTAGCAGTGATCAGAGTGCAAGTGAATGAGGATTTTCGGGCCCATTCGGCGAGGAGGCGAATTGGTGAAAGTCACTGAGCCGCTTGCGAAGTGTTGTTCCCGCGAGAATGGGAACAAAGAACCTCAACTTGCCTTCGTTAAGCATATAAACCCCCTAGCTCCTTCCAGTTCTTTCGGATTAGCTATATGCACCATCTGCCAAGGAAACTGGGGTAAAGCGACAGCTTGGGTTACGAATTTGCCAGCTTATTTGGCCTGAAACCAATATGCGTGTTTAACTAAAAACTCCCGCCAAGTTGGACGACTTGGCAGGAGTTAAGTTAAACACGTAGAACAAATTCAGGGGAGAACTTGCACTTGTCCCACTTTCCGATCCACAACGGGTCTAATCAATATCCAAAAACGCATAGCTGCATTGGCCAACAGGAGGATAGCGAGGGGTGTGGGTGCGGTTGCTTACCACCACAAATTGGGCTTTTATCGATTCAGGCGATGCAGCAGAATTTCGACACTCTTGCAAAACATGTGCAACAGATCGATGCTGCCATGACCAACAAACTCGCACACGATGATGCGATGTCCCAACAACTGGCCATCCTCGTCAGCATCCCAGGCATCGCGGCAACCACAGCCCTGGCGATGCTCATCGAAATGCCTGAACTGGGCACACTCGATGGAAAACAGGCTGCGAGTCTCGCCGGGCTTGCCCCTATCTCGCGTCAATCAGGCAAGTGGCAGGGCAAGGAACACATCCGGGGTGGACGGCCGCTGCTGCGCCGAGCCATCTACATGCCCGCGCTCGTCGCGGTCCGCTTCAATCC
>Ga0073904_10000843_pt1 | contig 22447 bp, 16 predicted proteins | sample KloWWTrecipitate_FD_66668 | JGI IMG/M metagenome (GOLD analysis project Ga0073904, IMG submission 66668) | Active sludge microbial communities from Klosterneuburg, Austria, studying microevolution and ecology of nitrifiers - Klosterneuburg... | ecosystem: Engineered > WWTP > Aerobic digester >... | reverse complement strand
TCTCGTTCGACGAGGGCGTGACCGCGATTGTCGGTCCCAACGGCTGCGGCAAGAGCAACGTAGCCGACGCCCTTACCTGGGTGCTCGGCGAGCAGAGCGCCAAGAGCCTCCGCGGCGACAAGATGGAGGACGTGATCTTCAGCGGCTCGGACGCCCGCCGGCCCACGGGCGCCGCCGAAGTGCGCCTGCGTCTGAGCGGTGTCGTCGTGCCGCCGTCGCTCGAAAAGGAGATCGGCGTCGAGAGCCCCGACTTCGCGGAGGCCGGTCTGTCCAACGGCTATCCGCTGCCAGTGACCCGAGAGGTCGAGGTCACCCGCCGGCTGTTCCGCTCCGGCGAAAGCGAGTATCTAATCGATGGCCAGCACTGCCGGCTGAAGGACATCCACGAACTGCTCATGGACACCGGGCTGGGCGCCAAGGCCTACGCCATCATCGAGCAGGGCAAGATCGGGATGATCCTCAGCTCGCGCCCTACCGACCGGCGCCAACTGATCGAAGAGGCGGCCGGTATTACCAAGTACAAGGCCCGGCGGCGAACGGCCGAGCTCAAGCTCGAAGCGGCGCAGCTGAACCTGACGCGGCTGGACGACATCGTCTTCGAGGTGGAGCGGCAGAAAGGGGCACTCAAGCGCCAGGCGGCCAAAGCGCGCCGCTACACCCGGCTGCGCGATGAGATGCGCCGCTGGGAGAAGGTGCTGTTTGCCCGTCGCTACCGGATGCTGGCCGAGGCCATCGAGTCGGCGCGCGCGCGGCTTGCTGAGGCGCGCGAGAGCGAGGCCGCGGCCGAGGCCCGCCTCGCCGAAGTCGAGGCGGTGCTCGGAGCGCTCCGCATCGCTCAGGCGGAAGCCGATGGCGTGGCTGGCCGCATCCGCGACGAAGCGCACGCGCTGGAGCTGGCCATCAACCGCCGCCAGCAACAGATCGCACTCGATCGGCAGCAGGCCGGCATGCTCGAAGCCCGCGCCGCGGAGCTCGAGCTTGAGCGTCAGGCTCTGGAGAGCCGCCGCGAGCCCGAGCGGCTCGCGCTCGAGGGCCGCCGGCAGGCGGCCGCCGCTGCCGACGCCAGTCGCGCGTCGGCCGCCGTTATCGTCGAGGAAGCGGCGAACGACTACGCACGGGCGCAGCGGGCGATCGAGGCGGTGGAGCAGGATGTCGAGCGGTCGCGCGCCGATGTCTACGCCGTCGTCAACACGATCACCGCTCTGAGGGCCGCGGTCGGGTCCGCGGCCGCCCAGCGCGAGCGGGCCGTCGAGTCGGAACAGCGATTCGACGTCGAGGCCCGCGAGTTGGCGGCCGAGTTGGAGAGGGCATCGACCGAACGCGCGTCGGCCGCGGAGCACCTGCGGGGCGCCCAGGACGGTCTGGAGGCGGCCCGCGTCGCCCGCACGGCGCGCGAGTCGGAGCTGGCGAGCGCCCGCATCGAGCACGAGTGGCGCGCGCGCGACGTGCGCGCGCGGGAGCAGGCGCTGGCCGGCATGTCGGCGCGCCTGCGGTCACTCGAGGAGCTCGACGCGCACCGGGCGGGCTTTGCCGACGCCGCCCGGATGGTGCTGGTCAACGCCAATGGCCGCGTGGGGCAGATGGGGGCGCTGGCCGACTTCCTGGAAGTCGAGCCCCGCTACGAGCGCGCCGTCGAGGCTTGCCTCGGCGACTTGTTGCAGCACGTCCTGGTGGAGCGCGTGGAACACGTGTCGGCGGGACTGCGCCTGGTTCGCCAGGAGGACGCCGGCCGCTGCGGCTTCATCGTGGGGCGCCCGTCGCTGGTGGCACTGGCTCCGGAAGGCGGGGGTACGGAGGCGTGGAGCCTCGCCAGCGCGGGCACGCGAATGCCCGGCTCCGAAGCCCCCGTCGCGTTCGACGCTCCGGCGGGGACCGTCCGTCTGCAGACGGTTGTCAATGTCGGGGGACCGTTCGCCCCGGCCCTGCGCGCTGCGATTGGCGACGCGCTGATCGCCGAGTCGTTCGACGCCGCCTCTCAACTGGCGTCGGTCGTCTCCGTGCCCGTGGCCACCCTTGACGGCGACGTGTTTCGCGGGCGGCACGTGGTGACCGGAGGCGACAAGGCCGAGTCGCGCGGGATTCTGGCCACCAAGCGGGAGATCAAGGAACTGCGCGACCGGATCGCCGCCGAACAGGCAGCCCTGGCCGCGCTGTCGGACGAGACCGCGCAGTTCGAGCAGACGATGGCTCACGCCACGGCTGCAATTCAGGCGCTTTTCGCCGAAATCCATCGCCAGGAAAAGGTAATGGTGTCGTTCGAGGCACAACTGGCGTCGGTCGCACAGGACGAAGTGCGCGTGCAACAGCGGGCCGGGCTCGTGGCCGTGGAGATTCGGCGCGTGCGCGAGGAGATTGGAGGGCTCGACCTGCGCCAGCAGGAGGCCCTCGAGTCCATCACGCGGCTCGACGCCGACAAGCAGACCGCCGACGACGTTTTCGCCGCGACCGTTCAGCGGCTCAACGGCGCCCGCGAGCGCGCCGAGACGGCCAGTCGGGCGGCAGGTGAAGCCCGGGCCGGGCACGCGGCCCTCGTCGAGCGCTGCACGGCGGCTCTGGGCGAGGTGTCACGCCTCGAGGACTCGGCCCGCGATCTCGAGCACCGCGTCGCCGCCTGCGCCTACGACATCACGCAGATGGGCGAGCAGCGGCAGCGCCTGCTCGGAGGGGTGGCGGCTCTCGAGGGGGCACTCGACGCCGACGTGGCCACGCTCGCCGGGCTTCGCGACCAGACGCGCCGCGCCGACGATCGGGCCGCCGAGCTCCGGGCCTCGGTCGACACCCAGGAGGCGATCATCCGCGACGCCCGCCGCGCGCTCGACGCCGTGCGCGCCCTGGCCTCGGAACTCGACGTGAGCCGCGCGACCGCGGAGTCGGATCTCACACACGTCGCGCAGCAGGCGCTCGACGCCGTCGGGCAGTCGCTCGACCAGGTCCGGGCTGACGTCGAGCAGATGGAGGCCGCGGGGATGGTCGAACCCGACGTCTGCGCCATCCGGGCCGCCGAAGCCGTAGAACCCGACGAGGACGAAGGCGCCGGCGACGAGCCTGCCGAACCGCCTGCGCCGCACCCCGAACGAATGACCGCCGAGGAGGCGATCGTCGAGCTGCGGAGCAAGATCGACAAGATCGGCCCGGTGAACATGATGGCCATCGAGCAGCACGCCGAACTCGAAGAGCGCCATGTGTTTCTCACCACCCAGCGCCAGGATCTCGTGGAGTCGATCGCACAGACCAACGAGGCCATCACGCGCATCGACGAGACGACCCAGGTGCGGTTCCGCGATGCCTTTACGGCCATCAACACGAACTTCCAGGCCACGTTCTCGACGCTGTTCGGCGGCGGCCGCGCCGGACTCAGCCTGCTCGACGACACCAATCCGCTCGACAGCGGCATCGACATCGTCGCTTCACCGCCCGGCAAGCGCCTTCAGAACGTGATGCTGCTCTCCGGCGGCGAGAAGGCGCTGACCGCGATTGCGCTCATGTTCGCCATCTTTCGTTACAAGCCGAGCCCGTTCTGTCTGCTGGACGAAATCGACGCTCCTCTCGACGACGCGAACATCGGCCGGTTCGTGGAACTGCTCCGCGGGATGATGGACCGGACGCAGTTCATCATCATCACGCACAGCCGGAAGACGATGGAGATCGCCGACCGCCTGTACGGCGTGACGATGGAGGAGCCCGGCGTCTCGAAGCTGATCTCGATCCAGATGAACTGAGTCGAACCGGGCGGCGCCGACCAGCGTATACACACGAGAGGTGCGCCGATGCGACGAAGCCGTGCAGTGTCCCTCGCCGTGGCCGCCGGCATCCTGTGTGGGGCAGCGGCCTGCGACGTGCAGGTGGGAGGCGACGGCGGCCTCTCAGTGGAACTGGCGACAGGCCGGGCCCAGGACACCTGGACGCGCTCCTACGCCATCCCACCCGGCGGGCGCCTCGAGCTCATCAATGTCAATGGCTGGATTACGGCCGATCCTTCGTCTTCCTCATCGGTCGAGTTGGTCGGGGAGCGCGTGGCCCGGGCCGCCTCTGACGAGGGCGCGCGTGAACTGCTGGAAAAGGTCGACATGCGCGAGGAAAGGGGCGACACGCGGGTTCGGGTCGAGGTGCGCCCGCCCCGCACGTTCGGCATGTCCTCGGTCGAGGTGCGCTGGTCGGTCAAGGTGCCAAAGGGCGTCGTCGTCGACATCCGGAACGTGAATGGCCGAATCCAACTGGTGGGGCTCGAGGGGGAGATTCACGCGCAAACCGTCAACGGCGGCATCGAAGGCAGGAGACTGGCGGCACAGACGCTCGAGGTGTCGAGCACCAACGGTGGCGTGGACGTCGAGTTGTCGGCGCCGCTGGGAGAGGACGCTGCGGTGGCCCTCGAGTCGGTAAACGGTGGCGTGGCGCTGGCGCTGCCCGAGGCCAGCCGGGCGTCGGTAACGGCTCGCGTCACCAATGGCGGCGTGACGGTCACCGGGCTCGAACTGCAGCTGACCGGCGAGCAGACGCGCCGGCGTCTCGAAGGCACGCTGAACGGCGGCGGGGCACGGGTGACACTGCAAACCACCAACGGCGGCGCCCGGCTCTCGAAATCCGCCAGCTGAGCGGCTACAGTTAGGGACGGCGTCTCAGGTCCCCGACCCCGTGAACGAAGACAAGTCCGCTCGCTACCATCGTCTCCGCCGCCGGGCCGACCTGGCCGGCACCGCTCTCGCCGGCCTGGTGCTCTTCGCGCTGGCCGCTACCGGGGCCTCCCTGCACCTGCGTGAGGTCGCGCACAGCGTGGCTTCTGCGGTGCTTCCCGCCGGCCTCGGTGAACCCGCGGCCGTCGTGCTCGTGACGCTGGGCGTGCTGGCCGTGCTGCAGGCGGTGGAGTTCCCCTTGTCCTGGTACTTGGGCTTCGCGCTCGAGCATCGTTACGGCCTGTCCACCCAGTCTGGAGCGCACTGGCTGGCCGACCAGGTCAAGGCGGCGGCCGTCGGCGGCGCCCTTGCCGTGGCCGGGGCCTCGGTGGTGTTCATGACGTTGAGGCGGTGGCCCGACGCCTGGTGGCTCGTGTCGGCAGGCGTGTTCTCAGTGGCGATGATCGGACTGGCGCGGCTGGCGCCGGTGCTGGTGCTGCCTCTCTTCTATCAATTCAGGCCGCTCGACCGCCCTCCACTCGTGGAGCGACTGACGGCGCTGGCATCTCGCGCCGGCACCGACGTGGTGGGCGTCTTCGAGTGGGTGCTGAGCAGCCACACTCGAAAGGCCAACGCGGCCCTGGCCGGGCTTGGGCATACGCGCCGGATTCTGCTGTCCGACACGCTGCTGGCCGACTACTCGGACGATGAAATCGAAGTCGTGCTGGCGCACGAGCTGGCGCACCACGTGCACCGCGACCTGTGGCGGGGCATTGCCGTGCAGGGAGTGGTGCTGGCCGGCGGCTTCTTCGTCGCTCACATCGTCCTCAACCTAGCCACCGTTCCACTCGGATACGCCGGCGTCTCGGATCCGGCGGTGCTCCCCCTTCTGATGCTGGCCGGGGGCGCCTGGTCGTTCGCGGTCCTGCCCGTCGTCAATGGGCTTTCCCGCGCACAGGAATGGGCTGCCGATCGCTATGCGCTCGAGACCACCGGTAACACCGACGCGTTCGTCTCGGCAATGCAACGGCTGGGGCAGCAGAACCTGGCCGAGGAACACCCGTCCACCGTGGTTCGCTGGCTCTTCTACTCGCACCCGCCCGTTCGGGAGCGGATTGAAGCCGCCCGCGCGTTTGCGCGAACGTAACGGAGACGTGCGATGCTGAGGCCACTGGAGACCCGATGCGCCACGCCTGCTTGCTCCTGATGCTCGTGACGACCATGGCCCCGACCGCCCCGTCCGCGCAGTATGCGCGCAAGTCGAGCGTGGCCCACCGGGGCGCGTCGGCCTATGCGCCCGAGCACACGCTGGCCTCCTATCGGCTCGCGCTGGACCAGGGCGCCGACTTCGTGGAGCAGGACCTGGCGGTCACCCGGGATGGCGTGCTGGTTTGCCTGCACGACCCCAGCCTGGAGCGAACGACCAACGTCGAAACGCTGTTTCCGGACCGCTTCACCGCAATCGAAATCGAGGGTCAGACGCGCAAGACGTGGCTGGCAAACGACTTCACGCTGGCGGAAGTGAAGCGGCTCGACGCGGGATCGTGGTTCGGCCCTAAGTTCGCGAACGAGCGTGTGCCAACCTTCGACGAGGCCGTGGCGCTGGTCAAGGGCAAAGCGGGGTTGTTCCCCGAGCTGAAGACCCCCGAGATCTACGAGGGCCGTGACGTGCGGTTCGAGGAGCTGGTCGCCGCGGCCCTCGACAAGCACGGCCTGCGGGGAGGCAGGGCCGATCCGCGCACGCCGGTGATTCTGCAGACATTCGGCGAGGCGAGCGCGCGGAAGCTGGCGCAGATGCGGATTGGCGTACCGGTGGTGCTGCTCATCGGCCGTCCGGACGGCTGGGATGCGGCCCGCGTGAAGCAATGGAAGGGCGTCGTGCAGGGGTTCGGGCCCGCCAAGGACATCCTACGGCAGCTGCCGGACTTCGTCCGCTGGGCCCACGCCGAAGGGCTAACGGTGACGCCTTACACGTTTCGCGTCGGCGACCTTGGGGCCTTCCCATCGCTGCGAGCCGAGATGGAGCACTATCTCTATACGATCGGCGTGGATGCGCTCTTCACGAATAACCCGGATCAGTTTCCGCGCCGGTGACGCGGTGCTTCCAAAGGGGTGCCCGGTGTGCTCGTCGGCTACCTGCCTTTGACGACCAGCGTGCCCCGCATGCTGGCGCACTCGGGATCGCTCGTCAGGTTGCAGTAGAAGGGGAACGTGCCCGCCTGGTCGGCTCGGAACTCGAAGGTCACCGCCTGCCCGCCACCCGCACGCTTGACGATGCGGTAGGCGTCGATGACGAGGCTGTATGGCCGGTCGTCGCTTCGCAGCGTGATCTTCACGAGGTCGTCCTGCGACACCTCGAGGCGATCGGGCTCGTAGCGATGGTCCCGAGCCGTCACGGTGAACTCCCGGCGGTTCGGCGCCTGCTCCTGCGCCAGCACGGGCACGGCCATCGCGAAGAGCAGCATCAAGGCGGCACGATTCCTCATGCTGCCATTCTACGGCCATGCGCCCTGCGCCGATCGTGGCCGCGCACCCGTACGGACCAACGCCGGAGCGTTCGCTCCGGCGTTGGTCTCTGAACTCAGCTGGCCGGCGGCGAAGAGGCGCTGGCCAGTTGTCCTCGGTTGACGCGCGCTACTCGCGGCGCGGCCCCCTGTCACGGCGCGAGCCCCGATCACCGCGCGGGCGGTCGTCGCGGCCGGCCCCGTCGCCGGCCCCGGCGGTGGCCTCAGCGCCTTCCTGGCTGCCGGCAGGCGGCGCGCCGCCCTCTTCGGGCGAGATGAGCGCCTTGCGCGACAGCCGGATCTTACCGGTGGGGTCGATGTTGATGACCTTCACCAGCACCTGCTGGCCTTCCTTCAGCTCGTCGCGCACGTCCTTCACCCGGTAGTGGGCGATCTCGGAGACGTGGAGCAGGCCGTCGGTACCGGGCATGATCTCGATGAAGGCGCCGAAGTCGGTGATGCGTTGCACCTTGCCCAGGTAGGTCTTGTTCAGCTCGGGCGTGGCGGTGAGTTCCTGGATGATGCCGATGGCCTTGGCCGCGGCCGTCTCGTCCGCCGATGCCACGTTGACCGTCCCATCGTCCTGGACGTCGATCTTGACGCCCGTGCGCTCGATGATCGAGCGGATCATCTTGCCGCCGGGCCCGATGACGTCGCGAATCTTATCCACCGGGATCTTGATGGTGACGATGCGCGGCGCGTAGGCCGAGATGGTCTGGCGGTGCGCGGTGAGCGCTTCGTTCATCTTGCCGAGGATGAACAGCCGGCCCTGCCGCGCCTGCATGAGGGCGGCACGCATGATCTCGGCGGGCACGCCGGTGACCTTGATGTCCATCTGCAGGGCGGTAATCCCCTCGGACGTGCCTGCGACCTTGAAGTCCATGTCGCCGTAGTGGTCCTCGGCGCCCGCGATGTCGCTGAGCACCGCGTACTTGCCGGTGGCCTCGTCGAGAATGAGGCCCATCGCCACGCCCGCCACCGGCGCCTTGAGGGGCACGCCGGCGTCCATCATGGCCAGAGAGCCGCCGCAGACCGAGGCCATCGACGAGCTGCCGTTCGACTCGAGGATGTCCGAGACGATCCGCACGGTGTAGGGAAACTGGTCCTCGGCGGGCACCATCGGCAGGAGCGATCGCTCGGCTAGGGCGCCGTGGCCCACCTCGCGGCGGCCGGGGCCGCGCATGAAGCCGACCTCGCCGACCGAGAAGGGCGGGAAGTTGTAGTGGAGCATGAAGCGCTTCCACACCTCACCGTCCACGCTCTCGACCTTCTGCTGATCGTCGGCGGTACCCAGTGTGGCGGTGACCAGCGCCTGTGTCTCGCCGCGCGTGAACACGACCGACCCGTGCGTTCTCGGGAGCACGCCGGTCTCGATGGTAATCGGCCGGATCTCGTCGAACGCGCGTCCGTCGAGGCGGATGCTGTGCCCCAGCACCTCGTCGCGCAGCACCTTCTCCTGCACTTCCTTGAAGATGGCCTTGGCCTCGGACTTGCGCTGTACCTCGCCCTCGGGGAGCGACGCGATGAGCTCGTCGAGCAGTTGATCGACGCGCTGGTAGTTCTCGAGCTTGCCCCGGATGCGCATGGCCTCGCTGAGCGGCACAAGGATCTTCTCTTCGACCTCACGGTAGAACTCGTGGCCGATCTTGCGCTCGGGTTTCGGCAGCTTCTTCTGGCCGGCCTTCGCCGCCAAGGCGTCAATCCCGTCGCACAGCAACTTGATGGCCTTGTGCGCCTCGTCCAGCGCGGTGATGGCCTCTTCCTCGGTGACTTCCTTGGCGCCAGCCTCCACCATCACGATACCGTCACGGCTGCCGGCCACGACGAGATCGAGGCGGCTCTGACGCCGCTGCTCGAACGTGGGGTTGATGACGTACTGACCGTCCACGAGACCCACGCGGACGCCGGCGATGGTCTTTTGGAACGGGATTTCCGAGAGGGCGAGGGCGGCCGAGGCGCCCGTCAGGGCCAGGACGTCGGAGTCGTAGTCGGTATCGGCCGAGAGCACCATGGCGATGATCTGCGACTCGTTGCGCCACCCGGACGGGAAGAGCGGGCGGATGGGGCGGTCGATCACGCGGCTCGTGAGGACCTCCTTCTCGGTCGGCTTGCCTTCGCGCTTGAAAAAGCCGCCCGGGATGCGGCCCGAGGAGTAGGCGTATTCACGATAGTCGACGGTGAGGGGGAGAAAATCGATGCCCTCGCGTGGGCGGCCCGAATGGCAGGCCGTGACGAGCACCATCGTGTCGCCCATCCGGAGGATGACCGAGCCGTGGGCCTGGCGGGCCCATTTGCCCGTCTCGATCGTCAGGGCGCGGCCGCCGAGAGAAATTTCGGTTTTGTGCATACGAATCCTTCGCGCGTTCAGAGTCCCCAAGTTCGCGGTTCAACACCAGGCGTCAGGCGTTGAACCCGGAGCGTTGAACTCCGAACTCGTAACAGTGAACTGCCTATTTGCGAATGCCGAGGCGCTTGATGAGCTCGGCGTAGCGGTCGGTGTCCTTGCTCTTGAGGTAGTCGAGCAGACGGCGTCGCTGGCCGACCAGCTTCAGCAACCCGCGGCGGGAGTGATGGTCCTTCGCGTGCGTCTTGAAGTGATCGGTCAGGTAATTAATCCGCTCGCTCAGCAGGGCCACCTGCACCTCCGGAGAGCCCGTATCGCTCGCGTGCGTCTTGTATTCGCCGATGAGGGCGCCCTTCTTGTCTTTCGTCAGTGCCACGTTGCCTCCACGCACGGCCCAGACCACGGCAGGGTGCCGCCGCTCCAAGCCGCCGTATATGACGATCCCGCAGATCGTCGATAAACATCCATGTTAGTTCAAGACCACGAACGGGTGCAAGAAACCCGCCCGCGGACCGGGCTTGGCGATGGCCAGCAAATGCCCCCGCTCGTCCATCAAGCGCGCCAGGGGGACGGTGGCGGGCCAGGCGGCCGGCGCCCGCACATCGAGCCCGCGCCTGGCGCTCGCAGCCGCCTCGGCGGTCAGCGGCACGGAGGGCAACTGCGGCAGCAGGCGTTCCAGTGGCAGCAGGCGTTCGACCAGGGTCGCCCTGTCGGCGGCGGTCAGCACCTCGACGGTCACAGCTTCCTCGAGTCCGAACGTGCCCGATTGGGTTCGGCGCAAGCCTTCGAGCACCGCTCCCATGCCGAGCGCCTGGCCCAGGTCGTGGGCCAGCGACCGGACGTAGAAGCCCGCCGACACTCGCATCGACAGGTGCGCCACGTCGCCATCGAACGCTGTCAGCTCGAGTTCGCGAACGGTGACTAACACCGGTTCGAGCTCCAGCGCGGCCCCCGCGCGGCGCACCACGTCGTAGGCCCGCTCGCCGGCGACCTTCTTGGCCGAATAGGCCGGCGGAGTCTGGAGGAAGGAGCCCCGATACCCGGACAGCGCCGCGGCCACTGTCTCGCGAGTGGGTCGCGCGGCCGATTCCGCCACCACGGGTCCCGTTCCGTCGAAGGTGGCCGTGACCCGGCCGAACCGGATGGCGGCCTCGTAATGCTTGTCGTCGGCAGACAGGAAGCGCGCCAGCCGGGTCGCCTGACCCACCGCCAGCACGAGGACGCCCGTGGCCATGGGGTCCAGCGTGCCGCAATGCCCGATCCGCCGCTCGCCGAGGGCCCGGCGCGCCACGGCGACCATGTCGTGCGATGTCGGCCCCGGGGGCTTGTCCAGGACGAGAACGCCGGAGGTCATTGCCGGACGGCCTTCGCCAGCAGCTGCGCAAACTGCGCGCACCCCTCTTCCAGGGATCCCAGCCAGGCGCATCCAGAGGCATTCACGTGGCCGCCCCCACCGAAGGTGCGGGCGATGGCGGCCGTGTCCACCGCTCCCTTGGAGCGCAGGCTGACGCGCCAGTCGTCCGGTCCCATCTGCTTGAAGAAGGCCACGGCCTGAATGTCCTTCACCGTCAGCGGGAAGTTGATGAGACCCTCGGTATCGTCGTAAGTGCCGCCCAGGCCGGCCGCCAGCGCCTGGGTGATGAAGAGCAGGGCCACGCGTCCATCGGCGTGCACGGTCATCCCATTGAGCACGGCTCCGAAAATCCGCACGCGCGCCAGCGAGCTGCTGTCGTAGTGCGTGCGGGCGATCCACAGCGGGTCGGCGCCGGCCGCGACGGCGCGCCCGGCGAGCGCATACGTGCGCGGCGTGAGGTGCGAGAAGCGGAAGGATCCGGTGTCGGTCAGGATCGCCAGGTAGAGGTGGGTGGCGATGTCTGGGGTGAGGCTCACGCCGAGGGTGTCGATCAGGGTGAACACCATCTCTCCGCACGCGGCCGCCCGCTGGTCGACCCAGTTGATCGTGCCGTAGCCCGCATTGCCCGGATGATGGTCGATGTTCACGACGGGCGAGCGATCCAGCCCCGACACTCCCGTCCGTTCGAGCGAGCTGCACTCCATCACGAGGCTCGCGTCGACCGTGTCATGGACGGCGGTCGTCACCTGGATGTCGGCGACGCGCGGAAAGGGCTGCAGGAATGCCGGCGGCACGGCGTCCATCACGACGGTCGCCTCCTTGCCCAGCGTCTCGAGGGCCAAGGCCATCGCGACGGCCGAGCCGATGGCGTCGCCGTCGGGCCGTTGATGCGACGAGACGAAGAAGCGGCGGCCGCGGGCGATCGCCGCCAGCAGGTCGGCCGGGGGTTTACTGTGGGGGCTCATCCTTCTCCGCGTCGGGCGCCACGTCTTCCCGGGCGTCTGGCGGCAGGTCGGACGGTGCATCGACCAGCGCGTTCAGTTCCGGATGCGCTTCGCGCTCGGCGTGCAGGTTCTGGATGATGCGCTCGATGCGATCCTGGGCCGCCACCGACTCGTCGTACTGAAAGATGATCTCCGGCACGCGGCGCAGCGTGAGGCGCTGGCTGAGCAGGTGGCGCAGAAATGGCGCCGTCCGTGCCAGCGCCTTCTCGGTGTCGGCGCGCTCCTTGCCCTCCGACATCACCGTCCAGTACATCCGCGCCATCGACAGATCGGCCGTGAGCTTGACGCGCGTGATGGTGATTAGTCCCACCCCCGGATCGCGCACCTCTGTAGCCAGCATCTGGCCGAGCTCTTCGCGAATCTGCTCGGCGATGCGTTCGACGCGGTGGGAAAGGGCCATGGGTCCACTGACACACGTCATCAGGCGTCTAGGGTCTAGACGCTCGCCGCCACCCGCTCCAACTGGAACACTTCGATGACGTCGCCGACCTTGACGTCGTTGAAGTTCTGCAGGCCGATGCCGCACTCGATGCCCGCCTTGACCTCGGAGACATCGTCCTTGAAGCGCTTGAGCGAGGCGAGGCGGCCTTCCCAGACCACGACGTTGTCGCGGAGCAGGCGGGCCTGCGCCTCTCCCTGGCGCGTGATCCGGCCGTCGTTGACGATGCAGCCGGCCACGGTCCCGACCTTGGGCACCTTGAAGGTGTCGCGGACGGTCGCGCCGCCGAGCCGTACCTCCTTGATGGTCGGCTCCAGCAGGCCCGCGATGGCCTTCTGGATCTCCTCGGTCACCTTGTAGATGACCGAGTGGCTGCGGATGTCCACCTTCTCGCGTTCGGCCACTTCGGCCGCGTTGCGGTCGGGACGGACGTTGAAGCCGATGATGATGGCATTGGACGCCGCAGCCAGCAGCACATCCGACTCGTTGATGGCACCTACCGCGGAGTGAATGATCTTCACCTTGGTGCGGGCGTCGGACAGCTTGGCCAGGGAGTCGGCGAGCACCTCGGCCGAGCCCTGTACGTCGGCCTTGATGATCAGGGGCAGGTCCTTCATCCCGCCCTCGTTCATCTGCTGCTGCAGCGATTCGAGCGTCAGGCGGCTGCCCTTGGCGCCGAGAACGCGTTCCTTGACCTGCGCCTGGCGGAAGGTCGCGATCTGCCGCGCCTTGGCCGGGTCGGTCACGGCCTGGAAGGAATCGCCAGGCGAGGGCAGGGCCTCGAGCCCCAGCAGTTCAACCGGCGTCGAGGGGCCAGCCTGCTTGAGCGTGCGGCCCCGATCGTCGATGATCGCGCGCACGCGCCCGACGACCGGACCGGCGATGACGTTGTCGCCAACCCGCAGCGTGCCGTCCTGCACGAGTACGGTCGCCACGGGCCCCCGGCCCCGGTCGAGCTTGGTTTCGAGCACGGTGCCGAGAGCAGCCCGCTTCGGGTTGGCCTTGTGCTCGCCGATGTCGGTCACGAGCAGAATCATGTCGAGCAGAGTGTCGAGATTCTGCTTCTGCTTGGCCGACACCTCGACGAACACCGTATCGCCGCCCCAGTCCTCTGGCATGAGGCCCAGATCGGCGAGTTGCCGCTTGGGCACCTCGGGGTTGGCGCCTGGCTTGTCGATCTTGTTCACCGCCACGATGATCGGCACGCCGGCCGCCCTGGCATGGTCGATGGCTTCCTTGGTCTGGGGCATCACGCCGTCATCGGCCGCCACCACCAGGATGACGACGTCGGTGACCTTGGCGCCGCGCCCGCGCATGAGCGTGAACGCCGCGTGGCCTGGCGTGTCGAGGAAGACGATCTGCTTGTCGCGTTTCTCGCCGACGCCGCCCACCAGATAGGCGCCGATGTGCTGCGTGATGCCGCCGGCCTCGCGCTCGGCGACGCGCGTCGCCCGGATGGAGTCGAGCAGAGTGGTCTTGCCGTGATCGACGTGGCCCATGACGGTGACCACGGGCGCGCGAGGGACCAGGTCGCTCGGGTCGACGGCCTCCGACTCGGTTTCGATGAGTTCCTCTTCGTAAGTGCGCGTCTCGACCTGCGCACCGAAGCCGCGTGCCACCTCCCGTGCGGTGCCCATGTCGACGACCGAGTTGATGGTCATCATCATGCGCCGATCGAGCAGCGCCTTGAGCACTTCCTTCGCGCGGACGTCGAGCCTGTCGGCCAGATCCTTCACCGTCATGCCCTCGGCGAGCGTGATGGTGCGCGAAATCGGCGGCGGCTCGACCGGCGCGGCTGCCGCCGGCATGCGCTGCAAGGCGTCCCGGCGCTGGGACGCTCGTGGCCGCCCCGACGGGCGGGGGCGGTGGCCGTGGCCGTAAGGCGGCCGGCCCGGCATGCCGGGTCGGCCGGGAATCTGCCCGGGCCGGACTGGTTGGGAGGGCAGGGGACGAGGCCCCCCGAGCATGGACGGCGTCGTGCCTCCGGCCGGCCGCCCGCCGGGATACGGCGGACGGCCGCCGGCAGGGCGCGCGGTCTGCGCCGGTGGCGCCGGCCGCGGGGTGGCCGGCCGAGGCGGCGGCTGCGGTGGCAGGACACGCCGGGGCACCAGGGGCGGCGCCGTTGGCGGGGCCTGGCCCGGTTCCTCGACTCGAAGCCGGATGCTGGGCGGCACGAAGCGCCCGGCCGGCCGTGCCCGTGGAGGCGATACGACAGGCGCATCGGGAGCCGCCGGGGGCTCGGGTGCGGCGGCCACCGGGGCCCCGGCCGGCTCCTCGGTGACGCCGGGGGCGGCTTCGGGCTCGGGTTCGACGACCGTGGCCGGCGCCGGCGGGGCTGTCTCCGCGGCTTCGGTGGCCGCCACGATCTCGGCTGCCGGCTCGCTCTCGGCGGGCGGGGCCTCGAACGCCTCCGCGTGCGCGGCCTCCTCGGTCTCGGGAGCCGCTTCGATCGCTGGCTTCACCAGCGTCGGCTTCTTCACCAGTCGTGGCGGGCCCAGCGTCGGCGCGGCCGGCTTCGCCGGCTCGGGGGCGCCGCCCTTGCGCGAAGAGCCGCGTGCCTTGGCGGCCTTCACGGCCTGGTCCGAGAACATGTCGCCCTTCGGGAGTTCGACGCCACGCTGCTTGGCCTGGCGCTCCACGAACTGACGCGCCACGATCTCCTCGAGCGTGCTCGACGCGCTCTTCAGCTCGATGCCGTGGTTCTTCTTCAGCAGGTCCATCACGTCGTGGCTGGACATGTTCAGAAGTTCGGCGACTTTGTAGATCCGGACAGTGGCCATTCGTTGTGTGTGCTCTCGGCTGCGGACTTCAGGTCAGGCGCAAGCGGGTCGACGCGGTTACGTAGTCGAATCCGACTTGTCGGTCGCCGAGGTGGGCTCGTCGGCCGGGGCCTCAGGCGCCACCGGCTCGGGCGCCACCGGCGCGGGCGATTCGGCCGGCTCTGCGGCCTCAACGGGCTCGATCGCAGGCGTCTCGGCGGCGGACTCATCGGCCGAGGCCTCTACCTCCGGCTGTGCCTCTCCGCCCTCGGCCGCCGCGGCCTCCATGGCCCCGAACTCCGCTTCGACTTCCTTGCGCCTTTCTTCCTCGCTCTTGATATCGATGCGCCAGCCGGTCAGCTTGGCCGCCAGCCGGACGTTCTGGCCCTTCTTGCCAATCGCCAGCGACAACTGCCTGTCTTCGACGACGACCTCCATGACCCGGTCCTTGTCGTCCACAATCGTGACGCGCTGCACCTTGGCAGGGCTGAGCGCGTTCATGACGAACTGCACCGGATCGTCCGAGTAGTCGACGATGTCGATCTTCTCGCCGCGCAGTTCGCGGATGATGGCCTGGACGCGCGTGCCTTTCATGCCGACGCAGGCGCCCACCGGGTCCACGTCGCGCTCGCGCGAGTAGACCGCCACCTTGGCGCGGTCGCCCGCCTCGCGGACGGCGCCGCGGATCATCACCGTGCCATCGTAAATCTCCGGTACCTCCTGTTCGAAGAGCTTGATGAGCAGCGCCGGATCCGTGCGCGACAACACGATCTGGGGGCCCTTGGCGCCCGTGCCGACGGCGCGGATCACCGCCCGCAGGCGGTCGCCCTGCGCGTAGCTCTCGGCCCTCGACTGCTCCTTGCGCGGGAGCACCGCCTCGATGCGGCCGACCTCGACGATGATGTCGCCCTGCTCGAAGCGCTTGACCAGCCCGTTGACGACCTCGCCCACGCGCTCGTTGTACTCGGCGAAGACGTTTTCCCGCTCCGCTTCGCGGACCTTCTGGAAGATCACCTGCTTGGCGGTCTGCGCGGCAATTCGGCCCAGCACGTCGGTCCGCTTCGGGAACTCGATCTGGTACCCGGCCTCGACCTCGGCGTCCTCTCCGTAGATGTCCCTGGCCTCCGCCACGGAGATCTCGAGGTCCGGATCGGTCACCTCCTCGACGATGGTCTTGACGGCGAAGAGTTCGACCTGCCCGTTCTCCGGGTTGAACTTCGCCTTGAGGTCTTCGCCGGTCTTGTAGAACTTGCGCGACGCGGTCAGCACGGCCTCTTCCATCGCCTGGATGACAACGTCGGGCTCGATGCCTTTTTCCTTGGCGAGAGCCTCGATGGTCTGCAGCAGCGGATTCGTGCTCATGGTCGGGTCAGAACTCCACGTCGAGACGGGCACGGGCGATCAGCCTCAGCGGCAATCGCACCTGCCTGCCCCCTTCCGATTCAAACACCACATCGTCGCCGTCCAGGCCCAGCAGCCGGCCGGAGAACGCGGTCTGGCGGGCCACCGGTTCGGACACCACGATCTTGGCCTTGCGGCCAGCAAACCGCTGATAGTCGCCCGCGCTTCGCAGCGGGCGGTCCAGACCCGGCGACGACACTTCCAGGGTGTAGCGATCGGCCGGCACCAGGCCCTCGACGTCGAGGACGGCGCTCAGATCCTCGCTGACCCGTGCACAGTCTTCCAGGCTGACACTGTCTTCGGCCGTGAGGTTCGGCCCTGGCCGATCCAGCACGACCCGGAGGATCCGCTGGCCTCTCTCCCGGCGCAACTCGACGTCGAAGATGTCCAGCCCGTAACTGGCCGCCACCCGGGTCGCGGCTTTTCGGACACTCTCGACCGGGTCCAAAAAGGGGCCCCCTAAACACAAAGAGTGGGCAACAGGCCCACTCTGGTTACCCAGACTCAGAACCGACTGCTGATCATATCACAGGGGTTTTCCCCCTTTCAGGGCAGTGGCCGCGCCACCAGGTCGTACTCTTCGGCCCCCACGATCTCGGCGTCCAGCAGGCGGCCGGGGGCCAGTACGGCAGGGTCCGCATCGGTCAGATACACAACGGGGTCGATGTCGGGGGCCTGCCCGGACAGACGCCCACGCCATACCCATTCGTGTTCCGGCGAGGGGCCGTCCACCATCAGCCGGACGCGGGTGCCAACCCGGGTCCTCTGGCGGATCCCGACCAGCGCCCGCTGCGTCGCCATCAGCCGCGACTGGCGCGCGAGTTTGACCTCGTCGGGCACATCGTCGGGGAGCGCGAAGGCCGTGGTCCCTTCTTCGTGCGAGTACGTGAAGACGCCCAGGTGGTCGAAGCCCATGTCGGTGATGAAGCGTTCGAGCGTTTCCATGTCGGCGTCGGTTTCGCCGGGAAAGCCGGTGATGAAGGTCGTTCTCAACGTGACGAGGGGGATGCGGCCCCGGATCCTGGCCAGGAGCCGTTCGTACGACGCCCGCGTGCCCGGCCGATTCATGCGCTTCAGCACGGGATCCGAGGCGTGCTGCAGCGGCAGGTCGATGTACTTGCACACCTTGTCCAGGCTGGCGATGGCCTCGATGACCTCGTCTGTGATCGTCGTCGGGTAGAGGTACAGGAGGCGGATCCACTCGAGACCGTCCACCTTGTCGAGCGCGCGGAGCAGAACCGCCAGGGCGCCGCGCTGACCGCGATCGATGCCGTAGAAGGTCGTGTCCTGCGAGATCAGCAACAGTTCCTTAACGCCGTCGGCCGCCAGCCGGCGGGCTTCGCTGACCACCGACTCAATCGGTCGGCTGCGGTAGTGGCCGCGCATTTTCGGAATGATGCAGAAGGCGCACTTGTAGTCGCAGCCTTCGGCGATCTTCACGTAGGCATAGTGCCGGGGCGTGGTCCGACGGCGCGGTGTGTCCGCATCGTAGAGGTACGTCGGCAGGTCGACGCCGAAGACGGGCGAGCCCGAGGCCGGCGGCCCTGCCGCGGGGGCCGGAGGGGCGGGGCCGGAACCAGGCGACCGACGCGCCCCGACCGGGTCCCGGCGATAGAAGGGGAGTGGCACCGGCGCCGTGCCCGGAGAGGTCGAGGGGGCCTCTGGCCGACCTCCCTGAAGAGCGGTCAACGCCCGCACAAGCCCCGTGACCTCTCCCGTGCCCAACACGGCATCGATCTCGGGAATTTCCCGACGCAAGTCCTCCCGATACCGTTCGGCGAGGCACCCGGTGACGATCAGTCGCCGTCCCTTCGCCTGCTTCTTCAGCTCGGCCATCTCCAGGATGGTGTCGATCGACTCCTGCTTGGCGCGATCGATGAACGCACAGGTGTTGACCACGAGCACCTCGGCGCCGGTAGCGTCGGAGGTGATCTCATGCCCGGCCTCCTCCGCCAAGCCGAGCATGACTTCGGAGTCGACGAGATTCTTGGGACAGCCGAGGGAAACGACCCCAATCTTCACTGCGTGAACACCTTTCAGCCCAGCATCCGGGACTAGACGACAGCCGTCGCGATCCCGGCATCAGGGATACAACCGGTAGAGCATGCGCGGGTAGGGAATGGTCTCCCGCACGTGCTCGAGGCCGCACAGCCAGCTGACGCACCGTTCCACGCCCATGCCGAAGCCTCCGTGCGGCACCGAGCCGTACCGGCGGAGGTCGAGGTACCACTCGAAGGCCTCCATCGGCAGGCCATGCTCCTTGATGCGCGCGACCAGCAGGTCGTAGTCGTCCACGCGCTGGCCGCCGCCGATGATCTCGCCGTAGCCTTCCGGCGCGAGCACGTCCACGCACAACGCGCGGTCCGGCTGGTTCGGGTCGGGCTTCATATAAAACGCCTTTACCGCCGCCGGGTAATGGGTGACACACACGGGTCGGTCGTACCGCTCGGAGAGGACGGTTTCGTCGGTGCCTCCCAGATCGCCGCCCACCTGGAAGGGGAGACCTCTCTCCAGGAGAATCTTCGCCGCCTCGTCGTAGTGGAGGCGCGGAAAGGGCGACTGGACCGATGCCAGCGTCGACGTGTCGCGCTCGAGGACCTTCAGCTCCTTCTCGCGCCGGTCGAGCACACGGCCCACAACCGAACACACGAGCCGCTCGGCCAGTCCGATGACGTCGTCCAGGTCGGCGTACGCCATCTCGGGCTCGACCATCCAGAACTCGGTCAGGTGCCGTCGCGTCTTGCTCTTCTCGGCCCGAAACGTGGGGCCGAAGCAGTAGACCTTGCCGAGCGCCATGGCGTTGGCCTCGTTGTAGAGCTGTCCGCTCTGCGTCAGGTAGGCCGTGTTGTCGTCGAAGTACTGCACCGGGAACAGCGTCGTGGTGCCTTCGCAGGCCGCCGGCGTGAAGATGGGCGTGTCGGCGAGCGTGAACCCCTCGCCGTTGAGGAAATCGCGAATGGCGTTGATCACCTCGTGACGGACCCGGAGGATCGCGGTCTGGCGTTCCGCCCGGATCCACAGGTGCCGCCGGTCCATCAGGTAATCGACGCCGTGCTCCTTGGGCGTGATGGGGAAGTCGTGCGCGGCCGCGACCACCTCGAGGCCGCTGGCCACCAGCTCGTAGCCACCCCGGGCGCGCTGGTCGGCGCGCACCTGCCCGGTGACGATGAGGGCGCTTTCCTGGCCCAGGTGATCTGCACGCGTGAAGGTTTCGTCGCCCACGTCGTTGCGGCCGATCACCACCTGCAGGAAGCCCGTGCCGTCCCGGACCACCAGGAAGTGGATCTTGCCGCTCGACCGCCGGTTGGCCAGCCACCCCTTGATCGTGACCGTTTCGCCGACGTGCTCGCCAATGTGATCGATATACACGTGATTCGCCATGGGTGGTCGCTGCTCCGCTCTGTCGTCTCTAGGGGGCCATCCTGAGGAGCCGTTCGAACGACTCCCGCGCGCGCGCGGCCTCCCTCAGTACCGCTGGCGGATCGGCCGCGGGCGCCAACTCGAACATCCAGGCGCCGTCGTAGCCGACCTTCTGGAACGCCATCAGCACGCCGTTCCAATCGATGCGTCCCTGGCCGGGCACCAGGTGATCGTCCCGCCGGCCACTGTTGTCGTGAACGTGCGTTGTCAGGATGTGGCCCGAACAGGTCTCTACGGCCTCCATCACGTCGCCGGCCAGGTTCGCGTGGCCGACGTCCAGGCAGATGCCCGCGTGGTCGAGTTCCAGGTCGTCCTCGAGCCAGCGCACGAGCCGCTCGGCGCTGGAGAGCGCGTTCGGAATGAGCTCGAGGGCGAGGGCCACGCCCACGCCCGCCGCGGCGTCGCCGATTTCCTCGAGGCTCCGCGCGACGGCCGCACGGCTGTTCGAGCCCGCTGCCTCGGACGGTACGCCCAGATGCACGACGAGGAGCCCGAACGGCAGCATCGAGGCCACGCCCAGAGCCGTGACCGCCTCGGCCACGGCCCGCCGCCGCCGCGCCTCGTCGACATCCGCAATCGACAGCGTGTCACCCCACTGCCCGTGCCGGTAGCTGGCGGTCGTCGGGGCATGCACCGAATGCAGCGCCAGCCGCGTGTCGTCGAGCCATTCGGCCAGCGACACCACCGCGGCGGGATCGTGGTAGTCGAAGTGCGTGCGCGTGGCGTACACCTCGACGGCGTCGAATCCATGCGCCGCCACCTCGACCAGGTGCTCCCGTCCGAGGGGCTGTCCGTGGAACAGATGCGTGGAGATGCCGAAGCGCGGGGTCAAACCTCAAGTCTAGCGTAGCTCGGGCACGGCGTCGGCCAGCAGGTCCTGCAGCCGCCCGAACCGCGCGTAGCGCCCGAGGTTGGCCTTCACGTAGCTGAGTGTGCGCGGGATGTACTGGATGTACACGGTGTTGCCGCGCGCGGTCGTCTGGTAGCCGAAGGTGCCAAGGGCCTTCAGGTTGCGCTGGAGCGTCATCAGGTCGAAACGCCGGCGGAACTCCGCCGCCTCGACATGGCCGGCTCCTGGCTGGCTGCGCGTGAGGGCCAGAAAATAGGCCAGCAGCTCGTCCACCTGGGATGGCGTCAGGTCCACGTACGAGTCGCGCAGAAGCGAGGCGAGATCGTAGGTCTCCGGCCCCATCCGTGCGTCCTGGAAATCGATGATGTACAGCGACCCGTCGTGCAGCATCAGGTTGCGGCTATGAAAGTCGCGGTGGCAGAGCACGCGAGGCTCGCTCGCCAACTCGTCGACGATCCCCGCCCACTCGCGCCGAAACCCGTCGCGGGCAGCCGGCGAGAGATTCGCGCCGCGATACGCCATGACGTAGTGCTTGACGAAGAACTCGAGTTCCCAGCCGAGCTTCTCCACATCGAACGCCACCCGGTAAGGCGGGTAGGCGTCCGACGCCAGCTCGGCTCCGCGCTGCTGCAGCGTGGCGATGAACCCCACCGCCTGCCGGTACAGCGCGGCGTGCTCGGCCCGCGAGGCGGCACCCAGGTGCGCCTGGAGCGTCACGTCGCCCAGATCCTCGAGGCCCAGTACCCCGAGCTGGTTCGAGTGGTGAAGGATGGTCGGCACCGGCAGCGGGACCTCCGCCAGCAGCCGGGCCACGGCAACAAAGGCCATCACGTCGACGTCGATCGGCCCGGCGTGCAAGGCGAGGACGATGGGCGGGCCGTCCTTGAACAGCACCCTGAAGTACTTGCGGTCCGACGCATCGCCGGTGAGCGGGACCACCTGCTGCACGCGGGCGATCAGTCCGTGCTGCTCGAGGTAGCGTGTCAGACGGTCGTCCATGGGCGGCGACGCCTCAGAAGGGAACCGCCGCGCCGCGTGTCAACACGGTCCGATCGTAGCTGACCCCCGCCGGAACCGCCACCCCGTCTGCAACGACGCATCGCGTGAGGCGCGCCCCTTCTCCCACGGTCACCCCGTCCCAGAGGATGGACGTGTCGACCCGCGCTGACGCGGCCACCGTACACGCGCGGCCACGGTCCAGCGGACGGCCCTCCCTGGCGGCGACACGACACACCGTGTCGTAATAATCGCGCGGCGTGCCGATGTCGAAGAAGTCCCCGGAGGCAGGGAACACGCGCACCGACCCGGGCTGCGCCGACCACAAGGCAGGATAGATCTGCTGAATCGATTCGGACGGGTGCATGGGGTCGACCGCCGCTAGGGCCGCCGCGTTCACGGCCTGGAGGCCGATGAAGTGCCAGGGGTGCCGGCCCGCAGGCAGATCGGCGTCCGGCGTCCCGCGGGTGGCCACACCCGACACCCGCCCTTCCGCGTCGGCCAGCAGCGCGTTGTAGCGGGCCAGGTCGGCCGGCGCACTGGCCAAGGTGGCAGACGCCCCGGCCGCGACGTGTGCCGCCGCCAACTCACCAAGCGGCACATCGGCCAGCGTATCCGCATTGACGACGAAGAACCGGTCCGCGGCCAGCAATGGCAGGGCCCGTGCCGGCCCACCGCCGGAGCCAAGCGGCGCCGATTCCCAGGAGTAGCGCACGTCCACGCCCAGGTGCGCGCCGTCGCCGACGATGCGCGTGATGGTCTCGGC
>Ga0073904_10000838_pt1 | contig 22484 bp, 14 predicted proteins | sample KloWWTrecipitate_FD_66668 | JGI IMG/M metagenome (GOLD analysis project Ga0073904, IMG submission 66668) | Active sludge microbial communities from Klosterneuburg, Austria, studying microevolution and ecology of nitrifiers - Klosterneuburg... | ecosystem: Engineered > WWTP > Aerobic digester >... | reverse complement strand
GCTATGGTGCAAAGCTTTATTCCGGCAGTTACGACACTTTTTGCCGCTGCATTTCTCAGAGAATCACTATCGCGGATCCGCCTGATCGGAATCGGAATCTCGATTCTCGGAATTTTCCTGATAATGTTCTTTGCCGAAGCGGATGTCGATGCACCGAATTCTTTTTTGGGCAATGTGATGATGCTCTTATCCGTCATTTTGTGGGCGGGCTACACGCTTTTTGCCAAGCGCCTTGCAAAATTTGATCCGCTGGTGATCACTGCCGGAGCGACAATTGTCGGCACGGCCCTGCTAATACCTGCCGCGCTTTTCGAACTCGGTAACAAAGGCTTTCCGACGATTTCCGCAACGGGTTGGACCGGCGTAATTTACCTCGGCCTTTTTTCGTCTGCTGTCGCGATGCTGCTTTACAATCGTTCGCTTCAATATTTGAGTGCCGGCGAAACAGCAAATTTTCTCAATTTAATGCCCGTCGTTGCCGTTCTGGTCGCGGTAGTTTTCCTCGGTGAAAGCCCGACCTTTAAGCAAATTACGGGCGGCGTTCTAGTCTTATTTGGTGTTTGGGTGTCATTACAGAATAGATCCGGCACCCCGATCGAAGAAATTACAGAAACCCCGCCTGTGAGTTAAGCGAAATAGACACGCCCTCGGGCAGCAGATCCACAAAACGTTCGCCTATCTATTTCAAACAGACAAAGACCCCGGCGACAAATATTGGAATGTCGCGTGGGGCCTTTGTGATCAATCGTCCGGATGCTTTATCCGCGGGCCGGTCTACCAAATGATCAACTCGATCTAATTGCTTAAACCTAAGCTTTGCCGACCTGGACGCGAGTTGGCCGCAGCAGGCGATCGCCGAACTTATAGCCGCGCACGTATTCCGAGACAATCTTACCGTCGTTTTCGGGGCCGGTAGGTGTCATATCTACCGCATCGTGAAGCTCAGGGTCAAAATCGCAACCGACCGAGGCGATCGGCTCGACGCCGACATCGATCAATGCACGCTCAAAGCTGCGCGCCGTGCCGATAACGCCCTCGCGTAGATTATCGATGTTCGGGTCGGACTGGCTGGCTGCAACGGCAAGATTCAGATTATCCAGCACCGGCAAGAGCGTCGTCAGAAAATTAAATTGAGCCTGCTTGCCGCGATCTTCGAGCGTCTTCATCAGACGGGTACGCATCTCGGCCGTCTCGCGTTCGAGGTCAGCCTTAACCTCTTCGAATTTTGCCTGGACACCGATCAGCTTGGACTCGGCCGCCTCACGGCGCTCGATCTCCGCCTTAAGCGTCGCCTCAAGTGCGATCTCGGCCGCGGACTTGGACGGCACTTTCGGAATCTCGTCGTCCTTGACCCGCTCGCCGCTCTCATTAAAACGCCTTTTGTCGTTAACGGGGATCGTATCTTCGCCCTCAGTTTCTATTTCGATCTCTTTCTCGTTCATTTTCTTTCTCTTAAACACAATATCTAAATAGTAGTTGGTAAACCGCGATAGTTAAAGTCATCGCGGTTTACCAATGGTTTAGCGACTCTATCTATGCCGCCTCGGCCGACTTTTCGGCTCCATCAGCGGGTGTAAACTTCATCGCGCCATTTTCGGCCGAGACGCGAACCGTCTGGCCGCTGACGATCTCGCCCTTCAAAAGACTCACGGCAAGCTGATTCTGCACAAGATTCTGGATCGCCCGCTTGAGCGGTCGTGCACCGTAAACCGGGTCGTAACCCTCGGAGATGATCAGGTCACGAGCCGAATCATCGAGCTCGATCGTGATGCCGCGTTCCTCGAGATTCTTGCGAAGCTTTTCGAGTTGGACGTCGATGATCGTGGCGATCTGATCCTTACCAAGCTGCTTGAATACGACGATGTCGTCGATGCGATTCAAAAACTCGGGCTTGAAATGATCGCGGAGCACCTGCAGCACTTCCTTTCGGATATCGCGGTCGGCAAGCGGATTTTCGGTCGCCGCCTGTATCTGCCGCGAACCGAGATTTGACGTCATAATCAGCACTGCGTTCTTAAAATCAACAACGCGGCCCTTAGAATCGGTCAAACGCCCGTCATCCAGGATCTGGAGCAGCACGTTGAAAACATCCGGATGCGCCTTTTCGATCTCGTCAAAAAGCACGACCGAATACGGTCGCCGCCGGACCGCCTCCGTCAATTGGCCGCCTTCGTCGTAGCCGACGTATCCAGGAGGCGCACCGATCATACGAGCGACCGCGTGCTTCTCCATATACTCGGACATATCGAGCCGGACCATCGCGCGTTCGTCGTCAAACATAAATTCGGCGAGGGCACGGGCCGTCTCGGTCTTGCCGACACCGGTCGGGCCAAGGAAAATAAATGATCCGACCGGACGATTAGGATCCTGCAGGCCGGCACGAGCACGCCGAACGGCATTTGCCACCGCCTCGAGTGCCTCGTCCTGGCCGATGACACGATTGCGAAGATTGTCCTCCATCGAGACGAGCTTTTGCATTTCGCCCTGCAGCATCTTGGAAACCGGCACGCCTGTCCATTTGGCGACGACCTCGGCGACGTCCTCTTCGTCAACCTCTTCTTTCAGATACACGCCGTCTTTCTGCAGGTCGGCGAGATGAGCTTGCTCGGTTTCGAGTAGCTTTTCAAGCTCCGGGATGCGCCCGTACTGGATCTCGGCGGCTATGGTCAGATCGCCGCCCTGACGAGCTTGTTCGAGCTCGAGTTTGGCTTGTTCCAATTGCTCCTTGGCGGAGCGCATCTTTTCGATCTCTTCTTTTTCTGACTGCCATTTGGCCTTCATCGCCGACGATTTTTCGTTGAGGTCGGCAATGCGCTTTTCGATATCGTTCAGACGCGATTTTGATTTATCATCCGTCTCGCGCGTCAGAGCCTGCCGCTCGATCTCGAGCTGGAGTATCTCGCGTTCGAGCACGTCGATCTCCTGCGGCAGGGAATCGATCTCGATGCGAATCCGCGATGCGGCCTCGTCGATCAGGTCGATCGCCTTGTCCGGTAAAAACCGGTCAGTGATGTAGCGGTTAGACAAGGTCGCGGCCGCGACGATCGCGGCATCCTTGATACGCACGCCGTGGTGGACCTCATAGCGCTCCTTGAGGCCGCGCAGGATGGCGATGGTGTCTTCCACATTCGGTTCGCCGACGTAAACCTGCTGGAAACGGCGTTCGAGAGCCTTATCCTTTTCAATATATTTCTGATACTCGGCGAGCGTAGTCGCACCGACCGCCCGCAGAGTGCCGCGGGCAAGCGTCGGCTTGAGCATATTCGACGCGTCGATCGCACCCTCGCTGGCACCTGCTCCGACCAACGTGTGCAGTTCGTCGATGAAGAGAATGATCTGGCCCTCGGCCTTTTCGATCTCGTTGAGAACAGCCTTGAGGCGGTCCTCAAACTCGCCGCGATACTTAGCTCCGGCCAGCATCGCTCCGAGATCGAGCGAGACGAGCCGCTTGTTTTTTAATGTTTCGGGGACATCACCTGAAACAATGCGCTGGGCGAGGCCCTCGACGATCGCGGTTTTACCGACGCCGGGTTCTCCGATCAAAACGGGATTGTTCTTAGTTCGCCGCGAAAGTATCTGGATCGTCCGGCGGATCTCGTCGTCACGCCCGATAACGGGGTCGAGCTTTCCCTTACGGGCTCGATCGGTCAGGTCCATCGCATATTTGTCGAGGGCCTGAAAATTCTGTTCCGCATTCTGATCCGTGATCCGCGAACCTCCGCGCATATCGGTGATGACCTTTTCAAGGTCTTCCTTAGAAACTCCGTTTGAGCGCAGAATGCGGCCCGCATCGCCTTCCTTTTCGGCAGCGATGGTCATCAAAAGGTGCTCGGTCGACAAATAGTCGTCCTGCATCTTTTCGGCAGCTTTCTGAGCCTCCTGAAAAATGGTGTTGGTCCGCGAGCTGAAATATTGCTGTCCGCCGGACACCTTCGGAAATTTGCCGATGGCAGCCGTTATCTCATTTGCGATGGCATTGGCATTGGCTCCGATCTTGCCAAGGATCGGCTTTAGCACGCCCTCTTTCTGCTCAAGCATCGCCGCAAGCAAATGCTCGGGCTCGACCTGTTGGTTTTCGGCCTTTTCGGCAACGCCGATGGCTTCCTGCACCGCTTCTTGCCCGCGTATTGTAAATCTGTCGAATCTCATAACTTTATCGTGACCGCGGGGCGGCCGCGGAACATATCATTCCATTGCGGCCGTCCTTGTGATCACGCTCCTTGGGGTTAAGCCCCGGCAACTCTTGACGTTTCCACCGGCTTCGCATTCAATGCGGCGGCGTCGCCGTCGATGATATCGATCTTGCGTGCCTTAGTGTCCTCGCGTTTCGCAAGAGCCACAGTTAAAATGCCGTTTGCAAATTCTGCCCGTGCGCCCTCGGCCGTAACCGTCTGGGGCAGCGTGAACGACCGCGAAAACGACCCGAACGATCGCTCGATCCGGTGATAGTTGTCGCCCTCGGCTTTCTTCTCAAATCGACGCTCGCCCTTAAGGGTTATGACGTTATTCTCGAAAGAAAGTTCAAAGTCTTCGCGCTTCATTCCGGGCAATTCAGCCTCGATCACTAAATTGTCCTCGTTTTCAAAGATGTTTACCCTCGGCACCCATTCGCCGGTAAGCATATCCTCGCGTGCCGGAGCATCCGGCGCGGTGACAGTAAACAGGCGATTGATATCGTTTTGCAACGAGCGCAACTCACGAAAAGGGTCATACCTAACTACGTTCATAATCATTTCCTCCAAAAAAACTAGATTTATGACTAATTACTTAGTCTATACCCATAATAAAACTTGAGTGTATGTTTGTCAAGTTCTCTTTTCGCCAAAAGATTATCATTCTCATCACCAAATAGGGATGTTTGAAGGTGACACTTTTGTTGATTCTCGGTTATATTTAGTGTCGCAGCTTTCCAATACAATTTGGTCCGGTCTGGTGGTTGTCGATCTGGATACTTGCGGTAGTTTCGAGTTTACTGATGAATAAAGTATTTCGAGAAATCTTGTGGCCGATGGTTGCGGTTCTCGCCGCGTTTGTCGTCGGCGGTATTATCGTTCTGCTGATCGGCGATAATCCGTTCGTCACCTTCTATCACCTGATCGGCAATTCCTTTGGGTCGCTCAACGATATCGGCTACACGCTCTTTATCGCGACGCCGCTAATATTTACCGGGCTTGCGGTGGCGGTCGCATTTCGATGCGGCCTGCTGAATATCGGTGCCGAGGGACAGCTATACGTTGCCGCATTTGCAACGGCGTGGGTCGGCATCAAATTTGGCGGAACGGTCGTAACGATCTTTGGCAAGCAGGAAGATTGGTCCTGGTACAGTCTGCCGTCGGTACTGCTGATACTCGTCTGTATGCTGACCGCAGTAATTGCAGGCGGCATTTGGGGAGCAATTCCCGGTATATTGAAAGCCAAGTTCGGCTCGCACGAAGTGATCAATACGATCATGCTGAACTTTATAGGCATAGCTCTGGTCAGCTATTTTACCCAATATTACCTTAAGATCCCGGGCGATCCGATCCTGCAAACAGCCGAGATCGGCAGCGGAGCGCACATACCGCGGATCAGCCAATACATTCCGGGAATGCCGGATTTTGTCCCGCTTAGCGTCGCATTTCTAATAGCGATACTGATGTGTGTGCTCGTCTATATTTTCTTATGGAAGACAAAATGGGGTTATGAGCTACGGGCGGTCGGTGAAAATCCATCGGCGGCCGAATATGGCGGGATCTCGGCTAAAAAGCAGATCATCATCGCAATGACCATTTCCGGCGGACTGGCCGGTATGGTCGCGATCGGTGAAGTGCTCGGCTATCGATACCGATATTACGACGGATTTTCGGACGGTTGGGGATTTCTCGGCATTGCAGTTGCGTTGCTTGGGCGCAATCATCCGCTCGGCATCTTTGTAGCCGCGATCTTTTTTGCCGTGCTCAAGCGAGGCGAGATCTTCGTAGATATCGAGACCAAATATGTGTCGAAGGATCTGGTCGAAGTATTGCAGGCCATAATCATCATTTTTGTCGCATCTCTGCAGAAATTTACGAGGAAATAGAATGGGAGATCTCTTAACACCGACATTTCTGCTCATTTTGCTCTTCTCGACGATCCGTCTGGCGACGCCGCTGATATTTGCGGCATTGGGCGGAATGTTTTCTGAGCGCGCGGGCGTGATCAATATCGCTCTCGAGGGTCTGATGCTCACGGGTGCGTTCACGGCGGCGGTTGCGACTTACGAACTTAACAATCCTTACCTCGGCTTTGTATGTGGCTTGGCGGCGGGTGCATTTGTGGCGGCGATCTTTGCCGTTGCGGTGATCAAGTTTGAGGCTGATCAGGTCGTGGCCGGTTTTGCGGTAAGTTTACTGATGCTCGGTTTGCCGGCGGTGATCAGCAGTCGTCTATACGATTCGGCAGGATCGACACAGCAGATCGCAAAGCAGTTTTTGCTCCCGGAGTATTACAATCGCGTATCGATCGCCTCCATACTGGCTTTTGCTCTCGTGCCGGTGTGTTGGTACGTGCTGTATAAAACGCCGTTCGGCCTCCGCATTCGTGCGGCGGGCGAAAATCCCGAGGCGGCAGATGCAGCGGGCGTCAACGTGATCAAACTCAGGTATATCGCGGTCATACTCTCGGGCGTCCTGGCGGCGGCGGGCGGTGCATATCTCTCGATCGGGCAATCGTCGCTCTTTACACGCGGGATGACCGCCGGTCGCGGATATATCGCACTTGCGGCACTGATCCTCGCTAAGTGGAAGCCGATCCCGGTGCTGTTTGCCTGTCTATTCTTTGGATTTACCGAGGCTCTCGCGATCCAGATGCAGGGCGTGATCAAGATGCCGTCCGGCGAGGATGTGCCGGTGCAGTTCATCCAGATGATCCCATACGTTTTGACGATCATCGTCCTTGCCGGCTTTATCGGTCTGTCGCGTGCTCCAAAGGCTCTGGGAACACCGTATCGGAAGGAAAGCTAAAACTAACCCGAGAGTTGCCGTGGAGCGAGATAACGGTGGGGCTCTCACGGCTTGACACGGAATGGTGAGTACGGTTGTTTGAGTCTTTCCAGCGAGGCCTTCGGTCCCGAACTCTTGAATCCCTGTGCCTGCGAAATAGATCATTATGTCATACGAAAATGCGGCCGCGGCTGCTGAATTCATCAGATCGAGATACCCGAGCGAACCGCAGACTGCGATCGTGTTGGGGAGCGGGTTAGGTGCCTTTGCGGACGAGGTGGCGAATGCGGTTCGGATACCGTATGAAGATATTCCGGGCTTTGCTCGGTCGACTGTCGAGGGGCACGCGGGGCAACTCGTTTTAGGCGAGATCGGCGGCGTTTCGGTGGCGGTGCAGCAGGGGCGGTTTCACTATTACGAAGGCTATGATATGGAGCAGGTTATGCTGCCGGTGCGGACATTTGGTTTGCTCGGGGTGAAGACCCTGATACTCACCAATGCCGCGGGCAGCCTAAACTCAGATATGCAGCCCGGCAGTCTGATGCTGATCGCCGATCATCTGAATTGTCTCGGCGTCAATCCGCTACGTGGGCCGAATGACAGTAGATTTGGACCCAGATTTCCGGATATGACCGAGGTTTACGACCGCGATCTACGGCACATCGCCCTCGAAGAAGCGAGTGCCATCGCGAGAGAACGATTTGATCGTGGCGACGACGAACCCCTGCTCGATTTTCTCAATACCGGCATCTATTGTGCACTTTCCGGCCCGACGTACGAGACGCCGGCCGAGATCCATATGTATCGACAACTCGGAGCGGACGCAGTCGGAATGTCCACCGTCCCGGAGGCGATAGCGGCACGCCATCAGGGCACGCGGGTAATGGGCATTTCGTGTATCACAAACCTCGCTGCCGGTATGAGCGGCGACACCATTAATCACGAAGAAGTGATGGAAACCGGTGCTCGCGTGGCTGAGGTGTTCAAGGAATTGCTCCGCCGCATCTTGGCTAGAATCAATTGAGCAGTAGCACCATTTGGGAATAACTTTGTATTTCTTGACCTAGGACTTGGCGTCCCTGCGGTTAATATCTTTTTATGATCATAGGCATATGCGGTGGAACAGGATCGGGGAAAACGACTATCGCTCGTGCGATAGTCGATGTGGTCGGTGCGGATCGAGTCGTTTTGGTCGAGCAGGATTCGTATTATCGCAACCTGGCGGATATGCCGCTCGACGAGCGTCATCAGGCCAATTTTGACCATCCGGACTCGCTGGACAGTGATATGCTGGTCAATCATATTCTGCGTTTGAAGCAGGGCCTGGCGGTCGAGATGCCGCTGTATGATTTTGCGACTCATACACGCAGCGACAAGATTTCGGTGATCGAACCCAAACCGGTGGTCATCGTCGAAGGGATCTTGATCTTTGCTGAGCCGCGGGTGCTCGACCTTTTGGATGTCAGAATATTTGTCGATACGCCGGACGACATACGATTGATGCGGCGTCTGCGACGCGACTCGAGCGAACGCGGCAGGACATTTGAACGCACACTTGAGCAATACGAGCGGACGATCAGGCCGATGCACTTTGAGTTTGTCGAGCCATCGAAACGGCACGCCGATGTCATCATACCCGAAGGCGGGCAGACGGGCGTCAGCGTCGACCTTTTGTGCGGATTAGTGCGCGAAAAGCTTGTTGCCGAAAGCGAGGAAAAGGGATTTTAGATGGACGATAAAGATCTGATAGCATCCGCGACCGCGGTTCGGGAAAACGCATACGCACCATTTTCGGAATTTAGAGTCGGCGCGGCGGTTGAGACCGAGGATGGCGAGGTCATCGACGGCTGTAACGTCGAATCCGCCACGTATGGCCTGACCATTTGCGCCGAACGCGTGGCTATCTGCAAAGCTGTCTCGCAGGGCAAACGTAAGATCAAGCGGATCGCCGTCGTTGCCGATACCGAAAAGTTAACGCCACCCTGCGGCAGCTGCCGTCAGATCATATGGGAATTTGGCGGTAATATCCCGGTCGTAATGTCCAACCTCCAAGGCAAGGTCGAAACCCATCAGATGATAGACCTTTTGCCCGATGCGTTCGATGCTGAGTTTTTGAAGTAATCTGCCCGAACACTTAAACCGAATTGCATTCTGCAAGGATTATGATGTAAATTCAGCTATGGATAAGCTGAAGTTTTACCTCGCCTTTTTTCTTTTAATCACATTTTCATATTCGACTTTTGCACAGCGGTTACCGCATTCCGAGAAGTATGTCGCGCCGTTGACGTGTGATCTGCTCATAACGGGCGGGACTGTGGTGACGATGGACGCGGACCGCCGGGTCATCGAGGACGGTGCCGTCGCGATCAAGGACGGTAAGATAATAAGGGTCGGGCGGCGGGCGGTCGTGACCAAAAATCTCACCGCAAAGCGCACCATCAACGCGGCGGGCAAGGCCGTGATTCCAGGCCTCATTAACACACATACACACGCCGCGATGTCGCTGTTTCGCGGCATCTCGGACGATCTCGACCTTAACGAATGGCTGACAAAATACATCTTTCCGGCTGAGGGTAAGAACGTGACGGAGCAGTTCGTGCGTGCCGGTACGCGGCTTGGCCTGGCCGAGATGATCCGCGGCGGGACGACCACTTACTGCGATATGTATTACTTTGAGGACGCGGTCGCCGACGAGAGTAAAAAGGCCGGCGTTCGCGGCGTTTTGGGCGAGACGATCATCGATTTTCCGGTTGCTGATAATAAAAATAACGCTGAAGCGATGGCGTACACCGAGCGGTATCTAAAAAAATGGGCAAACGACCCGTTGATAGTTCCGGCGATCGCGCCGCACGCACCGTACACGGTTTCGACTGACCATCTAAGGGCGATCAAGGCACTTTCAGATAAATATAACGCAGCGGTCGTCACGCACGTCTCCGAGACGAAAAAGGAACGCGATGACATCCTGGCTCAAAAGGGAATGACGCCCGCCAAATATCTCGACAGTATCGGATTTTTGACCGATCGCGTCATTGCGGCTCACAACGTATGGCTCACGCCCGAGGAGATCGATATCTATGCGGCAAAGGGTGTCGGGGCCGCGCACTGTCCGCAATCGAATATGAAACTCGCCTCCGGCACGGCGCCGATCCCGGCGATGCTGGCAAAGGGTGTCGCCGTCGGCCTCGGAACGGATGGTGCGGCATCAAATAACGATCTCGATATGTGGGAAGAGATGGATACCGCAGCCAAACTGCATAAACTCATCTCGACTGACCCAAAAACGCTGCCCGCCGAACAGGCATTTGAGATGGCGACCATCCGCGGAGCCCGAGCCTTGCATCTCGATAAGATCACCGGTTCGATCGAGGGCGGCAAGCGTGCCGACATCGCCATTGTGGACCTCGACAGCCTCAATCAGACGCCGTATTTCAATATCTATTCGTCGCTCGTTTATTCGACCAAGGCGGCGGATGTCCGTACGGTTATCATCGACGGTAGGATCGTGATGCTAGACCGACGTTTGCTCACGTTAAACGAAAATGTTATAAAGAAAGACGCAAACGCATACCGCAGAAAAATCATCGATAGTCTTAAGAACTGATGTTGCCGGCTTTACCAAAAGCTCCTCGGCGATGATTTGGCGGCGGCAGTTTGAGGTTGGAACAGGTCGTATAAGTGAGCCTTCGAGGGTAAGTTCGCTTGACCTTTACGGAGAATTTAAGTCAGGGAATGGAGGACTCTAAATGCCGTTAAATGTCAGAAGGTTTTGCACTTCGGTTTTACTGGTTATTGTTGGATTGATCGCCACTGCGGCCGCACAGACTGTGCCGGCCCCGACGCCTGCGCCGCAGGCTGCACCGCCGTCTTCGGGCGATGTAATGCGTGACCGTATCTCAAAGGCAAAGGCATACATAGCCGTCCGCAACTACAACGCGGCGATCTACGAGCTTGAAAACATCCGCCGCGAAACCGGCGACACGGCCGTCCAGAGCGTCGTCAACGTCTTGTTGATGAACAGTTACCTCGAACAGGGCGATTTCAAACGAGCCCAGGATTTCCTGAATCTTTTTTACACCGAGCAGAAAACGACCAAGCCCAATGCGGCCGCCTATTATATGTCCGTCGCCGGACAGGTGGTCAAAGGGGCGCGCAATCGGGTGGAGCGATATCGGGCATTGGGCCTGAGTATTTCGGACCGCACTTTGCCGCTCGAGGCGGCCAACGATCTTGAGAAAATGCGCGAGACGCTGGAGCTGGTTATCACACAGGCGACGGCGATCGGAAAGGACTCTAAGAGGACGGCCGACGCAATGGCAATGGTCGAAGAAGCGAGCACATCGCGAAGTATGCTTGCTCGCGACGACTATGATGCACGCCGATGGAAAGACACGGTCGCTGACGCCCGCGAAGAGATGTCCAATTCGCGCAGCGTCGTAACGAATGCCGTCAACGACACTCCGGCCGACGGCGTGCTAAATCCGTCAACGACGGCGGCTACCGTTAGCTCTACCACGGCAGCACCGCCGGTGATACAGGCGCCCCCGACAGTTGTTAACAAGCCGCTTGCGGTACGCGAACGCGAGGTCAAGCCGGCCGAGACCACCGTCGCCAAAAACGATAAGCCGATCGTTGTAACATCAACACCGGTCCAACCCAAAGAGACTCCGAAGCAGGCCGACACGGCACCGGTAAAGAATGACGGCTCGCCAATGGATGTCGGATCGCTGGTCAACTATGCCACGCTTCAGGCTCAACCAACGTATCCTCCGGTCGCCAAGACGACGCGGACGACCGGTATAGTCAAGGTCCAGGTAATGGTGGACGAACAAGGCGCGGTCTCAGAGGTGCAGAAAACAAGCGGCCCGTCGATGCTCCAGGGTGCGGCAAGAGACGCGATCCGTAAGTGGAAATTCAAACCTTTTGTCCGAGACGGCCAACCGGTCAGAGCGACGGGATATGTTAATTTTAATTTCGCTTTATAGTTAACGAGGTTCGTTTTATTGGTTTCGGGCGGCAACCTTTTCGAGAGGTTAGCCGCCTAAGTTATTTTGGGGAGAGTTTATTAGCCGCAGATAAACACAAATGAACGCGGATAAGAAATTGATAGTAGTAGCTATGCTGATCCGCGTTTACCTGCGTGGATCTGCGGCTAAGGTTTTTTTTCGCCACGTCTCGGCGATAATATGAATCTATGCGATATCTGATCCTCGTCTTATTGCTCTCAATCGCCGTGTTTTCTCAGTCCCCGGCGGGGCCGCCAATGGAGTTTGGGGTTTCGCACACTCTGGCAAAGTGGCGGGTGGCTCATTATTCGGATGTCCGCTACAAGCTAAACCTCACACTCGAAAAGATGTCGCCCGTGCTGAAAGGGACGATGGAGATCCGTGTGAAAGTGTCGTCAATGGACGAAATGACGACAGTTCCCCAAGACCTTCCGGGAAACGGCATTCCACAGATCATTCTCGACTGGCGAAGGATCGCCGGTCACGAAAAGCTCTCGACGATCACCAACGTGACGATCAACGGCCAGGCTCGTGACGTTCGCGATGGCGGTGCGTTTCAAATCGACGCGACAACAAAACCTTATATAATCGATGACCACGACCATCTCATCTTTGCCGAAGGCGTCAAGCTCGGCGAGAACGTCATCAAGCTCGATTTCACTTCGCCGATCCTGACCAGCGGCTCCGCCATCACCCGCTACATCGACAAAGAGGACGGCAGCGAATACATCTACTCGCTCTTCGTCCCCAGCGACGCCAGCACCGCCTTCCCCGTATTTGATCAGCCGGATCTGAAGGCGAGGTTTGAGCTGACAGTTAAAAGGCCGAAGGATTGGAATGTTATCTCGAACGCGTTAAGTGAAGATTCCGAAGCTAGTTTCAGCGACGGTACGCCTAGAGAGTTCACCTCCGCGTTAGTCGAAACACGACCGATCAGTACCTACCTCTTCGCATTCGCCGCCGGTCCATTCGAGCGATTTTGGGTTCCTGATGGCCCGAAAGTAGAGGTTCGGTCAGAACTGAAAGAAGCGTACAAGAAGTGGCTCAATAATGACGTTTCATTGAGGATTTCCTCTGAGGACGCCCAGCGACTAAAAAAAGAAAAAAACGAGAAGATGTCGAAAGGCTATGCCTCGGGTTTGCGAGATTTTCAGCATATCTACGTCCGCAAATCCCAGGCTGCCAAGTTCCAACCTCACGCTGCTGAGGTCTTTCGCCTCAACCGCGAGGCAATCAAGTATTTCGAGGAATATTTCGACTACAAGTTTCCTTTCCCGAAGTACGACATCGTGCTGGTACCGGAGTTTCCGTTTGGCGGGATGGAGCACGCGGGAGCGACGTTTCTGCGAGAGTCGGCGATCATTTTTCCGACCGAGCCGACGAAGAGCGACGAGGTCAGCCGTGCGGTGCTGATGTTTCACGAGGCGGCTCACCAGTGGTTTGGCGACACCGTGACGATGAAATGGTTCGACGACCTGTGGCTCAAAGAGGGCTTTGCCAACTTCATGGCCTATAAAGCGTTAGAGAAGATCATGCCCGAGGCAAACGCATGGAAGGTCTTCTACGAGCGCATCAAACAGCCCGCCTACGCCACCGATTCCACCAAAGGCACCACCGCCATCTATCAACCCATCGAAAACCTCTCCGCCGCCAAATCCGCCTACGGCAACATCGTCTACAACAAAGCCCCCGCCTTCCTACGACAAGCCGAGTTCTACCTCGGCGAAGACAAGTTCAAACTCGCCGTCTGCTCATTTCTAAAGAAGCACGAGTACGCGAATGCGACGTGGCAAGACCTCGTGTACGAATTCGGAAAAGCCAAATATGGGGACGAGATCGCGAACGTTTCCAAAGTAGCCGAACTTCAAGAATTCACGAGTCAATGGGTAACGAAACCTGGATTACCAACCTTTAAGGTTGTGAGAAATGGATTTGAGATGAATAACGCGATTGGCTCGGCGAGTTTTATTTCTAACACGAGCGGCGGTCAGTCAGAGAACTTTAACGCGGCCGTGTTATTTTCAGATAACAGCAAGGTTGTTTTGAACGTGAAGTCAGCTCCAACTTCTCGAACCACGCTTTACCTTATTGAACCCGCCACGAGAACTTCGTCAACCGAGATCGCCGCGATTCTTCCAAACTACCAAGACTACGGCTACGGCATTTTCCTGCTCGACGACAAGAGCCGCGATTACGTTCTGAAGAATGTGCAGAACGAAAAGGACGCGTTCCTGCGTTCGATGATGTACGGCGCACTGTGGGACAGCGTCCGCGAGGGCGAGCTCGACCCGAAGAGTTACGTCGAGTTGGTCATCAAGAATCTCGGAGCATCCACCCCGTCTGCGGCGGCCGCATCCACCCCTCCTTCGAAAGTAGTGGAGCAAGACGAAAGCATCGTCCAATCGATCATCGGCCGCGCCGCAACTGCGATGCGGTATTACATGTCAGAACCGACTGCAGTAGCGAGTGGTTCTGACAAGATAGGCGACCTGAACGCACGTTTCGAAGCCATACTGCTCGAACGTATGCAGAATGCTCAAACGACCGGACAGCGGATCACCTTCTTTCGGGCGTTGGTCGCAAACGCGACGACGGAAAAGAGTAGAGCCGCTCTAAAACAATTGCTGACTACGGGCGGAAACGCGAGTGTGAACGAGCGTGCATCTTCCGTGGCAAAAGAGGCACGCTCCCTAACGGTCGCGTTTCTGCCCGTAAAGGCGAAGGACCGCTTCGACATCGTTACGCGACTGTTGGCGTTGAATGACCCGGACGCGATGAAGTTGCTTGCCGACCTTGAGAAAACGGAGACGAGCGACGATGCCAAACGCTATGCCTACGCCGCACGTGCCGCCATTCCGACCAAGGAGAACAAGGCGAAGTATTGGGACGATTTTGTAAATAACAAGGACATCTCCGAGAGCTGGATCGAGGCGGCGTTTGGCCCGTGGAACAACATTCGACATTCTGAGCTGACATTGCCGTATCTACAAAAAGCTTTGCTGGAACTGCCGAACCACAAACGCAACCGTAAGATATTCTTCGTCAATGGCTGGCTCGGTGCCTTCATCGGCGGCCAACGCAGCGACGCGGCACTGGCGATCATTAACAAATTCCTCGATACCAACCCGAACCTCGACAAAGACCTGAGACTGAAGATTCTGGAAAACTCAGACCTCATCGAACGCGCCGTGCGTGTCCGTGGGAAATACGGGAAGAACTAGGAATTTTAGCCGCAGATAAACGCAGATGACGCAGATAGGAAATTGATAGAAATGGTTTTTCTGATCCGCGTTTATTTGCGTTTATCTGCGGCTAAAATTCCTCTGTGTCTTCGAGGCGAACCCCGCTACTGAAAGTCGTGCGAGCCGATCTTGGTGACGAAGGTGCTGATCGGCTCGAAGTATAAGCCCTTGATCATACCGCCCTCCTCGGCGATGCCGCGGATGAGCAGGAAATCACTCGAGACGATCGTGGATCGAAATTTATCAAAAACGTCGGGCATAACGATGAAATTGGAATAGCCGGTCTCGTCCTCCATCGTGATAAAAACGACGTCATTAGCCGTGCTCGGCCGCTGGCGGACGATGACGGCACCGGCGACGGTGACGAGATCACGTTTACGCAAATTGACGGTCCGGTTTGCAGGCAGCACGCCGCGTTTATCTAGCTCTTCGCGAAGAAAGCGCATCGGATGCTTGCCGATCGTGATACCGGTCGTCATCAGATCGCTCTCCATCAACTGCCACTCGGTCATCTTATTGATAAACGAATTATCCGAATTGTCCGAAATGTCCGACAAACTTAAGTTTGTCGCTCCCGTGTTCGGCGGATCAGATGAACTTGAGTGTGGAGCGGCGTTGGTCGACAAACTGAAGTTTGTCGGACTTTGGTTCGCTGGATCAGATGAACTTGAGTGTGGAGCGGCGTTGGTCGACAAACTGAAGTTTGTCGGACTTTGGTTCGGTGGATCAGATGAACTTGAGTGTGGAGCGGCGTTGGTCGACAAACTGAAGTTTGTCGGACTCTGGTTCGCTGGATCCGGTGAACTTGAGTGTGGCGCGGCGTTGGTCGACAAACTGAAGTTTGTCGGACTTTGGTTCGCTGGATCCGGTGAACTTGAGTGTGGCGCGGCGTTGGTCGACAAACTGAAGTTTGTCGGACTCTTGAAAAGCTCGCCGATAGGTTGGATGGCGAGTTCTGATTCCCAAAGGGCCTGACGGCGATGGACCGTGGCGTCAAAATTGAGAGCACCGGCGAGGCTGAGGGCACGGACCTCTTTTTTGTTGATCGCGGGGACGCGGGCGACGAGGTTTTCGACTGATGTGTACGGCTCATCGACAGAAACCCAGTCGCTATCGCTCCCGGTTCTGACACGACTGGCGACGATCGCCTCGGCGACATCCTTTCGCAGGCCTTTGACGTATTTGAGGCCGATGCGGACGCGGCCGTCCTCGATGGTAAATAGCCTTTGCGACCGGTTGATGTCGATGGCGTTAAAGTGCAGGCCGTGACGCTGGGCGTCCTTGATGAGCGTCGCCGGGGAATAGAAACCGAGCGGATAATTATTGAGCATTGCGGTCGTAAATTCGGCCAGATAATGCACCTTAAGATATGCCGACGCGTAGGTCAAAAGCGCAAAGCTCGCCGCGTGCGACTCGGGAAAGCCGTAGTTGGCAAATGCCAGAATGCTCTTGACGATGCGGTCCTGCGTCGCCTCGTCGATGTCCTTGTCCGCCATACCGGAGCGTAGTCGCACCTCGATCTTGCCGAGGCGTTTGTCCGCCCGTTTGAAACCGAGAGCACGCCTCAACTCCTCGGCCTCGCCGCCCGTAAATCCGGCGATCGTCATCGCCATCCGCAGTAATTGCTCCTGAAAAAGCGGGACGCCCAAAGTGCGTTTGAGGATGGGCTCGAACGACGGGTGCATATAGTCGACCTCCTCTTTGCCCATCCGGCGGGCGATGTAGCCGCTGAGCATCTTACCCACGATCGGGCCCGGGCGAATGATGGCGACCTGGACGACGATGTCGTAAAACTTTTCGGGTCGCGACTTGGGCAGAAAGTTGATCTGAGCTCGGCTCTCGACCTGAAACATCCCGATCGTGTCGGCCTCTTGCAGAGTTTTATAGACGAGCGGGTCGTTTTTTGACAGACGGCCGAGATCGACCTTTTCGCCGCGATGTTCCTCGATCAACGTGAGAGTGTCGCGGATGACCGCCATCATTCCCAAACCAAGCAGATCGACCTTGACGATGCCGAGGCGTTCGCAGTCGTCCTTGTCCCACTGGATGATGTTGCGGTTTTCCATTGAGGCGGGCTCGAGTGGCACGACGCCGTCGAGACGCCCCAGTGAGATGACCATTCCGCCCGAGTGCTGGCCGAGATGCCGCGGGTAATCGAGTGCTCGGGCGTACATCTCCATATATTTTGCAATGCGGTAATTGTCACGCGGATCAAAGCCGGCCTCGACGAACCGCGACATCATCTCGGAGCGCGTGTGCGTGCCGTAATGCGGAATTAGCTTGGACAGACGCTTTAGAGCGTCCTCGTCAAAGCCGAAGACCTTACCCACCTCGCGTGCAGCCGAGCGTCCGCGATAGCTGATGACGTTGGCCGTCATACCGGCACCACGCTCGCCGTATTTTTGATAAACGTGCTGGATGACGCGTTCGCGATCCTCGCCCGACGGCAGGTCGATGTCGATATCCGGATACTCGGTGCGTTCCTCGGAGAGAAAGCGTTCGAAGAGCAGGTCAGCCTCGATCGGGTCGACTGCCGTGATGCCGAGAGCGTAGCAGACGACCGAGTTGGCCGCCGAACCGCGGCCCTGCGAGAGTATCTTCTGCGAACGGCAAAACTGCGAAATGTCCCAGACGAGCAGGAAATAGCCGGCGAGATTGAGCTTGGCGATCATATTGAGCTCGTAATCTAGTTTTTGCCGGACCTTTGGCGTCAATGCCCAATATCGCCAGACCGCGCCTTTCTCAGCCTGTTTGCGAAGGTACGAGTCCATCGTCTCGCCCGGCGGCACGGGATAATCGGGAAATGTGTAGCCGAGCTCGTCCATCGAGAATTTAATGCGGTCGGCGATCTCCACGGTCGTTGCGACCGCCTGCGGGTAATCGTCAAACTGGTAGAGCATCTGCGACGCTGATTTGAGATAGCGTTCGCTGTTTTCCGAGATCAGGCGGCCGGCATTCTCGATGGTGCAGTGATTCTTGATACAGGTAAAAACGTCGAAAAGCTCGCGGTCACGCTGTGCGGCATAGTATGGGCCGTTGCTGGCGAAATACGGCAGGCGAAACTTGTGAGCGAGCCCGAGCAGCGTCTGATTGACCGCTTCTTCGTGCGGGAGATTATGCCGCTGCAATTCGACGTAGAGACGGCCTTCGAAAACATAGTTGAGCCACGCCAGTGCCTCCTGGCCCTGATGCCGCTTGATGTGGTGATGGAGAAAACCATCGGCCCCGCCCGTAAAGCAGAGCAGTCCGGCAGAGTGCTCCTCGATGTCGCGGCGCGTCGCAAAATGCTCGCCCTTTTTATGACGTAGCTTGACCGTCGTGATCAGGCGGCAGAGGTTTTGATAGCCCGTAAGATCGAGCGGCATCAGCGGCAAAAGGCTGCCGTCGTCCATCGTGATCTCGGAGCCGATCATCGCCCTGACGCCCTGCTCCTTGGCCTCAAAATGAAGCCGCACCGCACCCGAGACCGTGTCGCGGTCCATCATCCCGATGGCGGGCATATCAAGCTCGCCGGAGCGCACCGCGATGTCCTCGGGCAAAGAGCCGGACGATAAAAAACTGAATGCGGAGCGTGTGTGGAGTTCGTAGAACACGGTCAATCAAATTCCCCCGTGATGATCCACTCGTTGCCGGTTTTTTGCAGACAATAGACGCCGCCATTCTCGACCTCGACGTGCCAGGCACGCGTGTCCCAGGCCTTTTCCCACCAACGCGAATTGGTCCGCCAAACTCCACTGCAGGCGGTAACGCGGCCCGCGAAATATCGTGTCCGCAGGTAAATAAGCTGCTTGTCCCGCACGAGAACCTCGGCGGCGATCGGAGGTTGATAGTATGTAAAGGCGATGATCGGGGCCTTTGGATCAGCATTTCGCTCGGTGCCGTCGGGCAGGCGTTCGGCGTCAAGCGTGAACGGCCGTTCTACCCTTTTTTCGAGCAAGGCCGGCACACCGACGTTGGCCTCGCCGACCAGCTTTTTGATCTTGCCGACGGTCAATAAAAGGCTCTCGGGCTGCGGCTTTGCGGCGGCGTAAAGCCCGCTCTGTGCCGGCCGTGGGCGTGTGAAATGAGCCCTTGTGCTGACGGCCGTTATGCCCGAGGCGGGCGGGTCGGCGGATATGCGCAGGTCGATTATCTTGAGCCAAAAGGCCTTGTCGAGTGTCGGGAAAGATGTTTTGATCTCGTACATCTTATCGGCTTTTCTATCGAGTTTGAAACGGATGTCGATCTGCTCAGTGCTCCAGCCATTTTTATTTACGGCCGCAAGCATCTGTTCGAGGCCGCGATTGACGACAAAGATCAGTTGGGCGAAATCGTCGACCGGAAAATCGAGTTCGTGCCGCCACGTGACGTTGGTTTCTCTAATATTCGGCGTTAATGACCGCCTTGTTTTACGGTTGATGACGTCGATCACTTGCTGAAAGTCGCGGCCATAGCGGGCGATGAGTTGGTCGGCCGGGATGTTTTGCAGATCCTCTATACGGTTGATGCCTAGTGCCTCAAAAACGCCGACCGTGTCGCGGTCGATGTCGAGATCGCTCAATGGCAGTTGAGCGAACGCCCCCGATGAGTCTGCAGTGTGGCCCGGCCCGCGGTTTTCGCGCGCGAGCAGCATCGCTGTTTCGACCGTCCCGGCGACCGCGACATTTCCGCTGATATTATTGCGTTCGAGTTCCTTCACGATCTGTTGGGCGATCTTATCCTCATCGCCGATGAGCTTTTCGAGACCGCTGACGTCAAAAAGTACGCCGTCCCCGAGCATCTCGATGCGATAGGCAAACCCGTAGGCGATGGCCGACAAGATGCCGGCGTCCTCACATGAGCTTTTCGAAATTATGCAGGCATATGATCTAGACATCGCTGTAGTCAAATTCGATCTTGGCCGCCGTTTGAGGTCCGTAAAAATGCTTTCTCGAATATAGGCCGAGATGAAATTCACGCAGCAGTTTGTACCGCCCGAGTCCGGACCAGACGGTGTCTTTGCGGACGATCTCGAAAGATCGGTGGGCGGCCGAACCCGCGACAGGTTCTTCCGACGTGACGACAAAGAGCGTCGGTGTTTCCTTGATCCGCGTGCGATAGCGATACCAATACGTCCGCGGCACCATCCGTAATTTCTGCATCGGCAATCCGCCGAGATTGAGCCAGACGGCCCCGAAGCCTTTTGCCTGCACCAGATAGTCGGCTGCGGTAAATGCCTGCTCGAGGTTGCCGCCGCAGCGAACCCATAAAAGTGAGTCGAGAGTCACACCGCTCTTTGCTGCGGAGCAGGGATCAAAGGCATCACACGAGTCGACGACCGCACAGACCTCGCCGAGTGCTGTCAATTTTGCAAGCAGATTGAGGGCAAGACTGGTACGGCCGCTACTCGCCCCGCCGAAAAATTCGCTCAGCGTCCCGCGCGTCAGGGCGATCCCGACCGCATCGAGTGCAACTTCTTCGGAGTGCTTTTGTTCCTCTTGAAGGTGGGATAAACTTTTAACTAAGCTCAGATGCCTCATATAAATACTTGCGAGGGTGCAAGTATATCTCATAGATGAAACACAAGTCAAAGAAATTTTGGCGATGAGATCGAGGCAATATCCAACGAGCGACACGCCCAACCACACCTCAATTGTTATAAGGTTTTTTCGCGGAGATCCTAAAAACGCAGAACAGCAGGCGGCAACCTTTAACCGGGCTTAAGCCCCAAATTAAGATGCCGCAGATGAGAGTTCGCCGGTCAGAAACGCATCCATATCGGCGGGCGTGAGCGGCTTGGCAAAATGAAATCCCTGGCCGGCATTGCAACCCAGAACCTGCAAAGTTTCGATCTGGTGCGGATGCTCGATGCCCTCGGCGATCGTTCGTAGATTAAGCGATTCGCCCATCATAATGATCGCCCGGGCGACGGCATTACCCTCGCTGCCCTGGCCGAGTTTGTCGATAAATGACTTGTCGATCTTGAGGATATCGATCGGGAATCGCTGCAAATAACTGAGGCTCGAGTAGCCTGTGCCAAAATCGTCGATCGCCAGGCGAATGCCGAGTTTCTTTAAGTCGTGGAGTTTTAAGATCGTGGCTTCGGTGTCCTGGAGCATAAAGCTTTCGGTGATCTCAAGTATCAATAATTTTGGCGGCAGTCCGGATGCGTGCAGGGCATTACTGACGATCTCAACCAACTCGTGCTGCAAAAACTGCCGGATCGAGATATTGACCGTCAGAGAGACGTCCTCGGCTGATGCGTACTGCTCGCGCCAGGACTGCACTTGGCGACAAGCTTCCCCAAGTATCCACTCGCCAAGCGGCACGATCAGATTGGTCTCCTCGGCGACCGGAATAAATCTCATCGGCGACAGCAATCCGAATCGCGGGTGCTGCCAACGGACCAACGCCTCCATACCGAGCAATTTGTTGGACGTCAGTTCGACGATCGGTTGGTAATGTAATGTGAATTCCTTACATTCGATCCCGCGGCGAAGGTCGCCCTCGAGTTCGATGCGCTCCATCAGAGCCTCGTGCATCTTTGGTTCAAAGACCACATATTTGCCCTTGCCGCGGCCCTTTGCGAGATACATCGCAAGGTCGGCATTGCGGAGCAGTTCTTCGGGTCCGCTGGTCTCGGTCGATCCCGCAGCAATACCGATGCTCGCGCAAACGTACACCTCAACACCCTCGATCGAGAATGGCTGGCGAAATACGTCAAGAACACGGTCGGCAATGTTAACCGGCTCGTCCGTATGGAGTACGCTTTCGATCAAGATGGCAAATTCGTCGCCACCAAGACGGGCGGCGGTGTCCGAATTGCGGAGGCAATCCTGGAGACGGTCAGCAACTGCGACAAGAAGTTTGTCACCCGCCGCGTGGCCGAGCGAATCATTGATCGACTTAAAATTATCGAGATCGAGAAAAAGTACCGCTATCGACACGTGGTTTCGAACGACTTTTGAAAGTGCGTGATCGACACGATCACGGAAAAGCACTCGATTGGCGATCTTGGTCAATGGATCGTGCAGGGCAAGATGCGTCAATTGTTCCTCGAGCGACTTACGCTCGGTGACATCCATCATCGAACCAAGTAATCTGATCGGCTGATCCGCTTGATCATATACGACGTAACCACGGTCCACGACCGACGCGTAAGATCCGTCACGCCGTCTAAATCGATATTCCTCGATCCAATTCGTCTTGCCGCTTTCGATATGGCGGAGAATATCTTCGGTAACTCGCTCGGAGTCGTCCGGATGGAGTCGCTCTGTCCACGAAGACCGCTGTGAGCCGATCTCCTCGCCTGAATAGCC
>Ga0073904_10000833_pt1 | contig 22539 bp, 17 predicted proteins | sample KloWWTrecipitate_FD_66668 | JGI IMG/M metagenome (GOLD analysis project Ga0073904, IMG submission 66668) | Active sludge microbial communities from Klosterneuburg, Austria, studying microevolution and ecology of nitrifiers - Klosterneuburg... | ecosystem: Engineered > WWTP > Aerobic digester >... | reverse complement strand
TCATGCGTGAGCTCCTTTGGGAGAGTCGGAAAACACGCCCTCGAGTCGGTCCTCGAGTTCTTCACCGGCACGACGCAATGCGTCGAGCGTTGCTGCGTCGGGTTGCCAGTAGTTGCGCGCGGATGCTTCAAGCAGTCGGTTGGCGACGCGCACCGAGGCCGTGGGATTCAGCTTTGCGAGACGCTCTCGCATCTCGGGATCCAGCATGAAGGTTTCGCTGAGTTGCTGATAGACCCACGGTTGAACCTGACCCGTGGTTGCGGACCATCCCATCGTGTTGGTCACATGCACCTCGATCTGGCGCACTCCTTCGTAGCCGTGTTCGAGCATGCCTTCGTACCACTTCGGGTTCAGCATGCGGGTCCGGGTTTCCAGTGCAACTTGTTCCCGCAGTGACCGCACGGCGCCGTCGCCCCGGGTCTGGTCACCGATGTAGACAGGTGGCACGTCGCTGCTGCGGCCGCCCTTGGCCACCTTCACCGCTTGCGTTATTCCGCCCAGCGTGTCGAAGTAGTTGTCGACCGTGGTCACGCCCAGTTCAACCGAGTCGAGGTTCTGATAGGTCAACTGGACGTCGGCCAACGCGCTCTTGAGCAGGGCCGTCTGCTGGACTGCGCGACCCGTCCGTCCGTACGCAAAGCCTTTGCGACGGGTGTAGGTCTCGGCGATCTCGCCTTCGTCCGACCACTTGCCGCTCTCGACGAGGTTGTTGACGTTCGATCCATAGGCGCCCTCGGCATTGCCGTAGACGCGCAGAGCTGCAGTTTCCAGTGTGCAGCCATGCTCCTGCTGATAGGCGAGGGCGTGCTTGCGGATCCAGTTCATCTCGATTGGCTCGTCTGCCGCCGATGCACACAGGTAGGCTGCTTCGGCCAGCAGCTTGATCTGCAGGGGCAGGAGGTCCCGGAAGATGCCTGACAACGTGATCACCACGTCGATGCGAGGACGCCCCAGTTCGGACAGAGGAATCAGGGTCGCTCCGGCAATGCGCCCGTAGCTGTCGAAGCGAGGCAACGCGCCCATCAGGGCCAGGGCCTGCGCTATGGGCGCCCCCTCGTTCTTCAGGTTGTCGCTGCCCCACAGCACCATCGCGATCGATTCGGGCAGCCCGTGACCATCCGCGCGATGTCGGTCGATCAGCAGTTGAGCTTGCTTGAAGCCATCCTTGACCGCGAATGCGCTGGGGATGCGGAACGGATCGAACCCGTGAATGTTCCTGCCCGTGGGCAATACGGCCGGCGTGCGCAGGACGTCTCCTCCCGGCGCCGGACGGATGAATCGACCATCGAGCGCATGCAGGATGGCTTCCACCTCGGTGTCCACGGCGAGCATCGCATCCGCCTTGGCCAACCCGCGCATCATCTCCATTGAAGCCTCATCGCGCGGCAGGTGGCCCAACTCGAGCGCCCGCTCAGCGCTGCCACCACCCACCAGCGCCTCAATCGAGGCGCGCTCAAGCTGCACGCCATGTGAGGCGTCGGCCATCGCAAGCAGCATGTCGACCCGTTCAGCGACGCTCGGTGCCCGGCCCGTCACATGAAGACCATGGGGGATCAGGGTGTACTCGAGCTCGAGCATCTGCTCGGTCAGGCGAGCGACACGGGTATCGGCGTCACCGCCCTCTGCGGCATCCCAGGGCGGTTCGGCGCTAGCAAGATCCAGTTCGGCCGCCTGCGACTGCACAAGAATCGCCAGCTCTGCGCGATCGGCCGACCGTGGCTCCAGGGTGCGCCACCGCTCGATCGAGGCTCTCAAGTCGTTGAGTCCGCGATAGAGGCCGGCTTGCGCCACCGGAGGGGTCAGGTAGCTGATCAGCGTGGCCCCCGACCGGCGCCTGGCGATGGCGCCCTCCGACGGATTGTTCGATGCATAGAGGTAGATGTTCGGCAAGTCGTCGATCAACCGATCGGGCCAGCACATGCCGCCCAGGCCGCTTTGCTTTCCGGGCATGAATTCGAGCGCCCCGTGGGTGCCGAAATGCAGTACGGCGTGCGCCTTGAAATCCTCGCGCAGATAGCGATAGAAGGCCGAGAAGGCGTGCGTCGGTGCAAGGCCCTTCTCGAACAGCAGGCGCATCGGATCGCCTTCGTATCCGAACGCCGGCTGCACACCGACCAGCACGTTGCCGAACTGCTTTCCGAGAACGAGGATCGAGTTGCCATTGCTCAGTTGGCGCCCGGGCGCCGGGCCCCATTGGCCTTCGATCTCCTGGAGCCAGCGCTCGCGACGCACATGGTCCTCGGCGGAGATCAGCGTGTGCACATTGGCGTCTGCTCCGTGCTGGGCGGCGTTGCCCTTCAGCACGCTGTCGCGCAGTGCATCGATGCTTTCGGGAAGATCGACCTTGTAGCCTTGCGCCTTCATCGAGGTCAGCGTGTGAAACAGTGACTCGAAGACCGACAGGTACGCAGCGCTGCCGATGTTGCCGGCATTCGGCGGGAAGTTGAATATGACGATCGCGACCTTGCGCTGGGCGCGCTCGCTGCGGCGCAACGCGACCAGCTTGAGCACGCGGGCGGCCAGCATCGCGGCCCGTTCCGGACAGGCGTGCATGTCCTTCGCGTTGTCGCTTTCCTGGAAGTTGCAGGCATGGCTGCAACCCGTGCACGTCACGCCGGCTGCGCCGGGCCGGCCGCCGAAGACGATCGGACTGCTCGATCCGTCGAGCTCCGGGATCGCCACCATGATCGTGCTTTCCACTGGAAGAAGGCCACGGTCCGAGGCTCCCCACTGGTCCAGTGTCTGGAATTCGACCGGGTGTGCAGCCACGTAGGGCACGTCGAGCTGCGCGAGCACTTCCTCGGCGGCCTTGGCGTCGTTGTAGGCAGGGCCACCGACCAGCGAGAAGCCGGTCAGCGAGACGACCGCGTCGACGAGGATCTCTGCATCCTTCCTGAAGAAGTGGTCGATGGCAGGTCGCGCGTCGAGGCCGGCGGAGAAGGCCGGGATCACCCGCAGGCCGCGCGACTCGAGAGCCGAGATCACGCCGTCGTAATGCCCAGCGTTGTTGGACAGCAGGTAGGAGCGCAGCACCAGCACGCCGACCGTGCCGCGAATTTCCTTGCACGGCGGCTTCGGCAATGCCGATGCGTCGGCCGACAGGCGACCCGGCATGCGAGGGTGGTACACGCCGACCTCCGGATACTCCACTGGCACGGACACCTTCACGAGGCCACGCAGAACGCGACGCGGGCCGTCTGCTCCGCGGTCGACCACGTGGCGCACCAGATTGAGCATGTTCTCGTCGGAGCCGCCGAGCCAGTACTGGAGCGTCAGGAAATAGGCGCGCACGTCCTGAGCCGTGCCTGGAATGAACCTCAGCATCTGGGGGATGCGACGCAGCATCTTCATCTGCGCGGCGCCACCGGGCGCGGACTTTTCCTTGTTGCCTCGCAGCTTCTTCAGCAAGGCCATCGGCCCACTGGAGGGCTTGGTCATGTCGAAGTTGCCGAGGCGGGTGAGCTTGACGATTTCGCCAGCCGAAGCCATGCAGATCATGGCGTCACAGTGGTCGCGACGCGCCAGCAGGTCAGGGAGGATCGGCAGGAAGTGATCCTCCAGGAACAGCATCCCGGCGACGACGATGTCGGCCTGCGCGATGTCCGTCCGGCACCTTTCCAGGGCCGCCGAGTTGCCTGCGTACTCGGAGGCCGCGTGCATCGACAACTGCAGGCCGGGCAGCTCGCGTGCCAACGTGGCGCGCGCGCGCTGCGTCGAGCTGGCCAGATGCGTGTCCATCGTCACCACCACCACCCGAATCGGCGTGTGGTGGATCTTCGATCGGACTTCAGCTGCTGAAATGAGCTTTTGCGTCATACAGTGTCTCGACGGTGATCACCGGTACGCTATGTTCTTGTGCGTATCGCTCGGTGTTGCGGCGCGCTTTGCCGCGCACGAAGAACGGAATCTTTCGAAGCTCCTTCTCCGCATCAGGGGCCCAACTTGCCGGGATCGCGGCCGCGGGGCTTTCTGCGTTCTGGTCAATCTGTTTCTCTGCGCCCGCAACGTGCTCGGCACCGAGCGTTTCCGATTCGATAATGGCTGGCCCGGACACATGGGCCCGCGGGGCTGCGTGGCCCCCGAGATGCGAGGGGCCCGCGTCTTCGTGGAACTCGGCATCGCCGCGGAACATGCCGATCAGGTGCTCCTCGAGACCCATCATCAGCGGGTGCACCCAGGTATCGAAGAGCACGTTGGCGCCCTCGAACCCCATCTGCGGCGAGTAGCGTGCTGGAAAGTCCTGCACATGCACCGGCGCCGAGATGACTGCGCAAGGCAGTCCGAGCCGCTTGGCGATGTGGCGCTCCATCTGCGTGCCCAGCACCAGTTCGGGACGCAGTTCGGATATCCGCGCCTCGATCTCGAGATAGTCGTCGCTGATGAGAGCTTCGACGTCGTACAGCTTGGCCGCTTCTCTCACTTCACGGGCGAATTCGCGGCTGTAGGTGCCGATGCCGACCACCTTGAACCCCAGTTCCTGGCTGGCCACCCGCGCAGCGGCGACCGCATGGGTCGCGTCCCCGAACACGAACACGCGCTTGTTGGTCAGGTAGGTCGAGTCGACGGACTTGGCGTACCACGGCGAGCGCGAATCGCTGTTCGCCAGCATGGCGCTCGGGTCGATGTCGGCCAGCTGCGCCACTTCCTTGATGAACTCTCGGGTTGCGCCAGCACCGATCGGGATCGTCTTGGTTGCCGGTTGGCCGAAGATGCGCGTCAGCCACGATGCGGTCAGCGACGCAATCTCCGGGTAGAGCACCACATTGAAATCGGCGTCGCCGAGTCGGGACAGGTCGTCGGCCGTGGCACCGAGCGGAGCCACGACGTTGACCTCGATGCCCAGTTGCGCCAGAAGGCTGGTGATCTCGCGCAAGTCATCGCGGTGCCGGAAACCGAGTGCTGCCGGGCCGAGGATGTTGCAGCGCGGGCGTGCCCCAGCGACCCGGCCGTGCTTCGCGGTCCCGGGAGCCGGTGCGTTCGGGCCTGCCAGCGCTCGGACCATCTGATAGAAGGTTTCCGAGGCGCCCCAGTTCTCCTTGCGCTGGTACGAGGGCAATTCCAGCGCGACGACCGGCACGGGCAGGTTCAATGCCTTGCAGAGCCCACCCGGATCGTCCTGGATCAATTCAGCGGTGCAAGAGGCGCCGACCATCATCGCCTTGGGCTTGAACCGTTCGTAGGCCTCGCGGGCTGCGGTCTTGAAGAGTTCGGCGGTGTCGCCCCCGAGATCTCGCGCCTGGAAGGTGGTGTAGGTGACCGGCGGCCGCTTAGGCAGGCGCTCGATCATCGTGAAGAGTAGGTCGGCGTAGGTGTCGCCCTGGGGCGCGTGCAGCACGTAGTGCACGTCCTTCAACGCGGTGGCGATGCGCATCGCACCCACGTGCGGCGGCCCCTCGTAGGTCCAGAGCGTCAACTGCATGGTCTGGTGCCTTCCGTGCTGGCCGTGCGGTGCGGCTTCATGCGACGAGCTTCATGCGACGGACCAGAGGCCGAGCAAAGAGCTCGGCCAGATCTGCCGCTTGCTCGTAGCCGTGGATCGGCGTGAATACGAGTTCGATCGCCCACTTCGTGGTCATCCCTTCGGCTTCGAGCGGGTTGGCCAGCCCCAGGCCGCAGACCACGATGTCGGGCTGCGCCTGCCTGCAGCGATCGAGCTGGTTATCGACATGCTGCCCCTCGGACAGGAATGTGCCGGCTGGCAGCAGATCGAGTTCTTCGGCCAGGTGCTGACGGTGCAGGTAGGGCGTGCCAACCTCTATCAATTGCATGCCCAGTTCGCGCGACAGGAAGCGAGCGATGGGTACTTCAAGCTGAGAGTCTGGAAAGAAGAACACGCGCTTTCCGGCGAGCTGGACGCGATGCCGCGCAAGTGCTGTGGCGGCGCGATCGCGACCTGGCGCGGTGACCCGATCGAACGTGGCGGCAGCTATCCCGAATGCGGTGGCCGCGGCCTGAAGCCAGCTTGTCGTGCCTTCGACGCCGAGCGGGAACGGGGCAGCCAGACGCTGGGCGCCGCACGACTCGAGCGCGCGTGCGGTGTCGGCGAGGAAGGGTTGAGCCAGCAGGAACTTCGTGTTCGGACCGATGGCGGGCAGGTCGGTTGCATGGCGTGGCGGGAAAAATCGAACGGGCGCGTCGGCGCCACCGAGGCCCAGGCCGGTGAACAGCCTGGAGAACTGGTCTTCGACCACGTCTGCAAGCGCACCGACGACCAACAGCGAAGCAGGTGCATCGGCCGCCGAGCGCGGAAGGCTCGGTACCAGGGCGGCCAGGCAAGCGTCTTCGCCCTGCGTGAAGGTGGTCTCGATGCCGCTGCCGGAGTAATTGAGCACCCGCACATCGGGCGAGAAGCGTCCAGACAACCTCGAAGCAGCACGCGACAGGTCGAGCTTGATCACCTCGGATGGGCACGAGCCCACCAGGAACAGCAACTTGATCTCGGGCCGTCGTTCGAGAAGCCGGATCACCACACGATCGAGTTCGTCGTTGCAGTCGGCCAGGCCAGCGAGATCGCGCTCGTCGATGATGGCCGTGGCAAAACGTGGCTCGGCGAAGATCATCACGCCTGCGGCCGACTGGATCAGGTGCGCACATGTGCGCGATCCCACCACCAGGAAGAACGCGTCCTGGATCTTGCGGTGCAACCAGATGATGCCGGTCAGCCCGCAGAACACCTCGCGCTGTCCGCGTTCGCGCAGGATGGGAGCATCTCCGCAGCCTCGGGCCTCGGCAGGCCGGATCGGGACCACGGCGTTCACGCGACCAATCCCGGATGACGAGCCATCGCATCGCGCTGTGCAATATCGAGGCGTGCAGCGCGCAGCTTCCAGATGAACTGAGCCGCATTGATCGCATAGGCGGCGTAGGCTGCGAGAGCCAGGTACATCAACTGCGAGGAGTTCAGCGCCTGGGTGGCCAAGGCCGCCAGATAGGCTGTATGCAGTGCCAGCACCAGCATGCTGAACACGTCTTCCCAATAAAAAGCGGGCGCGAACAGGTAGCGTCCGAAAACCACTTTTTCCCAGATGCAACCGGTGACCATGATCGTGTAGAGCGTCAAGGTCTTCAGCACCACCGAACCGGTGGCCAGCGCCAACCCTTCGCCGGTGTGCAGGTAACGGAGAACGAGGAAAAGGCTGGCGAGAAACACCAGAAACTGGATCGGCGCCAGTACACCTTGCACGAGCGTCCAGACAGACGAATCACGCCGGATTCGCTCTTCGGCGGTGTACAAAGGCCGTCGCTCTGCTGGTTGTGACCCTCGTTCGTACATCGCTTCCTCTGGCTGCTGCTGGCCGGTTGAATTGAATTTAGATGGGGCCCCTGCAAATGTCAATTCAGGTTGACGTAAATTTATATTGACAGTTACCCGCACCCGGTCGATCATCGGATCACGGTGCCGATCTGCCGCCTCTGAGGCGGAGACTCGATCGGTATTCACCGCTGCTGGCGCTCGACACGTCTTCTGCGTGTGGACGCCCCTCTGTTGGCTTCGAGTGGGTGCGTCCAGAGATGCGAGTTACTCCCGATGCAAGTGTTGAACTGCGCGCCGGCGCAAGCGCGGCCGATCGGTCAGCCAAGGGTGATTGCCGAGTGGACAGTCGGTGCGGCCTCGGGCATGCTGACGGCACCAAGATCGCCGATGCTTCGATGTCCTCGACGGCTTTTCTGGCAGGTCAGTCCGCGGGACGAAGCGCTCAGTCAGGCGATGCGTCCCGGACTCCGTCCACGACAGACGTGCCGCGCAGCCAGCGCGGGCGCCGCGCCAGGAGACCACTCATGACTCGATTGACTCTCAGCGCGTTCGCGACTGAATTCGAAGAAGCCGCTGCCGACTTGGCGGCTGCCCGCTTTTGGCCGGACGGGCATCGGCTGCCCTTCAATTCCGATTCACCCAGGTGGATTCAGGCCAGGCTGGAGCGTCCGGCTGCCGAAGAGCGGATGACCCGCCTGGTGAAGACCCTCGAAGCGGAGATCATTCCCCGACTCGTCGAGGCTCACCGCTGTCCGGGCGCTGTCTCTGATGCCCCTGTCGCGGGCCCGCATCCCACCAGAGCCGATGTCGATGCGTTTGTCCAGTTGCTGCTTCGACGCGAACAACCACCCATTGCAGCGCACGTCAGCGCACTTCGCGATCAGGGGGTCTCCATCGAAGTGCTCTATCTCCAGCTTCTGGCGCCGGCCGCCAGGCAACTCGGCTGTCTCTGGACCTCTGACGAGTGTGACTTCACCGACGTGACGCTCGGTCTGGGCCGACTGCAGGGCTTGCTACAGGAGTTCAGCCCCGAATTTTCCACCGAGGCTCAGTTCCCGGCCAATGCGCGGCGCGTGCTGCTGCTCCCGGCGCCGGGCGAGCAACACACCTTCGGCCTGTCGATGGTCGGGGATTTCTTCATGCACGCCGGTTGGGATGTCACCAGCGGCCAGGGTGCACGCCGTACCGAGGCCATCGACATGGTTCGGCGCGAGTGGTTCGATGTGGTCGGCTTTTCCGTGGGAACCGAAGCACGCCTCGATTGGCTGACTTCGTCCATCGTTTCGGTGCGGGAGGTGTCCCGCAACAAGGCCATCGGCGTGCTCGTCGGGGGCCCGATTTTCACGCTACACCCTGAATACGCAGCGCTTGTCGGTGCGGATGCAACCAGCACGGATGGCAAGCAGGCGCCGGTTGCTGCCGAGAAGCTCCTCGCCTGTCTATCCAAGAGCCCCTGATAAAATTCGGGTTTTCACTGAAAAGCTGAACCATGATTGCATTCGGTGGCACGGCAAGGGGGGGGTCAAGATGACTCCATTTTCGAGGCCGACTCGAACCCTTGGTGACCTCAGTGCAACCGCCGCCGCGAAACTGATTGCCACCGCGGCAGATGTCGCGCTGATCGTGGACGCTGAAGGCGTCATCTGCGACATGGCCTTCGGTAGTGACAGCTTGAAGGATCTCGGCTACGAGCGTTGGGTTGGGCAGCCCTGGATCCAGACTGTCACCAAGGAGAGTCGTCCGAAGATCGAGGCGCTGTTGCGCGAAGCTGACTCGGTCTCGGCGCCACGCTGGCGGCAGGTCAATCATCCCTCTGAGGCCGGTGCCGATCTTCCTCTGGCTTACTGCGCCGTGAAAGTCGACGATGTCAGTCGCGCCGACTCCCTCGGCCATTCCGTGGTCTTCGGGCGTGACCTGCGGGCGATGGCATCCATGCAGCAGAGTCTGGTCGACGCGCAGCAGGCCTCACTTCATGAGCATTGGCGTCTGCGCGACGCCCAGTCCCGATATCGGCATCTGTTTCAAGGCTCATCCGAAGCCGTGCTGATCATCGACAGCGTCACCCAGAAAGTGCAGGAAGCGAACCCAGCGGCCATCCAGATGTTCGCCGACGCGGCTCGCAAGCTGGTCGGTGTCTCGTTTCCTGTCGGGCTCGATGAGCCAGGGTCCGAGGCCGTACAGACGATGCTGGCCTCGCTGCGCGCGTCGGGCAAGGCGGATGTTCTGCGCGTGAGTCTGGCCGGCGGCAACGGCGAAGTGCATATTTCCGGTTCGATGTTTCGCCAGGAGGTCGGCTCCTTGCTGGTTCTGCGGTTGTCACCGGCAACACCTGACGGCGCTTCGATCTCGAAGAGCGGTGAGCAGTCGATGCTTTCGAAGCTCATCCAATGTTCGCCGGATTGCGTGGTCGTCACCGACATCGACGGTTCGATAGTTTCTGCGAACGATTCCTTCATCGACCTGGTTCAGGTTCCTAACGAGAAGCAGGTGCGTGGCGAATCGCTCGGCCGCTGGCTCGGCCGCACCGGCGTCGAAATGAACGTGCTGATTTCGACGTTGCGGCAACGCGGATCGGTGCGATTGTTTCCCACCACCATGCGCAGCGATCAAGGCACCCTGAGCGACGTCGAGATCTCTGCGACGATGGTCACCGAAGGTGAGCAGTCGTTTCTGGGCTTCACTATCCGCGATGTGAGTCAGCGACTGGCCAACGACGCCCGTGCGGCCAAGGAATTGCCGCGCTCGGTCGGCCAGTTGTCCGAACTCGTCGGGCGCGTCCCGATGAAGGACATCGTTGGCGAAACCACCGATCTGATCGAGCAGCTGTGCATTGAAGCCGCGCTTGAATTGACGCGTGACAACCGCGCTGCAGCCGCCGAAATGCTCGGCCTCTCGCGCCAGAGTCTTTACGTCAAGCTGCGTCGTTACGGATTGAGCGACCCTGTCGCCGAGAGCGAAAAGTAGGGTGCAGTTGAGCGGAACTGTCCGCTGCCCAAGGCGCTGGCGCTGCGGGCTCCCGCGTCTTTGCAACTGGTGCAGTCCACCAGATGATTCCAGTGTCGGCGCCTGAATCGCCGGCCGTCGTTGCGCCTCCCTCTGGACCGGTCGCGGTGATGGTCCTGGTCGATATCGCTCCGGGATCGAAGGGCTGGGGCTGGGCGCGGTTTGTCTTCGGACGGTTCGCCCTGCGCAGCACGCCGGGCCTGCGCTTCTTCAAGGTTCTCGGCTGTGGCTACGACTCCGGATTCGGCTTGCGCCCGAGCCTTTCGCGGCAAGGAGTCTTCTGCGTGTTCGATGGTGACGACACGGCCGACCGGTTTCTCGATTCGTCAGCCCTGGCAAAAGCCTACCAAGCCCGCTCCAGCGAATACTTCGCTGTCAAGCTGCACCCCTTCAGCAGTCGGGGAAGCTGGTCGGGCATGTCCCTGCCAGTCACCGCTTCGGCGCCTGAGTCCGGACCCGTTGCAGCCTTGACCCGCGCGTCGATCCGGCCGGGTCTGGCGCGGGCGTTCTGGAAGCAGGCACCGCTGACGCAGCGTTCGCTCGTCGATGCGCCGGGCTGCCTGTTTTCCGCCGGTGTGGGCGAGGCGCCGCTGCTGCGTCAAGCCACCTTCACGATGTGGGAAAGCGTCGCGCGCATGGATGCCTACGCGCGCAGCGGGGCGCACCTCGAGGCCATCAAGGCATCTCAGCGCAATGGCTACTTCTCCGAGTCGATGTTCGTGCGCTTCGTTCCATGCGGTGCTCGTGGCGTGTGGATGGGACGCCACCATGGTTGACGCGTTGCGGGCGCACCGCGTTGTGGTGGTCGGCGCTGGTGTGGCAGGACTGGTCAGCGCTCTCCTGCTTGCTTGTCGTGGCCTGCAGGTCACGCTCATCGAGCGCGCAGAAACGCCCGGCGGCAAGATGCGTCGAGTCGTGGTCGATGGCGCCGGCGTCGATTCCGGCCCGACCGTGTTCACGATGCGATGGGTCTTCGAGCAGATATTCGAGGCAGCCGGTTCATCCTTGACCGAAGAATTGCGTTTGCAGCCGCTCGGCGTGCTTGCGCGGCACGCCTGGGGTGGAGATCAGCGGCTCGACCTTCATGCCGACTCTGCCCGGTCGGCTGATGCGATCGCACAGTTCGCGGGACCGGGAGAGGCTCGGCGTTTCCTGCGGTTCTGCGACCAGGCGCGCAAGGTCTATGACACGCTCGAAGGCCCGTACATCCGATCGCAGCGGCCCACCATGCTCAGCATGGCGCGTGACCTGGGGCCGAGCGGCCTGGGCGTGCTGGCCGGGCTGGGCCCATTCGCCTCGCTCTGGAATTCGCTTGCCAGGCATTTCCACGACGCGCGCCTTCAGCAGTTGTTCGGTCGCTATGCCACCTACTGCGGTTCGTCGCCGTTCGCGGCGCCGGCGACACTGATGCTGGTCGCGCAGGTCGAGATGGATGGCGTGTGGGCGGTCGATGGCGGCATGCTGGCGGTCGCGACCACGCTGGCTGCACTGGCACAAAAGCGCGGTGCCACGTTGCGGTACGGGCAGGCCTGCGATGAGGTGCTGGTGCGCGACGGACGCGCCTGCGGAGTGCGGCTCGAAGACGGCACCTGCATCGACGCCGATTCGGTCGTCTTCAACGGTGATGCAGCGGCGCTGTCCGTGGGCCTGCTCGGAGATCGCGCTCGAACAGCGGTGCCCGAGATCGCTGCATCACGGCGCTCGCTGTCTGCGATGACGTGGTCGATGCACGCGCGCACCCGCGGCTTTCCGATGGTGCGTCACAACGTGTTCTTCAATTCTGACTACGCATCGGAATTCAGGGACATCTTCCAGCACGCCCGGCTGCCACGCGAGGGCACGGTCTACGTCTGCGCTCAGGATCGAGACGACAGCGGCCGTCTGCCTCCTTGTGACGGCGATCCGGACGGCAGCCGGGCAGAGCGACTGCTCTGCCTGGTCAATGCGCCTGCACACGGCGATTCGACACCTCTTGAACCCTCGGAGATAGAAGCATGCGAGCGGACCCACTTCGCGTTGATGAAGCGCAGCGGCCTGACCATCGACCGGCAGGCTCACAACACGGTGATCACGACGCCGACCGGGTTTCATCGGCTTTTCCCAGCGACGGGCGGGGCGCTCTACGGCCAGGCGTCTCACGGGTGGATGGGGGTGTTCCAGCGGCCGGAGGCGGCGAGCCGCCTGCCGGGGCTTTACCTGGCGGGGGGCAGCGTGCATCCGGGACCGGGCGTGCCGATGGCCGCGATGTCCGGGCGGCTGGCGGCCGAGACGCTGATGGCGCACCTCGATTCGACCAACCGGTCGCGCCGGGTGCATATCTCTGGTGGTATGTCGACGCGATCAGCGACGACGGGCAACACGCGCTGAGCATCATCGCCTTCGTCGGAAGCGTCTTTTCGCCCTACTACGCCTGGGCGCGACGCGGCGGAGCCACCGATCCCGAGAACCACTGTTCGATCAACGTGGCGCTGTACGGCAAGGCTGGCAAGCGCTGGGCCATGACCGAGCGCAGCCGCGCCAGCCTTCACCGTGACGCCACCCGACTCGTCATCGGCCCGAGTCAGCTGCACTGGAACGGCAGTTGCCTGACCATCGACCTCGATGAGGTCAGCGTGCCGATTCCCAGGCGGGTGCGCGGTCAGGTTCGCGTCTACCCGAAAGGCCTGTGCCGCTTTGTCGCCGCGCTCGACGACAAGGCCTTGCACCGTTGGGGCCCGATCGCGCCATGCGCTCGCGTCGAGGTCGACTTCGATTCCCCTGCCGCGAGCTGGTCCGGCCACGCCTACCTCGATTCGAACGAGGGCGATGAGCCGATCGACCGGCCGTTCGTCGAATGGGACTGGTCGCGCGCGCCATTGAAGGACGGCAGCACCGGCGTGATCTACGACGTGCGCCAGAAGGAGGGTGCCGACCGGGTGATCGCCGTGCGATTCCAGCCGTCGGGCGACTTCGAGCATTTCAAGGCGCCAGAGCGTCAAACGCTGCCGCGCACCGCTTGGCGCATCGACCGCACCATGCGCACCGATGCTCAGCATCCCGCGTCCGTCACGCAAACGCTGGAAGACACGCCGTTCTACGTCCGGTCGGTGCTGACTTCCGGGCTGCTGGGTGAGTCGGTGGTCTCGGTGCACGAGACGCTGAACGTGCCCCGCCTGGTTTCCACGGCAGTGCAACTGATGCTCCCGTGGCGGATGCCGCGGGTACGCTGACAGCGGGCGTAACCCGCCGGACTTTCAGCCGCTGAATACCGAGGGTTGCTGCTGGCCGGCGCCGTTGAAGGAGTTGCTGGCGCGCTGGCGTTCTTCGAGGCGCTCGAAAAGTCCGATCGTCCAAAGAACGCGTTGGTCGAATCGGGCCGGACGGACCCCGCGCAAGGCATGGGGCTTGTCATCGCCGGTGGATGTGGGAATCGCCGCCGCGTCGACCAGATACTGGATGGCTGGCAGGGGTGCAGGATCAAGGTCGTCGCCGGACCTGCGGCGTGCGGGTGACACCGCCGCAGCTCCGAAGGCCACGGCCATCAGTCCGAGCTTGCGTTGCGACGACACGCTCGCCCGGCGCGATACCGAGTCGCATCCCGCGCGCTCGACCTCCCGACCGATTTCCGCGTAGACCAGCCGCGCCGCCTGGATGGCTGGCCGGCAATCGCGCGGCAGGGCAGAGATGCCGAGTGCGGCGCGCTCGTACAGCACATCGGCTTCGGCCAGCAGGCGCGACACCACCGAGCCGAGTGCGGCTGTGAAAGACGGTGCCTGCAGCCAGGCGTCCGGGTCGATGCCGGCCTCGCGCATCCAGTCGCGTGGCAGATACAGGCGACCGGCGCGTGCGTCCTCACCCACGTCACGTGCAATGTTGGTCAGTTGCATCGCCACACCCAGCTCGCAGGCGCGCGCCTGTGCCTGCGGGCTGCGCGCACCCATGATCACGGCCATCATGGAGCCGACAGTACCCGCCACGCGGGCACCGTAGTCGTGGAGCTGCTCGATCGTGTCGTAACGATGCGATTGAAGGTCCCATTCGAAACCCTCGAGGAGCGCGTCAAGCAGGGCCTTGGGCAGCTTGAACTTGGCGACGACTGCGGCCAGGGCGCGATCGGCCGGCACCGGTGAAGGCCGTCCGTCATAGATTCGCTGCAGTCGCTGCTGCAGGTGCTGCAGCGCGCCCATCGGTCCGCCGTACAAGTGGCTTTCGAGATCGATGGTGTCGTCCGCCAGGCGGCAGAAGGCGTAAAGCGCGGTGGCCGGCCCGCGCACGCGGCTGGGCAGCACGAGCGAGGCGGCAAAGAAGCTCTTCGATCCGGTACGCATCAGTGCCTCGCAGTCGCGCAGGTCCATGCGCCTGCGAACCTCGAAGCTGGCTTCGGGGTCGTTGGACTCCTGAGTCAACGGTGTATCGGTTCGGGAATCGAGCGTGGCGAGGTGTGGCTGCATGAGAGTCCTCGGGTACGGCCTTCGCTGCGAGTCATGCCCGGGATGGGCTGACCTGCGCAATGGACTGGGATGGCGCGGCAGCTGTGCCGCGCAGAGAAACGTCGGGCACGACCGATTCGAGCGCTTTTGCCGAGCCCAGCACGCCCGGAACGCCGGCACCAGGGTGGGTGCTGGCGCCGACCATGAACAGACCGTCGACGTCTTCGCTGCGGTTGTGTGGGCGGAACCAGGCGCTTTGAAGCAGGACCGGCTCCAGGCCGAAGGCCGCTCCCTTGAACGACAGGAGGCGGTCGTGGAAATCCTGCGGCGTTGTCATGCGGGACGTCGCGATGTGCTTCTGAAAGCCCGGCATCACCTTGCGATCCAGCGCGTCGGCGATCGCCTGTCGGTAGGGTTCGGCCTTGGATTCCCAGTCGGTTCCGCTATCGAGATGCGGCACTGGCGCCAGAACATAGAAGGCGTCGCAGCCCGGCGGTGCCATCGACGGATCCGATGCCGTCGGCCGGTGCAGGTAGAGGCTGAAGTCCTCTGCGAGCACATGCTCCTTGAAGATGTCGTTCAGCAATTCGCGGTAGCGCGGGCCCAGGACCATCATGTGATGGGGGACTTCGGGGTACTGCCGATCCGTCCCGAAGTACCAGACGAACAGGCTCATCGAGTAGCGGCCCTTGTCGATCTTGCGATCGCTCCAGTGGCGGCGAAACTCCGGGCGGATCAGGTGCCGATAGGTCCACGCGGTGTCTGCGTTGGACACGACGATGTCTGCCTGCAGGTGCTCTCCGCTGGCCAGCGTGACGCCGGTGGCGCGCGCCTTCGCGCCCGCAGTCGCGACACAGGTGATCTCGCGCACTTCGGCGTTCAGCCGCAGTCGTCCGCCACTGCCTTCGAGCAGACCTGCGAGCCCCTTGATCAATGTGCCTGTGCCCCCCATCGCCCAGTGCACACCGAACTTGCGCTCGAGCGCGGTGATCAGGCTGTAGACGCAAGTGCAGGCGAATGGATTGCCGCCGATGAGCAGCGGATGAAAACTGAACACGATGCGCAGCTTGGGGTCGCGCAGATGCCGGGCCGTCATCGCATACAGCGTTTGCCAGGCGCGCATCTTCATCATCGACGGAACCGCGGCGAGCAGGTCGCCCACGGTGTCGAGGGCAACCGTCGCCAGTTCCTCGAACCCCAGCTTGTAGCAGCGGTCCGACTCGACCATGAACGAGTCGAAGCCGGCGAGGTCGGACGGGGAAAAGCGCGCGACCTCGGCGCGCATCGCATCCAGGTCACCGCTGTAGTCGAAATGGGTGCCGTCGTCGAACTGGATCCGGTAGAAGGGGTCCAGCGGTCGCAGATCCACGTCGTCCGACAGCTTCTTGCCGCACAGCGCCCACAGCTCCTCCAGCATGAAGGGCACGGTGATGATGGTCGGCCCTGCGTCGAATGTGTAGCCGTCCTGCCGGTACACATAGGCTCGACCGCCGGGTGCATCTAGCTTTTCCAGCACCGTCACCTGGTAGCCGCGCGCCTGCAGACGGATGGCCGCTGCCAGGCCACCGAAACCACTTCCGATCACCACGGCGGTCGGGGCCGACGCGACAGGTGGTGGCGCCGACCTCGTATCCACGGGGGCCAGAAATCCACGCTCAAGGAAGGAACTGGGTTTCATCTGTCTCGCTGTCCTTCAATGCTGCCGGCTGGCCAGTGTCTCGATGAGCCCGGGCGACTGCAATGAGTGTAAGTTTAGATTGACACATCAAAGTGTCAATCACAGAATCTTCTGCATGACCACCCGTGCCTTGACCCCTCCCTCGTCGGTGCCCTCCTGGCCTGTAGTCGCGGAGTTGCTGAAGCCGATCACGTGGTTTCCGCCGATGTGGGCGTTCTGCTGCGGGGTGATCGCGTCGGGCGTATCGCCCGATGGTCGATGGCTCTTGATCGTCACCGGGGTCCTGCTCGCTGGCCCGCTGGTTTGTGCCAGCAGCCAGGCGGTCAACGACTGGTTCGATCGCCATGTGGATGCCATCAACGAGCCCCACAGGCCGATACCCTCGGGGCGCATGCCGGGTCGCTGGGGGCTTTACATCGCTATCGCGTGGACGCTGCTTTCCCTGCTGGTGGCCACGACGCTGGGCACCTGGGGATTTGCCGCAGGGGCAGCAGGCCTGCTGCTGGCCTGGGCCTACAGTGCGCCCCCGCTGCGGCTCAAGCAGAACGGCTGGTGGGGCAACGCGGCCTGCGGCCTTTGCTATGAAGGGCTGGCCTGGCTGACCGGTGCCGCGGTCATGGCCGGCGGTGCGATGCCTGACGGGCGTTCACTCGCGCTGGCCGCGCTCTACAGCGCGGGAGCGCACGGGATCATGACCCTCAACGACTTCAAGGCCATCGAAGGCGACAGGCGCATGGGTATCGCATCGCTTCCGGTGCAGCTCGGTGCGCAGCGTGCCGCACGGGTGGCTTGCCTGAGCATGCTTGCCCCGCAGTTTGTCGTGGTGCTGCTGTTGATCTTCTGGGGCGCCCCCGTGCACGCAGTGGCCGTTGGCGGGTTGATGCTCCTGCAGGCCATTCTGATGGACCATTTCCTGGACCGACCCATCCAGCGAGCGCTGCTTTACAGCGGCTTCGGTGTGCCGTTGTTCGTCGCCGGCATGATGGTCAGCGCCTTCGCGTTGCGTACGCTGGGAACGGGCGCTGCATGAGCGCAACGTTCGGCTGGTTCGGCATTGCGCGGCTTGGCCTGGTGCAGGCTTGCCTCGGCGCGGTGGTCGTTCTGACGACGTCGACCCTGAACCGCGTCATGGTGGTCGAGTTGGCATTGCCGGCCCTGTTGCCGGGCATCCTCGTGGCGCTGCACTATCTGATCCAGATCGTGCGGCCGAGGATGGGGCACGGGTCCGATGTCGGCGGGCGCCGCACGCCCTGGTTGATCGGTGGCATGGGCACCTTGTCTGTCGGTGGTGTCACTGCGGCAGTCGCCGTGGTCTGGATGGCCACACAACCCGTGGCGGGGATCGCGCTCGCGGTGGTCGGCTTCTCCCTGATCGGGCTGGGTGTCAGCGCCTGCGGGACTTCCTTGCTGGTGATGCTGGCCAAGCGCGTGACTGCCCAGCGCCGAGCCGCCGCCGCAACCATCGTGTGGATGATGATGATTGCGGGCTTCGCGATCACAGCCGGCGTGGCCGGCAAGTTGCTGGATCCGTATTCACCGCAGCGGTTGCTTGGCGTCACCAGTGGCGTGTCCCTGCTGGCTTTTGGTCTGACGCTGCTGGCGTTGCGAGGTCTGGAAGGTCAATCGGACGAACCCTCCCGCGAAGCTCAGCGTGCAGACGCTGCGGGTCCCGGATTCCGGGTCGCGCTGTCTCAGGTGTGGTCAGAGCCGACCGCGCGCCGCTTCACGATATTCGTGTTTGTCTCGATGCTGGCCTACAGCTCCCAGGATCTGATCCTCGAGCCCTTTGCCGGTTCGGTGTTCGGCTACACCCCGGGTGAATCGACACAGTTGTCCGGCGTACAGCACGCGGGCGTCCTGCTTGGCATGGTGCTGGTCGCCTTGGCGGGCAGTGGGGTCGCCGGCCGACTGATGCCGCGCCGAACGGCTTCCGCGGAGAACGCGTCCGGGGCCGCGACAAACCGGCTTGCTTCACTGCGCGCCTGGACCGTCGGAGGTTGCATTGCCTCGGCGTTGGCCTTGATCGGACTCGCGGCAGCCGGACTCACCGGCGGGGCCTGGCCGTTCAAGGCCACTGTTTTCCTGCTGGGTGCTGCCAACGGTGCCTTCTCGATTGCAGCCATCGGTTCGATGATGAGTTTGGCGAGTCAGGGCCGTGAATCACGCGAAGGCGTTCGCATGGGGCTGTGGGGTGCCGCCCAGGCCGTGGCGGTTGGTCTCGGGGGACTGGTCGGTACGGGCGCAAGCGATCTGGCGCGCTGGTGGTTTGGCGAGGCCGGGCCCGCCTATTCGGCGGTCTTCGCATTCGAGGCGGTGCTCTTCGTTGCCTCGGCGTGGCTGGCGTTTCATGGGACGCGCGGCAGTGCGGCTGCACTGCCGGCATCGGATCCGGACCTTTCCATGGCATCGCATCGCGGTGCCACCCTGGTCTCAGCACCGCGTGCGGCGGGGCGAGAAGTGCAAGCTGGCGAAGTGCAGGTCGCCGCCATCCAATCGAGGTGAATACGATGAGTACCGTCGAAACATTCGATGTCGTGATCGTGGGCGGCGGGCCCGCCGGGGCAACTGCCGCGCACGATCTCGCGCAGCAGGGCCGCTCGGTTCTCTTGCTTGATCGAGTCGGCCGAATCAAGCCCTGCGGCGGGGCCATTCCCCCGCGCCTCATCAAGGACTTCGGCATTCCCGACGAGTTGCTGGTGGCCAAGGCACGCTCGGCGCGCATGATCTCCCCGAAGGACAAGCGGGTCGACATCCCGATCGAGGACGGTTTTGTCGGCATGGTTGATCGCGACGTGTTCGACGAGTGGCTGCGCCAGCGCGCGGCGGACAGTGGTGCCGTGCGGCGCAATGGCACATTCGACAAGCTGACCCGTGATGAAGATGGCGTCAGCGTCGTGCATTTCACCGAGCGCGAGGGTGGCCGCGAGCGTCGCAGCGCGAAGCCCGGCGTATTGACCGAAGGCGTGCCGACCAGCGTGCGTGCTCGCGCGGTCATCGGAGCCGACGGCGCTCGCTCCAAGGTCGCCAGCCAGGCGGTGCCCGGTGCCGAGGACACCGAGTATGTGTTCGCGTACCACGAGATCGTGCGGGCACCGGCCGTCAAGCCGGCCGGGTACGACGGCTCGCGCTGCGACGTGGTCTACCGAGGCACGGTGTCCCCCGACTTCTATGGCTGGGTGTTTCCGCACGGCGACACGCTCAGCATCGGCACCGGCAGCGCCGACAAGGGCTTCTCGTTGCGCGGCGCTGTGGCCGATTTGCGCCAGGCTTCAGGCTTGGGCGAAACCGAAACGCTGCGTCGCGAAGGGGCGCCGCTGCCGATGAAGCCGCTCAAGCGCTGGGACAACGGGCGAGATGTGGTGCTGGCAGGCGATGCCGCGGGTGTCGTCGCACCGGCCTCGGGTGAGGGCATCTACTACGCGATGGTCGGCGGGCGACTGGCTGCCGAATCTGTCGATACGCTGCTGCGTACCGGCGATGTCAAGTCGCTGCGACTCGCACGCAAGCGCTTCATGAAGGCGCACGGTACGGTGTTCCGGGTGCTCGGGATCATGCAGTGGTTCTGGTATGCGAACGACAAGCGGCGTGAGAGCTTCGTCAAGATCTGTGAGGACAAGGACGTTCAGCAGCTCACGTTCGAGTCCTACATGAACAAGGAACTCGCTCGCAAGAAGCCGATGGCCCATGTGCGCATCTTCCTGAAGGACATGGCGCACCTGATGGGCCTGGCCCGCGCCTGATGGTCGACAGCGACTGGCTTGCGCCGCAGCGGCTCATTGCCGTCGTCATCTGCTTCACGCTGCTCGAGGGGGCGGGGTTGTGGCTTTACCGCTTGCGCACGGGCAAGGGTGTCCCGGGCCGTGAATTCGTCGCCAACTGGGCTTCCGGACTGTGTCTGATGATGGCGCTCTTGAGCGCCGTGGTGGGTTCGTGGTGGCTTTGGGTCGCGATGTGGTTGCTTGCATCCGGCCTGGCCCACTGGAGCGACCTCATGGCACGCTGGCAGCGCTGAACTTCGCAGGCCGATCGACAAAAAAGCCGGATCGCGTGAGCGACCCGGCTTTTCTTGTGGGGGCCCGGCTTTGCGGGCCCTCGAGATCTTTCGATCTGCTCTATCAGGCCGCCTTCGGCGCGTAGGCGCTGCACCAGCCCTTGGCCGCGACCTGCTTGCCAGCGAACAGCGGGCAGCCGCCTGCTGCATCGGTCGGCTTGCCCTGGAACAGGGCGCAGTTGCTGCACATCTGGGTGGGCTTGTGGGCCGGATACTTCTTGGCGTCAACCTTGGTCGCGTCGGCCTTGTAGCCAAGCGAGACAGCGTTGGCGTCGGTTTCGGCGACAGCTGCCTGGGCCATCACGCGGGAGGCGGCGAGGGCGCTGCCGCCAGCCACGACCTGCATCATGAAGGTACGACGATTGGTGTTGCTCATGAGGGGATCTCCGTTGTTGGGAACTCAGCTAACGTCCGAGGATGACTTCGGATGACAAATTCTTGCACGACTGTGAATCCAGAGTGATTTGGCAAACCATCGCGTTCGAAGAGCGGGTCAGCGCGGGTTAATCCGGCTGAGTCGTCTCGATCGCGCTCCTACAATTTTTGCTGCACACGCACAATTTGAACTTCAGGAAATTTCCGATGCCATCGACCCGACGCTCTGCCCAGCAGCCGAATGCTCAGAGCGCGGAGGCAAAGACGGCAGGCGACAACGAAGGCGCAGACACCCGGATCCTGAAGAAGTACCCCAACCGTCGGCTCTACGACACCATGGCAAGCAGCTACATCACGCTTGCCGATGTCAAGAAGATGGTTCTGTCCGGTCAGCCGTTCGTGGTCCGTGATGCCAAGACATCCGAAGACCTGACGCGCAGCATCCTGCTTCAGATCATTCTCGAGGAGGAGAGTGGCGGTGTGCCGATGTTCTCGAGCCAGATGCTGGCGCAGATCATCCGGTTCTACGGCCACGCGATGCAGGGGATGATGGGCTCCTACCTCGAGAAGAACCTGCAGACCTTCACCGAGATCCAGGGGCGGCTGGCCGATCCAGCGCTCGGTCTCTACGACCCGGCCGCGCTGACACCGGAGATCTGGGGCCAGTTCCTGAATGGTCAGGCGCCGGCCGTCCAGGGCCTGATGAGCAACTACCTCGAACAGTCGAAGTCCATGTTCGTGCAGATGCAGGAACAGATGGCCAAGCAGGCGGAGACGCTTTTTCCCGGCATGCCTGGTTTCAAGCCGCCGAAACGTTGAGGCGCATCACCCTCCAGGCCCGCGCGGGCCTTTGAGGCGAAAATGCGCGGATGACCTCAGAAGCCCTCACCGCGTCTCCGACCACTGCCACCCCAAGTGCACCCAAGATCGGCTTCGTGTCGCTCGGCTGCCCGAAGGCGCTGACTGATTCGGAACTGATCCTCACCCAGCTGCGCGCCGAGGGTTACGACACCTCCAAGACCTATGCGGGGGCCGACCTGGTGATCGTCAACACCTGCGGCTTCATCGACGATGCCGTGAAGGAAAGCCTCGACACCATCGGCGAAGCGCTGGCCGAGAACGGCAAGGTGATCGTCACAGGCTGCCTGGGTGCCAAGGCCGGCGATGGCGGTGGCAACCTGGTTCGGCAGATGCACCCGAGCGTGCTGGCCGTCACCGGTCCCCATGCGACGCACGAGGTGATGGACGCGGTCCACCAGCACGCACCAAGGCGGCATGACCCATTCACAGACCTGGTTCCGGCCCCCGACGCCATCGGCGTCAAGCTGACGCCTCGCCACTACGCCTACCTGAAGATCAGCGAAGGCTGCAACCACCGCTGCACCTTCTGCATCATCCCCAGCATGCGGGGCGATCTGGTTTCGCGTCCGATCGGTGACGTGCTGGGCGAAGCGCAGCGATTGTTCGAATCTGGTGTCAAGGAACTGCTGGTGATCAGTCAGGACACCAGCGCCTACGGAGTCGATGTCAAGTACCGCACCGGCTTCTGGGACGGCAAGCCGGTGAAGACTCGCATGCTCGACCTGTGCGAGAAGCTGGGTGAACTCGCCGCGCCGCATGGCGCCTGGGTGCGACTGCACTACGTCTATCCCTATCCGCACGTCGACGAGATCCTGCCGCTGATGGCGCAGGGACTGGTGCTGCCGTACCTCGACGTGCCGCTGCAGCATTCGCATCCCGATGTGCTCAAGCGCATGAAGCGCCCGGC
>Ga0073904_10000829_pt1 | contig 22595 bp, 15 predicted proteins | sample KloWWTrecipitate_FD_66668 | JGI IMG/M metagenome (GOLD analysis project Ga0073904, IMG submission 66668) | Active sludge microbial communities from Klosterneuburg, Austria, studying microevolution and ecology of nitrifiers - Klosterneuburg... | ecosystem: Engineered > WWTP > Aerobic digester >... | reverse complement strand
GTTCAGCCCGGATGGGGCCTTCAAGCTGCAGTTTCCGATCGCCATTTCCGATCCGCTGAACGGGTCACGGCTCGCGCTTGGGCCGGATCAGATGCTGTATGTCGCGGCCGCGCCAACCCACACCGTACTGAAGTACAGCCGCGCGGGTCAGTTGCTGGGCGATTTTGGCAGCGAAGGCCGCGAGGCCGGCCAGTTTCGCATCCCCACCGGCATCACCTTCGCCGGCACGGCGATCTGGGTGGCGGATACGCTGAACGGACGGGTTCAGAAGCTGCAGTCAAAGTAGAGCGCTTGAATTGCCATGCCAACCAACACCCTGGTCAAGCGCAGAACGGTCTGAGTGGCCTGCAAGATTGCTACCGGAACAAGCCAAACGTCACGACGATTCGTCTCTTCGCCCGTCGTGTCCCAGTAGAGCCAAACCATCGCCAAACGAAGATGGCGGCGATGGAGACAGCCAAATACCCGGCAAGAATGCCGGGCTCAAGACGTGAGAACTGGAGTCCGCCCCATTTCGCCCAAGCAGCGTAGTCACGGTAGTACCCTTCGAAAGGATGCAGCGATGCGACCTCATAACTGACCACCCCAAGAAGCATCAAGGCGATGATCACTCCTTGAACGTAACTCCGATTCTCCCAGAGTTCGGACACCGCAACCTGCAGGCTCCTGCAAACCAGCAGGAGGACGACGGGTGATGCCCAACTCAGAAAACGCACTGTGTTGACGCCACCAAAATATGAAACAATCACAATGAGAGCAAGCAAAACAAGGCATTGGGGTGTTGCCCTTAGTTGATCGCTTGCCACCTCCGGCTTTATGACAAGAAGTGCCAGCATTGGCCCACCAAACGCAAGAAACACAGAGATTGTCAGGTGCCACAGGTTGTTTGCTCGCGCTGACTCGAGCGCGGCTGACAAAAACGAGTATGTACCGATTGCCATGACGGCCTGGCGCGATAAAACGATCCCAAGCAGAGCCGCGCTAAGCGGAATGAGCCCATAAATCAAGAGCCTCGGGGTCGACACACCTCGCTCGCTCATGATCGGCTCCGGCAGGCGGCCCACAAAGACCTCCACCGAGAAAAGCCGCCGCACCGGGTAGAGCGATAGAAGGAAGGTAAATGGAATCAGGACGCCCGTCTCCCGCATCAGGGTGGCGCAAAACGAAATGATAGTCAACGCAACGACCGACCATACTGAGAGCGCGTCGCGGGTCATGATAATCAGACTGAGGACAAGCAAAACCATCCAGGGCGTATCCACAAGGACCGGGTAGAAATAGACAAGCCGCGCGTTGCCATAGAATGGCAACATGTATAGCGCGCAGACAAAACTCGCAAACACGGGCGCGCAGAATCTCAGAGCGAGTCGATACATGAGTAGTGCGAGAATGTACAACGCAATAATGTTGATTAGTCGAAACGACTCATCGATCGGCGTATGGACCGATCTTGAAACGATGCTCGCGAGCCATGGTACGCCAATCCGATACACAAACGGGGCATCCCCGACCGGCCGTTCATCCGCCAGAAACGCATCTGCGACTTTGCCATAGGTTATGCCGTCGTCGCCGCGACCATTGCCAATTGCGATCTGTGGTTGCTCGCGGGAATATACAAACAGCTGCGCCGTGAGAAGGACCAGAAGAACGATGGCAAATATGAGTTTGTGAATGCTGTCTTTCATATATTTGGAATACTCTCGGGCATGTGGCGAATGCTGCCACGAAGGGCCATGAGGCAGGCTGACCGGTCCAGGGGTGCGAATGTAGCGAACGGAGGATTCCGCTGGGTGCCCATCATAGCCTTGGCGCCACCGGCCTGCCGACGACATAGAGTGTTGCGCGCGACTGAATGCCGAACACTCCGGCGCGCGCGCCCAGGGAATCTGATGCTTGGACGGGGGTCACGATGAACCCGGCGGACAGGAGAAGATGGATCAACTGCTGCCTGGAGTAGAGACGTACGTGGTCACCCTGTCCGTAGTATCGCCATCGTTCTCGTTCCGTGGTGGCAGGCGTTGCGCGGGGCGCATAGCGATCCGCTATTAGCACGGGCGCCAGCACGATGCCACGGCCGCCGGCGACCAGAATCCGATACAACTCCCGCGCGGCGCGGGCATCGTCGTCGACGTGCTCGAGCACATGCGAACAGATCCAGAAATCGGTCGACTCGGAACGGATCTCGGGCATGTCGCAGAGATCCACGGCCAGGTCAACGCCCGCGGCGAACTTGTCGGCCCGCACATAGCGGTTTGCCGCGGGGAGCTTCCGGCGAAGAAATGCCGACAATCCCTGCCCAGGCGCGAAGTCGACCACCTGCGCGTTCTCCGGCAGGCCGGGAATGATAACCGTTTCAACGTAGGCGGCCATGAACCGATCCCGGTCGCTCGCGCCGCATACCGGACAAGAGTAGGCCTCGATATTCAGCGTTTCGAAATCTCCGAGTCCGTGGGGAAAGCCGCTCTTGGCGATCTCTCGGGCGTAGAGGGCTGGAAGGGGGAGAAATGCGCCCAGATCAGAGTGGCAGACGGGACAATGATGCCGATCGCCCCGAAATACGGCCCGCAGAATATTGCGCCAGGGGCTCGCGCTGGCATATCGCCAGCGCCGCAGGAGGGTTGCCAGTTGGCCGATCATTGACGGAACCTCGCCTAATGCGATAGAACGCCCGGGGGCACGGGCTGCCGAGTTCCATTGGGCGGCTGCCACCACAACTCGACCCGCTTGCTGCCCCCGCGTTGGAAGTAGTCCAGCCGGATTTCGTGCTTCCCTTCGGCAAGGGGAATGCGCGCCTCGAAGCCATTTGGACGATCGGGCACAAGCCCCTGGCCCACGATCTGCCCGTCAATCCACAGCCTCGCCCCATCATCGGCGTTTACGTAGAACTGATACACACCATCGGCAGGCGCGGCGATCTTGCCGACAAAAGACGCGCTGAACGCCGCCGACCAGGGCTCGTCAACGCTCCAGCCGATCATGACCATATTGACGGTCTGGCTGAAGGCGATCGGCCCCGACCAATTTTCAGTCCGGTAGTAGCTCGTCACGAGACCGGCGTTGGTGGGCCGAATCGCGAACAGGCTCTCGGCGGGCACCTCGGATTCGGCCTTGTCGCCGGCAAGCTGCCAGAATAGGCCCACGCGATCCTGGCGCGCCAGGCTATTGAGCGTCAAGCGGATGGGATATAGCCCAGCTCCCACAAACTGGCCCTGCGCGAAGGGCGCCTGATTGAAGATGATGTCCATTTCCCCGGCGCCGCGCAAATGCAGGGGGCCGCTGCGGGGAATGCGGATACTGCCCTCCCAGGTCACGGAAAGGGGCGCCGTTCCAGGAGGAAAATCGGCCGGAAACGAGAAAGACAGCAGGGGATCATGCCGTTTCACTTCCCCGTAGACCCCATCCAAACCCTGCAACGCGGCAAGGTCGCCGGCGGGGATAGCCACCCGCAGGTAGAGGGGATCGCCATATGACGATTTGACTTGCTCGATCTTGGCGCTCGGATAGTAACGAATGAGCAGGTCGCCCGCCCAGCCATACGAATTGTCCAGCAAGAGGAGCGCATCGCGCCCTCTGTTGGGGACGGTGGTGTCTGCGCCCGGGTTGAAGAGTCGATAGTCCGGGTTCTCCAGGCCACCCAAGGCGCCCGATTTCGGGACATAAGCGAGAAAACGCGTGATGTTGAAGTAGTATGCCGAATCCGAGAGGTAGACGTCCGCGGTAGAGCGCCTTTGCGCCGCTTCGCGCGCCATTGCGTTTTCAGCCGCATTGAAAGAAAGCAGCACGGTCCGGTTTGAGGCGTAGCGGTTGAAGAAGCTGTCGATGTTCTGGAATCCGGCGATCCCGATCAGTGTGACACCCGCAAAGGCCGCCGGCGCCCACGCCAGGCGTGGCCGTGCGATCAAGACGGGAACCATCCAGGCCCTGAGCGCGCGGAGCACGCGTGCCAGAAAATCGGCCGCCAGGATCACCGCCGCGGGCAGAGCGGTCAAGGTTCGAAATGCCTGGGGCGCCTCCCCAAGATTTGACAGTATTCCTCCCGCCAGCGCCGAAATCAACCACAGAATCAGCAGCGCATAGCGATGGTCGGCCAGATGCCAGAGCGCGCCACCCACTGCGAGAAGAAACAGAGCGCCGGTGATGGGATCGAGCATGGGTTCGCCCGGAAGATTGTGGCGGGCGTTTCGGTCGCCGCGGGCGGTAAACATCTCGGCATGCAACTTTGCGCTCTCGACCAGCGGTTGCGCGCTTCCAGCGCGATTGATGTCATTGAAGATATTGATCTCGCTGGAGCGATTGAGGAAAGTGAGCGGATTCTGGATGTAGGTGACTGCCAGGGGTCCGAAGGTGAGCGCATAGACGGCGGTGAAGACGGCCAGCCCGACAAACGCCCGTTTGAGATAGCCGCGCTCGAACAAGATTCGATAGAGGAGATACAGCGCCACCGCGATCACCATCAGCCGGATGGCAAGGTAGGAGTACATGCCGATGCCGAGCAACATACCCCCGAGCGCAAACTCGAACAGGCGATTTGAGCGCGAAGCGCGTGTCAGGAATAAGGCTACGAGGATCATGATGAGCGGAGGGATGAGTTCATTCCACCCCCAACGGCTGAGATTCAGATGCCAGCGCGCAACCGACATGAGGAAAGTTGCCACAACCGCGGTCGGAATGCCAAACAAGATGCGCGCAAGCGGATAGATGGCGACAATCGTCAGAATGGCCGGAATCAACGAAGCGGCCTTCAATGTGTAGAAGGTCGCGCCAAACAGCTTGAACAGCGCGGCAAGAAAGTACATATACAGATTGGGCGTCTCATACCAACCCGTCGCAAAGGCCGAGACCTGCCGTCCGTCGAGGATGTACAGCGCGTCAATGCTTGCGTTCGTTTCGTCGACGAACATACCGGGTGGAAGCGATTCCAGCCGAAACACGCGCAGGGCAATTGCGATCGCCACCAGGGCTAGGAACACCGCGACCTCGACGAAAATGGCAGAGCGCCTTGATCGGTCACCCCACGGCATTTCCTCCTGGGTAAGGACAAGCCCCAGAAGCATCAGCGCAAGGCCGGCCATCCAGGCGAAGGGCGCCGGCGGCCAGTAGGGTTGTGTGATTGACACGTACATCACACCGGCGCACATGGCCGCGCCCAGGCCAAACATGAAGAAACCAATCACGATCCACAGCCGTCCGCGCCAGCGCACGCCCGCGTTCGCCGCGTCACGGTTCCGGCCATCCGCAAGCGGGCCCAGGGCGAATATCGCAAGTACGGAAGCAAGCGCAATGGGAAACCAGCCACGAATCGTGTCTGTGGTCTCGAACCCGCGCATCCCTACGACGGCAAATGCGAGGGCGAATACGAGGGCAAGGAGGCGCATCCAGGGTCGAATCATGTCGTTGCTCGGCGGCGAGTCTCGGACGCCACGCGCGTGGGGCAGATCGGCCGGATGCTTCGCGTCCATTCCGGATTACCTTATCGATGCGGACAGCCCAAACGGTCCGTTGGGTTCGTCGCCGGCGAACGTTCCGATCTTCAGCGCGTAATCGCCATCCGGAGCCGCCACGGTCGTCGTCAACACCGGACAGACCTCCCCCTTTCGTGCAACCAGTCCGTGGCGGCCCGAAAATGGGCCGAAGTCCTGGTTCCACCAGTGACCATCGCCGGCATCGATGTCCGCAAACTCATCTCCGGTAGTGAACCGAAAATCCTCGGCCTCGAATCGCAGGTCCTTGCCTGCGGCGTCAACAAGCGACACATAGTCGAAGACAGCATCGTATCCCGCGACGCAACCGACGAGGATCGTCAAGCCGCCGCTTGCGACCTTGACCGGCCCCAGATCCCAGACGGTGACTCGGCTCTGCGTCGAGCCGATATAGCGCTTCTCGAGGCTGACTTCCTTGCCGGCCAATCGATTTGGATTGGCTCCCGGCAACGGACCCGGAGGAGGGCGTTCGGGGGGCGGCGTTGGAAGCGGAAGCGGCTCAAGGCCAAGCGGCGCAACAGCGCGTTTGGCGGGATTGCGCCGATCGCGGATTTCGTAGATGTCGCGGTTTGGAAATGCGCTTTTCAACTGGCCGTTCTTCTCCGGGCCCAGATCCCGGGCATAAATGACGTCGCGGCTTAGCAGCGGATCATTCAGCCAGAAGTATTCGCCATAGTCGCCCCATTGTCCGGACTGCGAGCCATTGACGATGACCAGAGCATTTTTCAGGTTCAACCGCTCGACCGCCAGCCCGTTGCGGCCGTCCACCGTGTTGTAGGCATGCAGTGGCAGGATCTGAGCAGGCAGGTAGCTGGTGAAATTCATCGCCATCAATCCGGCCGTCAGCGCCCAGCCGGGGGCGTGGGCCAGCGCGCGCGCGAACGGGGTCACTGTGAATAAGCGTTGTGCGCCCATTGCGGCGAGTCTGGCCGCGGCGAAGATCCCCTGCGCCGTCAAAATACACAACGCCCCTGAGATCTCAAAGAAGTAGCGCGGGCCGTACATGAGGCCACCGGCGTTGTAACTCCCGTAACTCAAGACCTGAATCGCCACGCCGCTGAATAGCAGCAGGTTCCAGCGATTGAACCTTCCCAACACGAATGGTATCAAGGCAAACGCGAGCGTCGCAAAGTAGGGCCAGCCGAACAGATGACGCAGCAAGCTTACGATGTTCTGGTAGATCACGAACTGGCCGTAACCGAGGATGGTCGAGGCGCCAAAGGACTGGGAATTGTTTCCTGTGTAGGCATTCCATCCGTCATTGATCACCAGCACGATGCTCATTGTGGCCAGCCCGGCGGCGGCGACGATGAGCCAGCGCCACCATTTGTCCTGGCGCCAGAACGTGAACGCGACAAAGATGACGACTGGCGCCGCCAGCGCCAGGCCTGAAATCGGGCGTGACAACACGCCCCACGCCGCAAAGAAACCGGTTGCGATGGGCAGCACGAATCGTGACCAGGCCGAGCGCGAGGGCGCCTGATACATCAGCATGACGCACAGGAAAAACGCGCAGAACGAAGCCAGCGTGACCATATGGGCCATGTACTCGCTGCCCATTTGCAGAATGAAAGGCGAGCTCAGAGCGAGCGCCGCGCCGAAGATGCCGGTCACCCGACTGCCCGATATCCGCCAAGCGATGACGCCAATCAGGATGCCGCAAATGCCGGCCAGGATCGGGTTGATCAGCCAGGGCGCGCCAGCCAGCACCCCAAGGGCCAGGGCCAGCGGCCAACCCGGCGGATAGGCGGCAAACCATTTGCCGCCCGAAGCCACGTTGAACTGGCTCTCAAAGAAGGCTGGAACGGCAGGCAATGGGGCATATTTCAGGCCCAACGCAAACACCTTGGCCTGAAACAGGTACGACTGCGAATCCTGGACATGCGGCGCGCCATCGAGCATTTCCAAGCCGACCCGGGCGCACACATAGGCCGTGGCCGCCCCGATGGCGACGATGATCAAAGCCGCAGTCGCGTCACCGGCGCAAGCGCGCCCCCGGCGCCCTTCATCACCGCTTTCTGCGCCGCCAACGCGCAAGCGCGAAAGCGGCCAGGCCACGGCGCACAACAACAGCGATAGGAAGGACATGCACAGGGCGAGCAGCACGGCCGATTGCCACGATTTGGCGATAACAGAGACCCAGACCTTCAGCTGATTGGTTCCACCTTTGGGCAGAAACGCCGATGGGCCAGCCAGCACCCATGTGACCCCATCCCAGGCGCTCCACTGCCAGCCGCTGTGCTGGGGCGTCGCAAGCAGATACCCCCCCCCGCCGGACGGGGGCGGTTTGTAACCCGCCACAATCCCGAAGATCTGGGCAGGCCGCGCAAGATCAAACTCGATCACGACGTTTTGCCAGTCTTCGTTTCCAAAGAAGGCGTGACCATCCCCTTCGGCCGTGAGCTTTCCGTCGGATGAAATGTGCCAGGCGCCCTTGTCAATCCGCCAACCCGCAACTGTCTCCGGCCGCTCGAAATCCTCGGTCATCAGCTCATCGTCCGTCACCCCATCGCGCACGACGATGTTGTCGATTGTCATGGGCGGCCACAACCCGTCGACCTGCCGGGCGAGTCTCGACAGCGCGTTGGCCTCGTAGTTGATGGTCGGGGGCGGGCTGTCATAAATCCCGGTCGCGCGGAATCCCACCAGGCCCCCGCGCGGGCGGCCGGCAATATCCGGCGGATAGGTCGCCCGGGCCACGCTTTCGGACAGGGGAGCAACGACCTGGGCCGTGAACTCGCCCGCCGGGACGTTGGCGCTGATGCGCACGCGATAGGTCTCATCCACCGCCCAGGCGTGAACGCCAAGCGCGGCAAGGTTCAACGCGAGCGGGATCAGAGCAATCAATGCCAGTCGGGGCTGGCGAAGGCCCGCCAGGGCTCCGACGACCAAGGCCGACAGCCCGGCAATCCACGGGGCGATCACCGCAACGGAGGCGTTGCTCACAAGAAGCCACTGCACGGCAATACACGCCGCCAGCCAGACGAATGCGGCGCACAGGATTGCGGCGCGCAACGCATTGGCCCGGATGGGGGATTGCGCCGACGGCTCAGACATTCTCAATTTCCTGGCGGGCGATGGCCGCCCAATCGAATTCTCTGGCAAACGCGCGCCCGCGCTCGGCCATGCCCCGCCTCGCCGCCACATCCGCGAGCAGGCCCGCCAGGACCGAGCCCAGGCTGGCAGCGCTGCCGCACTCGAAAAGCGCCGCCACGCGATCATCCAACGTCGACCTATGCGCGGGTATGTCGGATACGACCACCGGCAAACCACTGGCCATGGCCTCCAGCAGCGCCAGCGAAAAACCCTCCACCAGGGACGGGAGCACGAACAGCCCGTGCTCAGCGTAAAGCTGCGGCATTTTGGCATGCGGCACGCCGGCCAGGATCGTCAGCCGATCCCCGACCCCGAGCGCCTGAGCCTGGGCGAGCAGTTCCGGCCCGAGCGGGCCGTCGCCGAGGATGGTCAGGCGCAGTTGCGACCAGTGTGGGGCAAGCATGCCAAGCGCATCGATGAGATACCGATGCCCCTTGAGCGGCACCAGCCGGCCAACGCTGAGCATGCGCCATGGATCGCCCGCGCCGACGCAAGCGCTGAACTGGGCAGTATCAACACCATTGGGTGAAAAGTGCGTTCGGGCCCGCAGGCGCGGATTGGCCGCCGCGATTTCGACGTGATAGGGATTGACCGCCAGAATGCGGTCATAGTGGAGCCAGCCTCTACGGAAGCAGTGCGCCATGAAAGAAGCGGCGAGTCCAAATGCGAGCCCGTAATTACGGCGCGCCTCGCCAAAGGTAGTCGGGTAGTGCTGGACAACAAGACTCCGCTTCGCGCCTGACAGTGCGAAAAACGCCCCCAGCCCAGAAGAGGGAAAGGGTGACATGTCATCGCGGATGAGATCGTACCGCTCGCGCCGGAGGTGGGCGAGGACATGCAGGATGAGGAGCGCGCTGGACGCCGCCTGAGGCAGATAGTGCGGATACGGAAACCGGCGGAGAAGGGCATGGGGCAGCACGTACCCGGCCAGGATGCGGACGCCGTTCCAGTCCTGTTCAGCGGGTTCCTCGGGCGAGACGCGGGCGCAGATCACCGTGACATCGTGTCCGGACGCGGCCAGCCGGCGCGCGACCTCGCGCGCCCGTATCTCAGTCCCATATTCCTGCAGGGGTGAGACCTTACAGATGAAAAGAATCCTCATGATTGGTCAGGTCGCAGCAACGGGCAGGACGCCGTCGACGCGTGAACGAAGTGCCAGTATACCGACGGCCCTTCAGCGAAAGAACTTGTGAATTTTCGAATCAGGGTGAATGCGGTTACGGGCGGCCCGGGCCAGCCGGGGCCAAAGCAGCACCGCCAGGCTGAGCGCCGTCTGTTTGCCGAAAGGTCTGCGCCCTGCCCGCCGCCAGGCGTGCCAGCGCGCTTGCTTCTCGTTGCCGGTCTGTAATTGCGCCAGCATCTGGACAAACTCGTTCAGGGTGGCGCCCAACCCTTGATACTCGGGCGGAAGGTGCGGCAACAGCCAGGCGAACGTTCGCGCAAAGCGGATATCGCTCTGCGCCGGGGTGAGCGTTGACCAAACACCATCCGAATGCACCCGGTAGACGCTCATGACTTTGGGGACATAGACGATGTCGGCCGCGCGCGCGATAAGGACCTGCAGCGGATAGTCGCCCATGTCCAGATCCTCAAATCCCGCGGGGAGCTCCCCGTGCGCTCCGCGCCGGAATACAACCGAACTGGTGTTCATGACATTGCGCATCAACAGCAGATGGCGCAGCGTGAGCGGTTGCGGCACAGGGAAATCGGGGAAAACGTGGATCCGCTCGCCGGCGTCATTGTGCCATTCTGTGCGATGAAAGCAGGCCCCGAACCTTGGCCCGGTCTCGAGCGCCGCGATCTGCTTCTGCAGCTTCTGGTCATCACACCAGTAATCGTCGCCCTCGAGGAGGGCCACGTAGTCACCCGAGCAGGCGTTGAGCGCTCGAATGAAGTTGCGCATCATGCCGACGTTCGGGCCGTTGCGGAGCGGCAGCATCACCTCCGGATATTCAGCCGCCAGACGGGCAATGATGCCGGGCGTGCCGTCGGTCGAGGCGTCGTCGCTGACGATCAGCTCGAGCGTGAAATCGCCCTGCTGGGCCATCACGCTCCGGATCGCCTGCTCAATATAGGGCGCATGATTGTAAGTGATCATGCACACGCTGACCATCCGAATCATGATGCGGTGAGATGCCAGTCCGCCGGGCGCCGTTTGATGACCCGCGCCGGGACTCCCACGGCGGTGCAGTTGTCTGGGAGATCGGCAGTCACCGCGCTTCCTGCGCCGACCAAAGACCATTCGCCAATCCTGCGATCCGGCGTTACTGCCGACCCGATTCCCAGTAGACACCCTGTCCCAACACTTACCCGGCCGGCAATGTGAACGCCGGGTGCTGCACTCACGAAATCCTGCAACACTGAATCGTGGCTTACTGTGCAGGCGAGGTTGACGAGCACATGTTCTCCCAAAACGACGTGACAAGAGAGCACCGCCTGGGCAGCAATAATGCAGCCAGACCCGAACGTTGCAGAGCGAGAAATGACTGCGGTCGGATGAATCGCGCTACAGAACTGCGCACCCATCGACTTTGCGCGCTGAGCCAGCCGATAGCGCAAATGCGGCGCACCGATGGCGCAGATTACATCAATCCTGGCCGCGTTTTGTTCGAGCCACTCGAACCCGCCGAGAATAGGCTTTTCGCCCAGCTGGCTCCCCTGCGCGCGATATTCCTCATCGACGATAAATCCGAGCACTACTTGGCCTGATCGCGGATCGGCGCCGCGGCAGGCGTCCAGGATCTCAAGCGTTTCTCGGGCCTGGCTTCCCGCTCCGATGATGACGACGGGCCGCATCTTATCTGCCCTCCACGACTGCCAGCACGATGTCGCTGATGGCGTCAACGGCGTCGGTTGGCAAGCCCGCATACAGCGGCAGACACAGTACCCGCTCCGCAACGCTGGCCCCGACCGGCATGCGCTGTGACGCTACGTAGGGCAACTGCGAAAGGTCCGGATAGAAATAGCGGCGAGGGAAAATATCATGCCGATTCAAGGCGTCGCGCGCCTCGAGTAACACCGCTTCACTTTGAAACAAAACCGCATGGTAGGCGTAGTTATAGCGCGTTCCGGGGCGGATCATGGGGCGCCTGATGGCCGGGCTGCGCTTGAGGCGCTCGTCGTAGCGGGTGGAGAGGACACGTCGTTCGTCGATGATGCCATCCACATATGGAAGCACACACAGCCCCATTGCCGCGTGAAACTCGCTGTTCTTGCCGTTGATGCCGAGCCCCCAGAACCCCTCGGGACCGTTGTGGCCGAAGTTGCGAAGATAACTGATGCGATGAGCCAGCGCGTCATCCTCGCAGGTGATCGCGCCGCCTTCGACCGTGTGAAAGAGTTTGGTCGCGTGGAAGCTGAATGTTGTGATGTCGCCGAAGCTGGAAATGGGTTTTCCCTGGTAGGCGATGTCAAATGCATGCGCGCCGTCATAGATAACCCGCAGACTGTTCTTCGCCGCGATGCGGGCGATCTCATCGACGTCGCATGGATTCCCGTAGACATGGGTTGCGAGAATGGCCCGTGTGTCCTGCGTGATGGCCGCCTCGATGAGTGCCGGGTCCAGGGTCAGCGTGTCGGGCTGGATGTCAACAAAGACAGGTTGGCACCCTTCCCACACAATGCTGGACGTGGTGGCCACATACGAGAACGGCGTGGTGATGATCTGCCCCCGTAATTCAAGCGCCTTGATGGCAATCTGCAGGGCAAGGGTGCCATTCCCGACAAAAAAGCAATGACGCGCGCCCAGACGCTCCGCCAGGGCCCGTTCAAGTCGCACCACAAGCGGACCGTGATTGGTGACGTGCGCCGACTTCCACACATCCTCGAGCAGACGGGTGTACTCGCTCATTGGGGGCAGAAACGTCTTGGTTACATTGATCATTGTGTGGTTGCTCTTGAACCGTTCGCTCTCCATCGCGGTATCCATCCCGCTGTCCACATCGTCGTCAGGAGCAGGACCAGACCTGCCAATCTTGGCCAGAGCGAGATTCCGTACAGATCAAAAAGACTGATCGCCATGAGGAGTGAAGGGTACAGCAGCAAGATGCCGACTGTTGCCCGGAGATTGTACGGAACGACTTCAAACCGCCGGCTCGCCAAGAGCGATGAGAGCGTGATCGCGATTCCAGCCGCATTCAGCGAGATCACTGCGCCCCACTTGCCGAGGATTGGATCGAGCGCGAGGTTGAGCAACAGGTTTACGGCCAGCCCAATTGCGTTGATCAGGCTGATCCACCCAAGACGCCCGGCAGAATAAAGCGGAATCGCAAAACTGGCGCTGAGATAGGTCAGCGGGCCGGTGAAGAACATGAGTGCCGCAATCATCGGCGCGGCGCTGGAATAGTCGGCTGGAGCCAGCAGCCTGACGAGATCGGGAGCCGCGGCGCCCCCGACAAACGCCAGCAGCACTGCCAGTGCGCACAGGTAGGCTTGCGCTCTTGCCAGGGCTTGGACCGCTGCGGGTCGATCACGACTGAGCCATTCCGCCGCGATCGGCAACCAGGCCGCCCAAACGATGACAAACGGCACGCCCGCCAGGGTCGCAATCCGCCCGGCAAATCCATAGACGCCGACGTCGGCAGCGCCGGCCGCGTGGGCCAGAATGATGCGATCCGCGTTTGTCAGGGCGATCCAACAGAACGTCGCGGGGATGGCAGACAATCCCGCCGTCACAATGGTCCGGTAGCTGTTGCGGCCGGGCGGCCCGCTTTGGCGGGGCCAAATGCAGACAAGCGCCAGCGCGGCGACACTCACGGAAGCCAGGCTGCTCGCTGCGACCGCGCCCTGAACGCCACCGGCAAGGCCCACGACCAGCCACGCCGACGCGCAGATTCCGGCGATGAGCATGAGCCCACCCACCAGATTGGTCGCGCCAATCCGTCGATCCAGCCGCAAGAGTGTTGTCGCGACGGCTACAAGTGGTGCCGAGATCAAGGAAGGCGCGGCAATACGGATCAGATCGGCGCGATTGACGGTACCAAATAGGAGGGCTGACACGGGTTCGGCGAATACGGCGCAAATTGCGCCCGCGGCAATACCAATCACGCCGACAAGACCGAGCGACTTTCGCGCGAGATCGGGTCTTTGCGCCTGCGGCGCGCCGAAAAACAGCGCGTTTAGGGCAATCGTGAGCCCGAGTGTCAAGGCGATTTGCGCGATGCCAGCTGTTTTCCAGAGAACCTCAAGGACGCCCAAATCTGCCGGGCTGAGCACTCTGGCGTACAAGAGAGTCAAGCCGAATTCGGCAATGGGCGGCGCCAGCGTCATCAGGCTGAAACCAGCTGCAAAACGCAGCACGACCGCGACCATACGAGTTGGGGCGGGTGAGCTGGGTTGTGAGCCGCCCCCGTCACTCATGTTGACTGCCGGCCGCGCCGATACGGTTCGCGACCAGATCGATGATGCTGAAAACAAAGCTGAACAGGACTGTCTCGGCGCCCAACGTTACAAGCATCGTGCTGTAGATGACGAGCCGCATGGTGTAGCGCAGCAATGCCTGGCCGATTTCCTGATTTGGGCTGGTCTGCCACCCGTATACGGCCAGCAAGCCACAGATCATGCCGCCGAGCATCATCACTGCCCCAATCGCCAACCCCATCTCGAGGCTGAATCGCCGCCGCCAGAACGTGCCGGCCGAGTGCGGCGGCAGGAATCCAGCGCGCAGTCCGATGACGCGGGTGAGCGTCGCGAAAAGGACCATCTGAAAACCGAGCGCGACAAAGCAGGCTGCCCAGGCCATCGTGTGAATGTCCAATCCGAATCCTAAGAGGACTTGACCGCCGGGCGTGAGCGCGATCAACAATGCCAATCCGAGCGCGCTCAAGGTCAGTCCGGGATACAGGAAGAGCCACCGCGGGCTGAACATCAGGAGGAAGCGCAGATGCCGCCAGCCATCACGAAAACTACGCAAGTGCGGCGCCCGGCTGCGGCCATCCGGATACAACACGCAGGGCACTTCGGTGACGCGCATTTTTCGCAGCGTCGCAGAAACGACCATCTCACTGGCGAATTCCATGCCGGTTGTCTGAAGTTGCATGCGATGGAACGCATCACTCGAAAAGGCGCGCAACCCGCAGTGGAAGTCCCGGATCGGCGAGCCAAAAAACGCGCGTCCGACGAGACTCAGAAAAGGATTGCCGAAATAGCGATGGAGAGGCTTCATTGCCCCCGGCATGATGCCGCCGGAGAACCGGTTACCCATCACGAGATCGTAGCCATCCCGCAATCGGGCGACGAACGCGTCGAGATCCAGGAAGTTGTAGCTGTCGTCGGCGTCGCCCATGATGATGTATTTGCCGGCCGCGGCTTTGCAGCCGGCAATCAGGGCGGCGCCATAGCCGCGCTTGGGGACACGCTCCACTCTCGCGCCGCAACGCCTGGCGATTTCGGCGGATCCATCTGTACTGCCGTTGTCGGCAATGATGACTTCACCTTGGATGCCGCTCGCGGCAATCCAGGTGAAAGCCTTTCGAATGCAGGTCTCAAGTGTTTCCGCCTCGTTCAGGCACGGCATAACGATTGAAACCTCGATGGCTCCAAGCCCAATTGCGGAATTTGGTCGGGTATCAGCCATCGGTCGCGGTTTGCGATTATCGCATTCCGGTCGCGCTACTTGAGCGCAAGACCAATCCCAAAGGGTCCACTGGCGCCATCGCCCGTGAACGAGCCAACAAAGGCCGTGTATTCGCCGTCTGGAACCTTGACCGTCATCGTCAACAGGGGAACCCTCTCGGTTTTGCGGATCACCAAACCCTTGCCGCCACTGAAGGACGGGAATTCCTGAAGCCACCAGTGACCGTCGGTGGGATTGTCATCGCGGGAAAAGGCATCGCCCACGGTGAGCCCCGGATTCTCGGCCTCGAATCTGTAATCCATGCCGTCGCCTGACCTTAGGCGCAGGTAGTCGATGACGCCGTCCATTCCCGGCGCCCCGCCCACGAAAAGCGTGAGGCTGCCGTTCTTGGCCGTGCTCGACCCGATGGCGATCTCGTAACGCTTGCCGCTCTCGTCCCCCTGGTAGATGTGCTGGGGCCTAAAGACACTCCCGTCCGAAGCATAGGTCTCAAATCGCGAACCGTCTACCGGCGCCAGGACACCGGGCGCCGGCTGCCGATTGACATTTGCGGCCGGAGCGACGCGAATTGCCGAGCCGGCAAACGCGTAGCCAAGCGCCAGCACGATTCCGATCAACAGCAGCGGACCCAGGCGGAATGTCCCCGGCGCATACTGGACCGATTCTGCGACCGCGCGATTGCCATCCGCGGAGGCGATCCCGGCGATCTGAAGAGCCGGTGACTCGGCGGCGACTCTGCCAGCCGTGTCTCCCGCCGCAATTTGCGGCATGCCCGCAGGGCTGGCAGAACCCTCCGAAAAGACGGTGCCTACTTCCTGATGCACGAAGTCGCGCAATTGGCCCAGGGTCAGTGTTGCGACCTGCCTTTGGGCAAGACCTTCAGCCAATCGCTCTACCAGTGTGTCTCGCAGGTTCTGGATCATTGGATCGAGAGCGTCCCTCGGGGAGGTGTTCACGGTTTGTACTGCTCCTGGGTATCAGATCGCCGGGATGGAAACCCGCAACGCCATTGTGGATGGCGTCAGTGCACCGTCACGCCCAAGGCGAAAATGCCATTCGGCTGATCGCCTTTGAAGGAGCCCACAAAGAGCTCGTACTCGCCGTCCGGCGCGTTCAGGGCGCACGTCAGGACTGGCATCCGCTCATTTTTCCGGATGACGAGACCCTTGCCGCCGCTGAAGGCGCCAAATGATTGAAGCCACCAATGGCCGTCTTCCAGACCATCATTGGCCGAGAACGCATCACCCCCGGTTACGGTTTGATCCTCCGCCTCGAACTTGAGACGGCTGCCATCCGAGCCCTGCAAGCGCAGGTGGTCAAAAACGCCGTCAGAGCCGGGCACCCCGCTGATGAGCACCTTTAGTTGACCGCTCACCACCGTGACTTTGCCGAAGGAGATCTCGTATGCCTGGCCGGTTACGTCACCTCGGAATATCTTTTGCGCTTCGAACGGGGCTCCATCCGGTCCGTTCAGGGGCTGGGGATTTGCGGCTGCGGCGACCGGCCCGGCCAGAGGCTGGGGCGGGGCCAGAGCCGGCCCTGCCACGGCCCCTGGTATTGGATTGGCTGGTCCAAGAACGAGAACGGACTGGACGAACAAGAACAGCAGCCCAACCACGATCAGGGCAAGAGCGACCGGAACAACTTGAATCCGGCGGGAATGAGTTTCTGTGTGGACGGCGACAGGGACAGGCGCGGGTCGCCGGACGCCGGACAATGCCGCAAGATCGGCCGGGTTCATGTTGGCAAGCCCTGCCTCCACCTGTTTCGCGATCAATTCGCGAAGCTGAGGGATCGTCTGCGCCGGGAGATCCTCCTTGACCAGGGCAACCATCAGCCCGGAGGTGACTTGATCTCGGAGCCTATCCAGGGTCGCGTTCACATTACTTCCGGATACTGCTCACTTGACGGTCAGACCCAGTCCAAACGCGCCGTTGCCCGGATCGCCCTTGAAAGAACCGATGAACAAGTCATAATCCCCATTGGGAAGACTGATGGAAGTTGTCAACAACGGCACCCTCTCCTGCTTGCGGATGACAAGGCCTTTGTTGGCGCTGAAGTCGCCGTAAGACTGAAGCCACCAGTGTCCATCCTCAGGTCGATCGGCGTTCGAGAATGCATCACCCTTCGTAACTGCGCTGTCTTCGGCCTCGACCTGGATCTCTTTGCCATCGCCGGACTTCACACGCACGTAGTCGTAGACACCGTCGTTTCCAGGAATGCCACCCACCAACAGTGTGAGCGCGCCATCTTTCACGCTCACTTTGCCGAAGGCGATCTCGTAAGCTTTCCCCGTGGTATCGCCAGTAAAGGTCCGAGCGGGTTGAAATACGGTCCCATCCGAGGAAATGGTTGGGTTTTTCGCGTTTGCCGCTTGTTGTTGGGGCGCGGCTGGCGCTGCGGGGTTATTGGCTGGATTGAGGCTGACGAGTGGGGCATCGATGCGCGGCGCGCCAATGGGTGCGGCTCCAAACGACGATCGAATCAACAATACGGCGATGATCAGAACGCCGATGATCAGGGCGATCGCGCCAACCGGGATTCGGATTATCTGCACGTCGCTGTCGTCGTCGGCTGGCGCTGCTGAAAGCGCTATTGCGACTGCTTCATCAGGCGCGTGCGAGTCCAGCTCGATCCCGCCCGGGCGCGAGGTTTCAAGATTTGTCGAATGTTCGGTTTCGGGGGCAGGCGCCACCGATCGGCGCCCAGGAGGTGATTCACTTGCCGGCGCCACATTCTCAACGGCATCATCAGCGCCGATTCTCGCTTCAACAGCAGGTTGAGGTGGCGTATCGACGGGAGAGGACATGAGCGGCGCTGCGGGGAGAGACACCCCGGCAACCGGCAGGGCCTCGCCCACGATCCGCGTGACGAATTCGCGCAACTGGCGCACTGTCAGCGCCGACACATCTTCACGCGCAAGCGCTTCCGTCAAACGGCCCACTAGCTCGTCCTTGAACTGAGGATTAAGTTGACTCATTTCTGTGCCTGCCTGTCATGGCGTGACCTCATAGGCGGTGAAGAGAAGCCTATTATCAGACAACGCGCGAACCCGCTCGATTTTTCCGCCTGGGAATCGTTGCTGCAGCGCTGCCAATTCGCCGACGCGCTGCGGGAGCAACACGAACACGATTCTGGTGTCCCCGGGCGCCGCCGGGATCTGCAACGTCGGACCCGCCGTCTGGTTGAGATCACGCAGTGAGGCATTTGGCGCAACGAAGCGGATCGCATCATTACGGGTGCTTCCCAGAATGTAGGCGGACACGGGATCGCGCAGACCGCGCAGGTAGTAACCCAATGCGGTGGTCTCTTCCGCGCTTCCGCTACCCATGCGAAAGGAATTGGGCCCGTACCCGAGGAAATAGGAGGCAAGGCTGGACACCATCAGAGCGACTGTGAGCGCGCCTGCCACCACAACGTTTGTCGCGAGAGCGATGCGCCTGGATGCGGTCTGGGCGGCGGCTGCGATGGTCTGAATGGCAAGCGCAATCAGTACGCACAGAGCGGGTGCCACCGCGATATAGCGCTGAACCTCGGGCGCGTTTGTCGTCAGCATGCCGCCCGCGGCTGCGGTGCCCATCAACCAGGCCAGCCAGAGCATCGCGTTCGGATTTCGCCAGCGAAAAGTCGCCATCGCGAGTCCAAACACAGCCAGTACGGACGAAGCCTGATCCAGCAGCGGCATGCCTGACACATACCACGAGCCGTGGTCGGGCTCAAAGATGTACGCGCCCAATCCGAGCCGGAATTGTTCCACGAGCACACTTTCCAGTGGGATACCAGCCGCTTGTCTTTGGGCAATGTAGCCGCTGCCAAAAATGCTCACCGTGTTGATGCGATTCGTCAGCGCGCCTGGAATTCGAACGTAGTGCAGCAACAACGGGCCGAAGGCGATCACTGCGCCAACCAGCATGACTACCAATCCCCATTTGCTTCGCCATAGCGCATGGCGACTTGTGATCAGTTGGTGAAGCAGCAGAATCGCCAGCAGGATGGGCGCCAGCCGCCCGCTTACATAGAAGTGTTGCATCAGGCCAAGCGAAATGCCTGCCATCGCAAACCCGAACCAGGATCGTCGCGTGTAGCCCCAGAAAAATCCACCGAAAGTCAGCGACATCAGCAACGGATCGGCGATGTTGTTCACGCCCAACCGACTGAAGTGGATGTGAAAGTGATATGCGGCGAGCAAAGCGCCCGCCACGAGCCCGACGAAGCGCCCGAACGTGGCCCGGCCCATGAAATACACGGCAGGAATTCCGGCGGCCCCCACAATCGCCGACACCATGCGCAAACCAGACACGCTATCGCCGAAGAACCTCAGGGACGCCGACTGCATGAAAAACCACAGGTTGGGGAAATCCAGCCAGCTCGTGACAAACGGATTCCGCGATTCTCCCAGCATGATTGCGCGCGCGATCAGGCCCATGTCTCCCTCATCGCCGTGCACATTCATGGGCAAACCGCCCAAATTGTCTGCCCGAATGAAGAAGGCTGCGAGCGTTAACACGGCGATCGCCGCCACGGACAGCACTTCCGCGCGATCGGAAAACGCGGCCCTGAATGCGGTCTTCAAGTTGGCCGATCCGCCATTGGTCTGGCGCTGGTACAGCAGCATTCCCGCGAGAAACAATACGATCCCCGAAAGCCAGGCGGCGATCAGCCGGCCCGGGTCCAGGGGTCTCTGGTCAAAGACGATGAAGGCATATGCCGCGGAAACGATACCCGTCAGCACCAGCGCCAGCGGCAACAGTTTTGGTAACGCAATTCGGTCAATGGGTGTCGGTGCGGCGGGCAGTTTGAATGAGACACCGGCGCGTGGCGCGGGCGCGGCGAGGATGAAGATTGCGCTTCCGAAGGCTAGAAGCAACGCGCCGGCCAGGTAGTCGGCTGGACGGGCCAATAGCGAGCCGACACCCAGCCAGCCCAATCCCAAGGCGACAGGCAAAAGCGCCACAGCCCGCGGGAGTTCCAGCTTCACCATGTGTCTAGGCGCTCTTTCCTTCTGTTGCATGGGGCGATTGTTCTCTTCTGATTCGGAACCTTTACGTTTCTAGATGTTACAGCCGAAGGCGCGCATCGTACCATCAGTATCAATTGGCTCGCTTGCAAGTGCCCGGGCCGAGGCTGGCCCTGCTCGGGCGTGCATAATTGCCGCCGTCAGGATCAAGCGACCATGCCAGGTGGGCACGCTTTGGAAGCCCCGTGTCACGCGCGACCCTGCATGGATCGGCAATGCATAACCTGAGCCGGCACCTCGGAATCTATGGCCTGCTGCTCGCGCTGGCTGGCGGATATCTGGCGCTTCAAACGCCTTTCGGCGCGCTTCCGGTTGCGCTATGGGTCGGCGGCATGCTGTTTCTCATCGCAGCCGCGTGGCGCCACGATGCGCTCGCCGATTCCGTTCCACTTGCCCGGGTGCTCATCCGGGCGCTGAGCAGGCCCGCTGTTCGCATCGAAGTCCTGGCGGTGCTCCTGGTCTGCCTGGCGGCCTTCGTCCTGCGCGCCTGGGACCTCGAGCGCTTTCCCCCCTTCATGCACGGTGACGAGGCTGAATCCGCATGGCGCGGCTTGCGCATCTTGATCGGCCCAGACCCACTGCCTCCGTTCCAGACATCGTATGACTGGTACGGCATCCCCACCCTCTACCATTACCTTGAAGCGGGTTCGATGGCGCTCTTTGGCCTCTCCGAGGGCGGCGTCCGGATGGGCTCGGTGTTCTTTGGGGCGGTTTCGATCCCCCTGGCGTATGCCATCGCCCGATTGAGCTGGGGGCGCACCGCCGCCGTCATATCCACCCTGCTGATGGCGTTTGGGCATACCCACATCCACTTCAGCCGGATGGCGGGCGGCTTCATCCAGGCTTCTCTGATGATGGTTCTGATGATGTTGTTGATCGTCATCGCCGCCCGCGGTGGACGCCGCATGCTCGTGTTTGTGGGCATTGGGCTCGTCATTGGCCTGGCCCAATACATGTATGTCGCGACACGGCTGCTGCCCATCGTGGCCGGCATTCTATTGCTCGCGCTTCTGGCGCAGCGCAAACTCGACGGCAGACATATCCTGGTGGTTGGCCTGGCAACACTCGTGGCGGTCGCCCCGCTCGGCATCTGGTATCTCCAGAACCCGCAGGCTATTGGTGGCCGGGTGGACGACGTGTTCATCCTCAACGCTGGCGCGCTGCGTCACACGCTGGGGCCGGATTATCAGATGCCGCGTGACCTCGGCAAACTCGTCGGACTGCAATTTGAGCGCACGATTGGATACTTGATCAACAAAGGCGATGTCAGCACCAAATACAGTTTCGAGTTCCCGGGATTCGACGCCATCACGTCGGGGCTGTTCTGGCTCGGTCTTGCGCTCGCGCTGCCGCGGATTCGCCGGGCAGGCGAGTTCGGGTTGATCGTCTGGTTTACGGCTGGATTCACGATCGCTGGCTTGCTGACCATTGACGCGCCCAGCGCCAACCGGCTCATGGCGGCCATTCCGTCGGTCTATTTGCTGGCGGGATTTGCCGCCCAGCGCATCGCCGATGGCCTTGGGCGCGTGGCGGCAGTCCTGAAGCCCGCGGCGCAAAAGGTGACCAGCGCCATCACCGCCGCGGTGATTGTCGTGATCGTCTCGGTGATTGCCGTCCCATACAACCTCAATATCGCCTTTGTAGCCTACCCGCTGGTCTCGGGTCCAATGGCCCCGATCATGACCGGCCACGAGCTGGCGCCTCTCGATGGCGCCGGGTGGCGGGCCTATGTCATGGGCCTGCCCACCATGTATGCCGACTATGCGCCCGTGCGCTTTGTCGCCTACCGGATCAAGGCCAATGACCTGCTGCGCGCCGAAGACCTTGTGCCGGCGGTGGACGGGCGCAAGACCATCGTCGTGGCTCTGCCTGTCAACTACGGCGAATTCGAAAGGGTCAAACAACGCTTCCCGGGAGGCGAGGAGCATGAGGGCTTTGACCTCCGCGGAAACTCCGTCTTCAAGTCCTATCGTTTTCAGTGACCTCGACCAGCGACCTGCGCGGGGCTGTCCGGTCGCTACAATACGGATTCGATGTCGTCCCCAGTCGTCCTTTCCCTTCGCGGCCAACCTCCCCCTCTTCATCTGCTAACGGCGCTCCCCACCCCCGAGCAATCCCGCGCCCTGTCGCTTGCCCTCACCGTCATCGTCCCGGTCTACAACGAGCGGCACCTGGTCGCCACCAGCGTGGGGCGTCTGCTTGGGCTGACGAGCGAACTCATCTCGCGCCTCGAAGTCATCATCGTCGACGATTGCAGCACCGACGGCAGCCGCGAGGTGCTGGAGCGCCTGGCCGCCCAGGATGCGCGGATCCGCCTCATCCGCCATGCGCGCAATCAAGGCAAGGGCGCGGCCATCCGGACCGCCCGCGATCACGCCACCGGCGATGTGTGCGTCATCCATGACGCGGACATGGAATACAACCCAGA
>Ga0073904_10000827_pt1 | contig 22617 bp, 14 predicted proteins | sample KloWWTrecipitate_FD_66668 | JGI IMG/M metagenome (GOLD analysis project Ga0073904, IMG submission 66668) | Active sludge microbial communities from Klosterneuburg, Austria, studying microevolution and ecology of nitrifiers - Klosterneuburg... | ecosystem: Engineered > WWTP > Aerobic digester >... | reverse complement strand
AGCGGCACCGGCAAGGAGCTCTTCGCCCGCGCTCTCCACGCCCTGTCGCCGCGGCGCGCCGGCCCGTTCGTGGCGGTCAACTGCGCGGCGATCCCCGAAACGCTGGTCGAGGCCGAGCTCTTCGGCCACGAGAAGGGCGCCTTCACCGGCGCCGACCGGCGGCGGCCGGGGCGCTTCGAGCTCGCGAGCCGCGGCACACTCCTGCTCGACGAGGTCGGCGAGCTGCCGCTCGGCGTGCAGGCCAAGGTGCTGCGCGTCCTCGATGACGGGCGCTTCGAGCGCGTCGGCGGCAGCGTGACGCTCACCGCCGACGTGCGCCTGGTGGCGGCGACCAACCGGGATCTCGCGCAGATGGTCGCCGCGGGCACCTTCCGCGCGGATCTGCTCTACCGGCTGGAGATCTTTCCCATCGAGCTGCCGCCGCTGCGCGAGCGCGCGAGCGACATCGAGCTGGTGGCGCGCCATCTCGCCACCGGGATCTCGGCGCGCCTGAAGCTCGCGCCGTTCGAGCTCGCGCCCGACGCCGTGGCGCTGCTTGCCGCCGAGCCCTGGCCGGGAAATGTCCGGCAACTCGCCAACGTGCTCGAGCGCGCCGCCATTCTCGCCCCGGGCGAGCGGCTGTCGGCCGAGCAGATCGGGCGGCTGCTGGGCAGGAAGGCCACCGCCGGCGGCGCCGGCGACGAAGGTGCGGCCGACGGCGGCGCTGGAACCCCGGCCGCCCCCGCCGCCCCGGCCTCCCCGGCATCCCCGGCATCCGATACCGAGCTCGAGCGGCTGCGCGCTGCGCTGCGCGATGCCGGCGGCGACAAGCGGCTGGCGGCGACCGCGCTGGGAATGAGCTACCGCACGCTCCTGCGGCGCATCGAAGAGCACGATCTCAAGGGCTATCCGCGCTACCGGGATTGAAGCCGGCAGACGTGAAAAGGGCCGGCGAAAGCCGGCCCTGGGTCCATCCTCCTGCGTCAGGCCGAGCTCAATTCGGCGGCGGCTCTTCGGCGGGAGCTTCCTCGGCCGGCATCTCGCCGGTCTCCTCGAGCTCCTGCGGCTCGGTCTCGTCGACCCCGGCGTTCTCCACCCGCGGCTTGTAGCCTCTTCCCTGGGCGTCGAACTTCACCGCAGCGAAGTCGGGCACGCCCGGGATCGCCACCCGGAAGTTGGCGGTCTTGCCGGGCTGGATCTGCGGCGAGTTGACCTCGCCATCGACGCTCGCCAGCAGCCCGCCGTCGGCGTCGTAGATCGCCACCAGCAACGTCGGCGTGGTGATGATGTTGGTGCCGCCGTTCTTGATGGTGCCGAAGATCTCGAGGCCGTCGCCGGTCGAGTTTTCGGTCTTCTCCCACGAGATCACCTCGAGCGGCGAGGTCACTGCATCCTTATCCTTGCCCTCGCCCTCCTTGCCGGCGGCGCTGCCCTCTTTCTCCGCCGCCGCCATCGCCGCCGCGCCGACCGGCGGGATGTCCTTCTCGGTCAGCCGCAGCACCGGCTCCTTCTTCTCCTTCACCACCACCGCCGGCGCCGCCGCCACCTCGCGGGCCTGGGTCGTCACGAGCGCGCTCTGGTCGAGGTCGACCTCGTCAGTGCGCACGGTCGACAGCATGCCGTTCGGCAGGGTGAAGAGCACCCGGCGGCCGTCGACCTTCCACGCCCCCTTGGTCTCCAGACGCGCTCCGTCGCGCAGAACGAGCCAGTCGGCCGAAGCGCTACCCACCATGCTCCCTGCGGCCAACCCCGCTGCAACCGCAGCGGTCAGAACGGACTTGCGAAGATCTCTCGCCATCAGAACTCCTTCCAGCTCGTCGGATCGATACAGATTGGCACCGGCGCGACGAAGACCACTCCGGTGTCGGAGAGAATCGTCTTGACGTTCTGAGTGTAGTTCGCGTACCGGCAGCGTGTCGACTGGAGCCGCTTGAGCTCCTCCGAGATGACTGTCAACGAAGTGGTCATGGTGTCGGCATTGGGCTCACTGGAGCCGCCTGCTTCGGGGTTCTTGGTAGCGCTCTGTTCCACGAACGGCGGCGTACTGAACTGCGAAACCTCCAGATAGCGCGCGCGGTCGGCGAGATTGCCATTGGGGACGTAGTACCCGAGTGCCGTGACGGTGCCGACGATGAAGATGTGGCTCCTCCCGGCCCGACTGCACGTGCCGTCGTCGTTGGCGACCTCGGTCGGTTGGAAGGAGGTGAAGATGGTGATACCGCCGAAGGAGAAGGCCTCGGTGATGATCTTCTCGTCGCTTGCGAGGGTCAGGTAGTAGCCCGGGAGGCTTCCCGAGCCGTTGCCGTTGTAGAGCAGGAGCGGACCGTTCGGGTCGTTCGCATCATCGGGCCCGACGGCTTGGTACTTCGACTCGGTGAGCGGCTGCGTGCAACCGCTGCATGTGATGTTGAGCACGCCATCGCGATCCGTGTCGACGAAGTTGGTGTCGAGGATGGTGTAGAAGCGTCCTGGCGTGCCGTCGAACTCCCAGAGATTCCAGCGATTGCCGGTTCCTACTGCCAGGGCGATACGCGCCTTTTCGGCGACCCAGACCGCGGAGACTTCCTGGTAGATCGGGCGCCCGCCCGTCGAGAAGACCTGGAACGGATCGTACTTCTTGAGATCTCCGACCGGTCCAGTAAGCCGCTCGGCGGTGAAGTTGTAATTTACGGCCGCGTTGCGCGTCTGGTAGGTCTGCGACAGCAGCTTCATTGGCGTTGCTGACGAAGTCTCGAACTGCACCTTGTAAATGAAGCCTGCGGTGGTGCCGAAGTAGAGACGATCGATGTAGGAGTCGCCGTTGGAATCGACAGCTGCTATGTCGGCTGCGATTGAACCGATCACCTTCTTCTTGTAGATCAGCTTCCCAGTCTCGATATCGACCATGTACAGGTAGTTGCCGCGCGGGAAGAACGGATCCGGGCCGACGCCGCCGCCGAAGATGGCGACGAAGCGATCCTCGGTCTCGTCGGGGGAACAGGAGCCGGTGCAGACGCGAATCCGGCCGGAAGTCGCTTTGCTCCACGAGTTGCCAAGGTCGCGCTCGTTGTTGAGGTCCTCGTCGAGCTGCATCTTGACGAAGATGCCAGCGCTCACCTGAACGCTCTGCTCGTCCTGGAACTCCCAGAGGACCGAAGGGTAAGGCCGGTTGCCACAGTCGCTGTTGCTGTCACCGTCGAAGCAGGAGGGGATGTAGGTGCCGGCCGGCTGGGGGACGTTCTCGCTGTTGAGAACATCTGGCTGGGTGATGTCGAGTGCGTAGTAGCCCGGCCCACCCTCCCGGTATCCACCCACCAGCACCGTCCGCCATTCGCGGGAGGTACAGGTCGTGCTGCCGGAATCGCTTGCCAACGGGTCGATGAAAACATCGTCGATCCGAGGACTACCGTCGATACCCCACGGCCCCTTGTTCCGATCGTGATCTTCGACAAGCTTGACTGCCGTAGGCAACATCGCGCGCGGGATGAAAGAGAAAATCTCGCGCCCGCTGCCGTTGTCGTAAGAGCCATCCAGCACATGAGCAATGTCGGTCTCGACGTCATCATCCTCGTCGTAGTCGGTGACGCCGTCCTCGAATTCATCGGTCTCGGCGGCACCGTCGCCGTCCAGATCCTTCGCCGGGAGAAGGCACTCGGCGCTTCCGCTGTCCGGATCGCGGAAAATTCCGGCGTCGAAGGCATGAAGCTGGCCGTCGTTTGCCGCAGTGAGAAGGAGAGTTCGCCGACAGACGTTGCGGTCGGCGAAAAGCTTGTACGAGATCTTCGGACCCCGATCCGGATCAGGGTCCGCTGCGCAAAGGCGCGCGTTTGGATACGGATCGCTGGTGTAGTAGACGAAGTTGCTCGGCTTGTTGAGCACGACCGGGTCCGCGTGAAAGATGTCGCCAAGCAGATAGGTAACCGGAGTCGTGATCGTGTTGCCCGGATTGCCAGGATCGGGAATCTCGATCTTGCCCTCTTTCTCGAGCAGGACGCGGGTAATGATCGAGTTCGCGCGGTCGTCGGCCGCAGTCTCGGAGGCGACGTTGCCGACGGTGTAGTTGATTCCCATTCCGGTCCAGAGATCGTACTTCTGGGAGTTGGTCGACGGGTAGGTAAAGAGCTTGCGGTTTCCCGGCTCGTTGTATTGGGTATAGACGACGCGGCGTTCGTTGGCGCCCATTCCGAGCTGAAGGTCGGCGGCATCGAAGGGCGGATTGGCGTCGACGCTGTCAGCATCGGCGTTCGGTGCCTGCAGGAGCAGTCCGTTCGGGCTGTAGGAGCCGGTGCCATTGGCGAAGCCCTCTTGGACATCGCCGGCATCCCAGAGGAAGCAGCTCGCCTTTGTGTTCGAGTCGCAGAGGACCGATCGGTCGGGTCGGCCGTTGGCATCCAGAGGCAGCGGCTTCAGGAAAGCGTCCATCCGCCCGGCCCAGAATCCTTCGTCGGCGAGCGGCGTGAAGCTCGAGAGAAAGATCTTGTCGGTGGCGTTCGCCTGCACCTGCGGCACGGCCGCGGAGGCGAAAGCCGAGGCCTCCTCGCGGATCTGGGAAAGGATTCCCGTCAGGGCATCGATCAGCTCCTGCTTGTTCTGCGGCAGGATCGGCTGGCCGGTGCCGCCGTTGGCGGCCATGCAGCCGAGCACGTTGGCGCCGGCCTGGATGCCGAAGCCGACGACGAAGGTCGAAACGCCGTCGCCGTTGCCGTCGGAATCGTCCAGCACGTCGGTCATGGCGCAGGGATCGCCGCCCGGGCATGTGTCGTCGCCGTCGGTGAGGACGAGGACGAACTTCCGCCGGCAGCCCCACGACGAGTCGTTGGCCGCCGCGAAGTCATCCCAGCCGGTGGAGCCGTTGCAAGCGTCGGTGGCGCTCGTGCAGCCCTTGTACCAGTTGCGGAAGCTCTTGAGACTGAACCCAAGGGGCGTCGAGCTGATCGGAATCAGTGGCTTGTAGGTCAGGTTCTTGACCTGGAGGTAGGCCTCCCCGGAGGCCTGATTGTCCTTCAGATAGGTCGCATTCGCGAACGCCTCCGGATCTGAGGCCGGATCTCCGCCGTTCAGACGCGGCGCGAGTCGATTCAGAAGGATGTCCTTGTTGCTCAGCGTCCAGGAAAGCGGCACGACGTCGCCGTACTCGAAGCGCCAGTCGTTCGTCGTCCCGGTCGGGTTGTAGTACGGTCCGGGGTTGCCGTCCTGCCCCGTCCGCTGCTTCAGATTCGACTGGTTGGCGCCGTTGACGTACTCGTCGGCGGTCGTATCGTTATTCGGATCCCAGCCGTTGCAGGCGCCGCCCGAGGTCGAGAACTGCGTCCCGAACCACCCGTCGCTGTCGCTGCCGGCCACCGGAGTCCGCCGAACGTTGAAGTCCCACCACACGAAATCGCCGACCCGGGTGTACTTGATGTCCCTCTGGCCTTGGAGGGTGCGCTCGCCGGCAGCATTGCAACCGTCCGCAGGGTCGCTGGAGGGCGAGCCGGTGCAACGATCCACGCGCACATGCACGAGGATCTCGCCGTCGTAGGGCTGAGTCGAGCCGGTGTAGGTGACGTAGTAAACCTGCGCTTCGTTGCGGATGTAGTAGCTGACCGTGCCGACCGCGGTGTTCGGATTGACGCCGAATTTCGGCAAGCGCCGGACTTTGGTCATCTCCCAGAGATCGGTAGTGTCGGAAGCACGGCCGCCGGTAGCGAAGCAACCCATCTCCTGGTCGGTAGTGCCGCCGCGATCGCAGCCGATCGCCGGACCGAAGACCTCCTGGGTTCCAATTGCCGGATAGAGCGCGCCGGACTGAAGAGCGATCAGCGTCTCCCCAACCTTCACTTGGTAGAGCCAGTGCTTGTCGATCACCCGCTCGTCGTCGGCGTTGAAGGTCGCGAAGCCGACGTCGATGTCTTCGACGGTGCGCAGCACCTCGTAGAGCGCCTCTTTGGCCTGGCGGAACTTCGATGCCGGGTCGTCGCCTTCCCGCGGCGTCGCACAGTCGCCCGTGGGGCAGAGATAGGAGCAGGTGCCGGCCGAGACCTGGGCGGCGCTGCACTTCGGCGCCCAGTTCATCGAGCCGGAGGTGTCGAGGATGACGAAGAGATACGGCTTGGTCGTCGACTCGCGCAGGATGTCGCGGTCGTCGGCGAGCAGATTAGACGCGTCGAAGACGGCTACCACGGCGAAGGCTGCGGCAAGAGCCAGCGAAAGCGAGGTTCTGGATGCTTGGATTCTCATGAACAATTCTCCGGAACGCTAGATCTTGAGGTAGAGACCTTCGCAGGGGTCTGTTTCGGTGTTCGGATCGACGTCGATCGTCGGATCGGCGGGCGTCTGCAGACGATCTGCGGAGGAGAACTGAAAGCCACTGATACTCTTCTTCCACGGTTCCAGGGCAATGACGGCGCCGACGGCCTTGCTTGACGCTCGAAATCCGCCTGCTCCCGTCCCGTCTCTCCGCAAGGCGATCGCGGTGACGCCATACTGGACAGCGGAGTACTCCGCATCCTGGTTCATCATGCAGAGGTTGCAGATGCTGGTGTGAATCTGCACGTACGGAGTGGTGCAAATCAGGTCGGAGATGGTCGTGTCCGTGCCCAGGATTCTCTCGGTGCGTTCGGCGAGAACGAACTGGTGCGCGGCAGAGCCGGCGCTGACCATCTCTGTGCCGGTAGCCATCTCGATCGCGGAATTGGCACCGTAGGTCTGGCGCGTCGCCTGCTTTTCGCTGCCGCCGATTATCACCTCGGTCTGAGTGACGACGGCTAGCGAAAGTCCGAGTATCGTCAATACGACGAGCACTAGCAGGACCGCGAGGTAGGCGCTTCCTGCCTCGGAGGCGTTGCGTTCCGCTCGGAGACTGGGTGCGGGCGTGGATGGGCTCATGGATTCCCCCGATCGTTCAAGTGGCTCAGATGTTTCGCAGATCGACTACGGTCTGAAGCAGGCGGTGGCGGAACTGCCGGTTCACTTCCGACTTGAATAAGAGAGCCGGGTCCTCGTCGTAGTTGTTGTCCTCGATGAAGTCTTCACCGGCCACCGGGTCGAAGTCCGGTGCGGAGTACTTCGGATCACGCCTGGCTGTCCGGCCGAGGGCGGTGATGCGCACGTAGTAGAGCCGGACTGGTCGCGCGGCGATCGCGGCGTTGATCCGATAGGCGTTGTCGGTCTGGTCGTCCTCGCTCGAGTTGAAAAGCCAATCATCCGCCTTGCGGTCATTGTTGGTTGCGCCCTCGAACATGAGGTCGTCGTCGCCGTCGAAGTCGATGTCGTCCTCGAACGATCCGTTGTTGTCTGTATCGAAGCCGAGCGCCACCTGAAGGTCGAAAATGTCGTCGGCGAGATCCAGGGATAGGTTGGCGGCATCTCCTGCATAGGGTAGCTCGGTGCCCGGGACCATTCGCGCTCTGGAAAGTCGTGGGCTGAGTTGCTGTTCTCCCTCGGCGTCCGTGAGGAAGGTCGGTCGGATGTAGTACCGGTACTCCTCGAGGGCGCAAGCGAAGCCGGGCACGAAGCCGGCCACCGGCGTGACGACAAGTGGATTCGGTGGCGTCAGGGTCGAGGCGAAGGTGATCGTCATGGTCACCGAGCTCGCGTCGCCCGCGACATTGGCGACCTCAGCGACTGCGAATTGGCCTCTGCTCACCGAGCTCTGCAGGAGCATGGGGCCGTCGAAATCAGCATCGAGAAGACCAGCGAGGTCCTGAGTTCGACCATTGGGGAGTGCGCGATGAACGGTCAGGCTAGTGGGGGTGAAGTCCGCTGGATTGGAAGCGTCCAGCTGGAAAAGCAAGCCGGAGAGGCAGCCTCGAACGGTCAGGATGTCGGTACCCGGCAGCGCGACCGGCGTCCGGATGCCAAGCGCGATGGCGTCGTCTCCGCCTTCAAGGACATTGTTGCGTACCTCGAGGGCACGGCCGCGCAACCAAGCCACGGAGAGCACGCCCGGGGGTTCGACACGAAAATCGGCCGGCAGGCCACCGCGACCGGCCATGCGCGTGGTGCGCACCATGTCGTACGCGGCGACGCGCAGCGATTGCTGCATGTCGGTGATCTGAAGCTGAACCCGGGCCATCCGGTTGTGCACATCGAAGACCGTGAGCGCTGCGACCAGGATCTCGATCGCGATCACCATGCCGATCAGGAGTTCGATGAGCGTGAATCCGGACTGACGAGAAGTCGAGGAATTCGAGGACATTCTGGGTCTCCTCAGAAGGCCTTGACCATGCGCACGTTGTAGGACCGAGTCTCGGGCCCGGTGGCATCCGTCAGACTGATGTCGAGGACCTTGAAATGAACCAGCCGTGCCTGAGTTTCGCCGGGCAGAGGGAAGTCGAAGGACTGGTTGAGGTTGTAGTCGTCGAAGCTGTACTGCTGCAAGGTGCGCACGCGATTCATGAGCGGCACGTCATCGCTGCCAAGGTCGGCGGGCAACTCCCAACGCGATGAAAGCGCCAGGTCAGAGCCTCCGGTCGGCGAGCTGACCTTCTTGAGAGCCAACGTCTCGTTGAGAACCAGCGAAGTCTGGCCGGCGGGAACCGCAGGTATCGTCAGGGCGCCAGAATTGAACGGCAGGGAAACGGCACTTTCCAACCCGGTGATCGCACCGTTCGATTGCCGCGTCGAGTCGTTGCCCTTGACGTTGTTGTTCATCGCGCGCGAGAAGAGCGGCAGGATGCCCAGGGTGACGACGAGCAAAAGTAGCGCCGCAATGAGGCCCTCGATGATCGAGAAGCCGGCCTCGCGCGGGGAGGGGCGGACGGGTGCCGCCGGGGAGACGAGCTGCTGGGCGTCCATGCGGTTCTCCTTCAGAGTTCGTAGAAACAGCAAAGCAACCCCGGTACCAGCTCGAACGGGTTGCCGGGGAATGAAACAACGCCTTTGCTGTCAGCGTTTGCGGCCCGCTGATCGCGGTCTTCTCAGGACTGCCGGTCGCTGGCGTTACGAAAGGTAGCAGATTCGCCAAGCTGGAGCCGGATCTCGGCCCGGACCCCGTGCGGCTCCCGCGGCGAGATCTCGAGCCGGCCGCCGTGCATCGCCACGATGCGGCGCGCCAGCGCGAGGCCGAGGCCGGCGCCGCCCGGCCGGCCCGAGGCGAAAGGTTGGAAGAGGCGGTCGCGCACCGCCGGCGCGAGGCCGGTGCCGGTGTCGTCGATGGTGATCGTGGCGTCGTTCTGGTCGCGGCCGAGGCGGACGATGACCGGCTTGGGACCGGCGCTCTCCGGCCCCTCGCGCGCGACCTGGGCCAGCGTCGCCTGCGCCGCGTTGAGCAGGAGGTTGCGCAGCGCGCGCTGCAGGAGGTGCGGGTCGCCGGCAATTGGCGGCAGCGGCGGCAGTGGCGGCGATGGCAGGACGAGCGTGAACTCGACGCCGGCGAGCGCCGGATCCTGCGTCGCGCGCTGCAGCAGCGCGGCGAGATCGACCGGTTCGACGACGCCCGAGCCGGGCCGCGCGAAGGTGAGGAAATCGTCGACGATGCGCGCCAGCTCGCCGGCTTCGCGTTGCGCCTCGCCCACCTCCTCGCGCGCCGCCGCCGGGAGCTCACGCCGCGCCGCCAAGGCGAGGTAGCCCTGGACCGTCGCGAGGCTGTTGCGCAGCTCGTGCGCGACGCCCGCCGAAAGCTCGCCCAGCTGCGCCAGACCGGCGGCGAAGCGCTCCTCGCTCTCGCGCCGCGTCAGGTCGGTGACATCGGCGAACAGCACGAGGAAACCGGCATGCAGCGCCTGCAGCGTCAGGCCGAGCTCGATCCGGTCACGCCCGCGGGCGATGGCCACCGAAGCGCGCGCGATCGAGCGCCCTTCCGCGATCGCCGCGAAGACCAGCCGGGAGAGCTCGGGATGTGCCGCGAGCGCCTGGCCGGCGATCGCCGGCGAGCCCTCCTCGGCGCCGCCGAGAAGTTCGCCACTGCGAACTTCTCCAGCGAGATCTTCGCTACTGCGAACTTCGCCACCGAGACCTTCGCCGCCGAGAAGCTCGATCGCCGCTGGGTTCGCCGCCAGCAGACGGCCGTCACGGTCGAACATGAGGAGGCCACTCTCGAGCTGCGGTCCGAGCGTGCGCTCGACGGCGGAAAGCTCGTCGAGCGGCGCGCTGCGCAGCGCGACGAGGGCGCGATCGAAGGTCTGCAGCAGGAACTCCACTTCGTCGCCCGCTTCGCGCGGCGGACTCCCGGGGGGCGCCGCGGTTCCAGGAGCGACCGTACGGGCGCGTTCGAGGAGCTCCTCGTACGGCCGCACCAGGGCGCGCAGGAAGAAGATCGCGAGCAGCGCGACGGCAACCGAGAGGCCGATGACTGCCGGAGTGAGAATGCGCAGGCTGCGCTGTTGGGCGAGCAGCGCCGGCTCGGGAACTTCGAGTCGCAGGAGGAAGCGCTGCCCGCCGCGCTCGTACGGGACATAGGCGCGCAGCCGCTCCGCCCCCGCCGGCTCGGCGGCCGAGCGCACGCCCAGACCTTCGACGCGCGGCGCAGCCACTTCGGCGGCTCGCGGCACCGGCGCCGCCGCCGCGTCGGCGTCGGCGAACCCGAAGCTGGCGCGCAGAGCTCCGCGGGCGTCGTAGACCGCGAGCGCCGCCCCTGCCGGGAGCCAGCGCGCCAGGGAGTCGAGGTCGTCGCTCTTCGCCAGGCGGATCGCTTCGGCGAGCGTCCCCGCGAGGCGCAGCGTCGCCTGCTCGCGTTCGGCGGTGAAGCCGGCGACGGCAGTGCGATAGGAGAGCAGCGTCACCGCGGCGAGCAGCGCGAACAGCAGGAGCGACGCGGGCAGGAGAATCGGCGCTTCGCGCCGCAAACCCCGGGCGCGATTTCCGGCGCGACTCGCGGCGGGTTTCATAGCAGAGCGAGGTAGGCGCGGGCGAGCGGTTCGCCGGCGAACAGCGCGACCGCGCCGCCGGCGGCGAGGAAGAGCCCGAAGGGGAGCTTTCCCTGAAGCTCGATCGAGCCGCGGGCAAGGAGGGCGATGCCGACGACCGAGCCAGTGAGCGAAGCGAAGACGAGGGTCACGACGACGCCGTGAACGCCGAGAAAAGCGCCGATCATGGCGAGCATCTTGACGTCCCCGAGCCCCATGCCTTCGACGCCGCGCAGCAGCTCCCAGAGCCCGGCCATGACCAGCAGGATGCCGGCGCCGAAAAGGGCTCCCTGGATCGCTTGCGGGATGGCACCCCACGAGACCAGCGGCTGAACGGCGAGGCCGAGCGCGAGGCCAGGCAGGGTGATGCGGTCGGGTAGAAGGAAGTGCTCGACGTCGATCGCCGCCAGGGCGACGAGCGCGGCGCAGAAGAGCGCGGCCGCGCCGGCGGTCGCGGTGGCGCCGAAGCGCAGCACGGCGCCGGCGAAGAGCGCGCCGGTGAGGAGCTCGATCAGCGGATAGCGCGCGGAAATCGGCGCGCCGCAGTCGCGGCAGCGTCCGCGCAGCATCAGCCAGCTCACGACCGGCAGATTGTCTCGGGCGCGGATCGCGGCGCCGCACTTCGGACAGCGCGAGCGCGGCACGACCGTGGACAGGTTTTGCGGCAGGCGATGGATGACGACGTTCAAGTAGCTGCCGACAATGAGCCCCACCAGGCCGGCGTAAACGACGAAGAACCAGAGGGGCGGCACGCGCGCGATTGTATGGCAGCTGTCCCGGGCTCGCCCGGCCGACGTAAGACGGCGGTCAGGGGGCCGCGGGATCGAGGCGCGCCAGAGCGCGCACGACGCGGCTCATGGTCGCGACGCCGCGATCGAAGACGGCGAGCGGAATGCGCTCGTCCGCCGCGTGCACGGTGCGCAGCGTGAGGCCGTCGAGCGCGAAGGGCGAGAGGCCGTAGGCGGCGATGCCGCGGGCGCGGAAGAAACGCGAATCGGTGAACGCCGGAATGAATGCCGGAACGACCGGCGCGCCGTTGTCGCGCGCGAGCTCGGCGGCGAGCACGCGATAGACCGGACTGTCGCTGCGGGAGGGAGAGGTGGCGGGCGCGGAGAGGAGCACCTCCACCGCGAGCCCCGGGCCGAGAACCCGCTCGACCTCGCCGAGGAACATCTTCTCGTCGGTATCGGGCAGGAGCCGGACGTCGAGGCCGGCGCGGGCCTCGCCGGCGACGACGTTGATCTCGCCGGAGCCCGCGAGTGTCGTGACCTGCAGGGTGTCGGTGAGCAGGCTCTCGAATCCGGGCAGCGGGAACGAGCGGCGGCCGACGGTCGCAGCGGAACCGTCAGACACAGCTCCCGGAGTCGCCGCCGCCAGGGCGCGCAGCTCGGCGTAGGCGCCGCGAGCCTGCGGATCGAAGCGGGCGAGCCCAGCCAGGAAGTCGTGCGCTGCCGGCGTGACGCGCCATGGGCGCGGCGCGGCGAGGAGTCTGGCGAGGCCTTCCACCAGGCGATGGGTGGCGCTCTCCGGGTTGGCGGCCGAGGCGTGGCCGGGGCGCCCGGCGGCGCGGACCTCCATCCACAGCGGGCGCTTCTGATCGACCTCGATGCCCCAGAAGAGCGGGCGGCCGGCGACCGCCTTGTTCACGCCGCCTTCGTTGAGCACCGCGGCGACGTTCACGAACAGTTCGGGGTGCGCAGCGAGAAGCCAGCCGATCCCCTCGCCTCCGCCGACCTCTTCGTCGGCCGCGGCGAGAAACACGACCGCCCGGCGGCGCGGCTCCCGCGAGCGCGCGAGGTCGAGAAAGGCCATCAGTTGGGCGACTCCGAGGCCCTTGGCGTCGATCGCGCCGCGGCCCCAGAGCTCGCCGTCGTGGACCTCGCCGGCGAGAGCCGGGTGCTTCCAGCCCGCTCCGGCGGCGACGGTGTCGATATGGTGGAGGAGGACGATGGTCTCCGCGGCCAAGCCTGGCGCCGTGGCCGTGGCGGGAAGCCGCGCATAGAGATTCGCGCGGCCGAGCGGCGAGACGAGAATCTGCGGCTCGATTCCGCCGGCGCGCAGGGCTGCCGCGAGGAGCTCGACGCCGGCGCGCTCGTTGCCCGCCGGATGGGTCGTGTCGATGCGCAGGTAGGCGGCGAGCGTCGCGGCGCCGGGTGAAAGCGGTGTCGGCGCCGCAGCGAGGGCGTGCGGCCCGGCGAACAGGCAGAGAGCGGCGAGCAGTTGCAGGTGGCGGCGCAAGAGGACTGCAGTCTACAAAAGACGAACGCCGCGGAAGACCGCGGCGTTCGGGAAAGACGACTGCGATGGGGCGAAGGCTTAGCTGCCGCCGCCGGTGTCGGTGCCGCCGGGCCAGCGAACGTAGAAGCCGTCCGCCCAGATGATGTCCTGGTCGTAGTCGGTCGGGGTGAACGGTCCGGTCGAGATGGTGCCGGTGAACGTGACGGCCTGATCGCCGCCGTTACGGCCGCCGCTGCCGATCGCGATGACCTGCGAGCCGAGCGGATTGCCGGTGTAGCCGTAGAGGTAGCTGTTCTTCCAGCCGTCCTTCGCCGGCAGCTCGTTGAGGTAGAAGAACGTCGACGAGGGGTGCATGGTGATGAACAGGTTGGCCGAGGTGATCGCAGTGTAGTCCGAGCCATCCCAGGCCCGCTGACCTGCCGCGGCGCCGGAAACCACGTCGGTCACCCACGAGAGCCAAGCCGTGCCCACGTTGCGCATGTCGGCCATGGTGCGCTTCTGCTTTGCTTTCTGCAGGGCATCGATCAAGTTCGGGATCAGGATGGCGGCGATGATGCCGATGATTGCCACCACGATCAGAAGCTCAATCAGAGTGAAGCCCCGCTGGCGATTCCGGAGTTTCTGAATCATGAACTCTCCTCTTGCCTTGGGATCTGCGGCCTTCGGTTGATTCCGGAGGCTGTCCGGTCGCATGAATTGCATGGAGGGTGCCAGGACTCTCGCCCTCGGAACCCATTGTAAACAGGGGGTGAAAGCCGCCTCAGAGAATTGGAGAGACAAAAATTAGCAGTCGAATTGGACAAAGAGTGTTACTCGGCAAGCTCTCGCACCAGCTTGCGGTAGATCTCCACGCCCTGCACGAACCCCGGCAGCGGCATCCGTTCGTTGGCGCGCGCGATCCCCATCGTGTCGGTCACCGTGACCAGGAACGGCGAGAAGCCGTAGCTCGGGATACCGGCGGCGCGGTAGAAGCGCGAATCGGTGGCGGTCCAGGGCAGGAAGTAGGGGCCGACGACGATGTCCGGGTAGCGCTCGCGGATCGCCCGCTCCAGCGCGAGGTAATCGGCGGAGTCGACCGGCGAGGGCTTCCGCCCGCCGAGGTCCTCGCCGATGTGGAAGGTCGTCCCGAGGGTGACCGACTCGGGGAGGAGCTCCGCCAACACGGCGCCGAGATCGGCCTCGGGCAGCAGGTGCACGAAAACGCGGAGCTTGAAGCCGCCAGTCGGATCGGGCTCGACGGAGAGCGTCATGACCTCGTTGCGAAAGAGCGACTTCATGAACGGGGTGAGACGATCGAAGACCGGGCGGTTGAGCAGGGTCGCACGGGGATCCGCCAGCCAGGACTGGAGGTTCCCCAGGCCGCGCGTCGGGCCGTACTGCGCGAGAAAGATCGCGACTGCGGGCGAGACCGGGATCACCGGGTCGCTGGCGCCCTGCTTGCGCAGCAACTCGCGCAGCGCCTCGAGCTTGGCGGCGTCGGAACTGCAGAAAACCACCTCGGTGAAGCGCTTCTGGGCGAACTCGATGCCCCAGTACTTGACCTGGTCGGCGGCGGTCGCCTCGACGACGCCACCCTCGGTGAGGACGACGCCCATGCGCGCGACGAGCTCGGGATGCCCGCGCAGCAGCCAGCGTGTGCCGGTCTCGCTGCCGGTCTCTTCGCCGGAAGTGGCGAGGAAGAGGACGGAGCGCTTCGGCCTGCGGCCGGTCTCTGCCGCGTGCTTCGCCAGGTCGGTCGTCGCCAGGAGCTGGGCGATCGTCAGGCTCTTCATGTCGTACATACCCCGGCCGTACATCCACGGGCCGTCGATCACCCCGCCGAACGGCGGAAAGACCCACTCCCCTGGCCCCTCCGCCGGTTCGACGTCGATGTGCCCGGCGAGAACGATCGCCTTCGGGTCCTCGCCTTCGACGAAGGCCCAGACATTGGCGCGTCCGTCGGCCAGCCTCTCGACGTGCGGCTCGAGGCCGGCGGCGGCGAGCCGCGCGGCGAGGAACTCGGCTCCGGGGATCTCGTTGGCGTCCGGCTCGCTGGTGTCGATGGCGATGTACTCGCGCATCAGCTGCACTTCGGGCAGCGCCAGGAAATCGACGCCGCTCCACAGGGCCTGGAGCGCATCGATCTTTTGCATTTCCGGCGGCACCGGCGGGTGGGCGATGACCAGCAACAGCTTGAGCGCCAGGCCGGAAGCGAGCAGCGCCAGGTAGAGAGCGGCGCGAGCGCAGTTGCGAACGAGGCGCTCGGCGGCTGTCGGCACGGCCTTCTTCATGGGTGCCGCAACTCTAGCATCCGCTATCATGGCGGCCTCTTGGATCGCTCTCTCGGCGCGCCGCCCGTTCCCGCGTCCGGTACTCTCCCGCCGGCCACCGCCCTGCCGCAGGCCGCTGGCGGCGTTGTCCGCATCCTCCTGTTGCTCGCGCTGGCGCTCGCGCTGCCACTTCTCCTGCTCGTCGCCGAGGCCTGGCTGTTCGACGGTGACTGGCAGTTTCCGCTCGACGACAGCTGGATCCACCTCGTCTTCGCCCGCAGCCTCGCGCACGGCCAGGGCCTGGCCTTCAATCCGCAGGAGCTCGTCGCGGGCACGACGGCCCCGCTGTGGACCGCCCTGCTCGGCCTGCTCGCGATGTTGCCCGGCTCGATCTTCCTGTGGGCGAAGCTCGCCGGTATCGCGGCGCAGGCCGGGAGCGTGCTGCTCGTCGACCTCGTCGGCCGCCGGCTCGGCCTCTCGCCGGCGCGCGCCGCTCTCGCCGCGGCGCTCGTGGCGGTGAGCGACTGGCTGGTCTGGTCAGCGCTCTCCGGCATGGAGGTGAATCTCTTCGTCCTGCTGATGCTCGGCGGCTTCGCCCGCCACCTGCGCGAACGCGCCGCGACCGGCGCGGAGGGCGAGTCGCTGCCGCCGCTCTCGCTGTTGATCTTCGCTCTCGCGGCGCTGGCGCGGCCGGAGGGGCTCCTGCTACCGCTCCTCGCCGCCGCCGACCGGCTGATCCGTCCGTTGGCGCGAACGGCGGACGACCCGGGCCTTCGGCTGGCCTGGCCGGCTCGGGCGGCGTGGACGAAGGTCGCCGCCGGTCTCTTCCTGGCGCTTCTCGTGCTCGCTCCGGTCGGTTGGGCATTCCACCAGATCTCGGGCTCGGTCTTTCCGACGACTTTCGCCGCCAAGAGCTCGGGTCCGCCGGGTCTTTTCCCGGATCCCCGGCTGCTCGCGGCGGTGGCCGGGATCCTCCTCGCCTCGCAGCCCTGGATGACACTTCTCGCTTTGGGCGGCGTCGTCGAGTCCGTTCGGCGGCTGGGCGGGGCCCTCGACCGCGGTCTGCTGCTGCCGATCTGGACAGTCGCGCTGCCGTTCTCGGCGGCGATGTTGTCGTCGGGCAGGGAGATCGCGATCGGCAATTTCGGGCGCTACTTCTTTCCGCTGATCCCCTGTGTGGTGCTGCTCGGATCGCTGGCGCTCGCGCCGCTCTCCTTCGGCCGCCTGCGCGCGGTCGCAATCGGCAGAGTGCAGCTACCGGTGGGTGCGCTCCTCCTTCTGCTGCTCACCGCACCGGCGCTCTTCGGTCTCGTCGCCGGCTTCAAACGCTACCTCCACTCGTGCACCGACGTGCGCGACAGCAACGTCGCGATGGCGCGCTGGCTCGCGCCTCGCCTGCCGCCGGACGCCCTGCTGGCGGTCAACGACGTCGGGGTGTTCAAGTACCTGCTGCCGAATCCGCTGCTCGACCTCGTCGGGCTGATGACTCCCGAGGTCACCCGGCGGCGCGCCGGCGCCGCGAGCCGGGGAGAGGGCTTCGGCGATGTTCTGGTCGGGATGCTCGAATCCCGCCAGCCCGACTTCATCCTCGTCTTTCCCGACTGGTTCACCTATCCGGCGCGCCACCCCGAGAGCTTCCACCCGCTGCGCACGCTGACACTCTCCGACAACATCACCATGGGCGGTGAGATGATGGTGCTCTACGACACGCCGTGGACCCGCCGGCCGCTCGTCGCGGGGGTGGAGGACACGGCTCTCCCTTCTCCCACGGAGCCCCAGTGAACCCGATCCCGATTCTCGACCTGACGCGCGCCCGCAAGCGCATCGACGCAGCGCTCCGCGAGCGCTGGAACAAGATCCTCGACACCAACTCGTTCATCCAGGGACCGGAAGTCAAGGAGCTCGAGTCTGCTTTCGCCAACTTCCTCGGCGCCAAGGCGGTCGTCGGGGTGGCCAACGGCACCGACGCGCTGGTGATCGCCCTGCGTGCCCTGCGGCTCCCCCCCGGCGGCGAGGTGCTGGTGCCGGCGTTCAGTTTCTTCGCCACCGCTGAGGCGGTGGTGCTCGCCGGCGGCGTGCCGGTCTTCTGCGACATCGACCCCGCGACGTACAACCTCGATCCGGCGGAGCTCGAGCGCCACGCGACGGCGAAGACCGTCGGCGTCATCGGCGTGCATCTCTACGGCCGGCCGTTCGATGCCGAGAGCATCTCGGCGATCTGCCAGCGCCGCGGCTGGTTCCTGGTCGAAGACTCGGCGCAGTCGCACGGCGCCAAGCGCCGCGGCCGGCGCGTCGGCACTCTCGGCGACCTCGCGGCCTGGAGTTTCTATCCGACCAAGAACCTCGGCTGCTTCGGCGACGGCGGCGCGATCTCGGGGATGGACGAAGAGCTCATGAAGCGGGTGTACCGGTTGGCCAACCACGGTCAGAGCGAGCGTTACACGCACATCGAGATCGGCACCAACAGCCGGCTCGACAGCCTGCAGGCGGCGGTGCTCAACTGCAAGCTGCCGCTGCTCGATGCCGACAACGCCCACCGGCGGAAGCTCGCGGCGGTCTACCAGGAGTCGCTCGCCGGCGTCGGCGATCTGCGCTTCCCGCCGGACGACCCGGCGGACGAGGTCGTCTATCACCAGATGACCGTCGCCACGGCGCAGCGCGACGCCTTGCAGGAGTACCTCAAGGGCCAGGGGGTCGGCTCGGCGGTGCACTACCCGTCGGCGCTGCACAAGCAGAAGGCCATGGCCGAGCTGCTGCCGGTGCCGCCGTCGCTGCCGCACGCCGAGAAGGCGGGCGGCGAGGTGCTCTGCCTGCCGATGTTCCCGGAGCTCGAGGAGAGCGAAGTGCTGCGCGCCAGCGAAGCGATCCGCAGCTTCTTCGCCAGCCGCGGCTGATGCTCCGCCGGAGGACGCTCGCCGCGCTGCTCGCCGCGACGGCGCTCCTCCGGCTGGCGCACCTTCTCGCCGTTCGCGACGCGCCGTTCGTCGGTCAGCTGGCACTCGACAGCCAGGAGTACGACCGCTGGGCGCGGGCGATCGCCGCCGGCGACTGGCTGGGCAGTGCGCCGTTCTTCCAGGCGCCGCTTTATCCGTATCTCGTCGCGGCCGTCTATCGCTTCGTTCCCCTGGCGGCCGCGGCGCCGGTTGCGGTCTATCTGTTGCAGATCTTGGTCGCCGTCCTCGGCTGCTGGGCTCTGGTTCGGGCCGGCGAGGCGCTCGCCGGCCCCCGCGCCGCAGGCGCAACCGGTCTGCTGTTCGCGCTCTACACGCCGTTCTGGTTCTACGACGTGCAGCTGATGAAGGAGAGCTTCGCAGTTTCGGCGGTCTGCCTCCTTCTCTTCCTGCTCTTGAAGGCTCGTTCGCTCGATCGGCTTTCTCTCTGGTTTGCGGTCGGGCTCGTTTGCGCGTTCCTCGCTCTGTTGCGCGAGAACATGCTGCTGGTCGTGCCTTTCTTGCTCGTGCTCACCTGGCGCGAAAAGACCGGTAAAGGGTGGATGTTGGCGTTGCGGCGGTGTGGCTTGCTGTTGCTTGGGCTGTCGTTGCCGCTTCTGGTCGTGGCTTCCCGCAATGCGGCGCTGGGCGGCGGCTTTCTGCCGACGACGTCGCAGGGCGGGGTCAACTTCTTCCTTGGCAACAACCCGGCGGCGGACGGGACGTATCGGCCGCTGGTGCCGGGCAAGCAGGTGCCGGGGTACGAGCGCGAGGGGGCGCGGATCCTCGCCGAGCAGGCGGTCGGGCATCCACTGGCGGCGGATGAAGTCTCTCGCTACTGGTTCCGTCGCGCTCTTTCGTGGGCGCGCAGCGAGCCGGTGGCTTTCGTCCGCCTGCAGGTCGCCAAGCTCGGGCTCTACTTGGACGGCTACGAGTGGCCGGATGCGGTCGACTACTACTGGATGAAGACGATCTCCTGGCCTCTGCGGTTGCCGGGGGTGGAGTGGAGCGCGGCGGCGCTGCTCGCGCTGTGGGGACTGCTGCTCGAGCGCCGGCGGCTTTCGGTGTGGGCGCCAGTGCTCGTGTTCGAGGTCGGCTGGATGGTCTCGGTGGTCGCCTTCTTCGTCTTCTCGCGCTATCGCCTGCCGGCGGTACCCGGCCTGCTGCTGCTGGCGGCGATCCCCGTGGCGCGCGCGGCGGCGGCCTTCGGGAGCGGAGAGCGGCGCAAGAGCGGCGCGATGTGGGCGGGCATCGCGATCCTCTGGCTGGCACCGCACCTCTCCGGCTACGCCCCACGCGCGGACCTCGTCGAGTTCAACCTCGGCCGCCTCGCCGAAGAGCGCGGCGACCGCGCCGAGGCCGCCGCGCACTACGACCGCACCCTCGCCGCCGATCCGAACAATCTCTCCGCCACCCTGAATCTCGGCACCCTGGCCGCTCGCGCCGGCGACTACACAACCGCCCGCGCCCGCTTCGCCCGCGCGGTGGAGCTCGCCCCCGACTCGGACGACGCCCACGCCAACCTCGGCGCCGCGCTCCTCGCCCTCGGCGATCTATCGGCGGCCGAGCGCGAGCTCGACCGGGCCCTCGATCTCAATCCGGAGAATCGCTTCGCGCAGCACAACCGCGAGATCCTGCGCCGGCGCATCGCTCTGCCGGCCTTGCCCTGATCGCTCGCGGACTCTGCCGACTACGGCAGCTTCGGCGGATACCAGCCGCTCTCCCAGCCGCGGTCGCGGTAGTAGGCGAGCTGGTCGGCAAGAAGCTCCGCCAGCTGGCGGTCGAGGGCGGCGAGGCGCGCGGGTTCGCTGCCGGCGAGGTTCTTGAGCTCGCCGGGATCGGTCGCGAGGTCGAAGAGCGCGCGCTCGCGGCGATCGCGGTTCTCGAGCAGCTTCCAGTCGTCCGCGAGCAGGGCGTCTTCCTGCGTGATGCCCTGGATGGTGAACAGGAACGGCCGGCTCCTGGCGGTGTAGGAGGGGTCGAGGATGTCCGCTCTGCCCTGGAAGTTGCCGTGCGGCGGCAGGCCGAGATACTCCGCCACCGCCGGGACGAGATCGAGCACCGAGACCGGCTCGGTGACGACGCCCGGCGGCTCGCCCGGCAGGCGCAGAAACGCCGCGGTGCGGACCTGCTCCTCGAGCAGCGTCGTACCGTGCGTGGGGACGCCGTGCTCGTAGAACGCCTCGCCGTGATCCGAAACCACGAGCAGGACCGTCCGCTCCCAGACGCCGGCCGCCTGCAGTGCATCGACGACTTCGCCGACCGCGGTGTCGACCGTGTGCAGGGCGTTGTAGAAGCGGTTTTCCATCACCGGGATCTTGTCGGCCGGGTAGGAGAGGAAGGTCGTCGGGAAATCGATCGTCGCCGGCTCGTAGAGCGGCGCGCTCGCCGGCGGGATCACGTACGGGTAGTGCGTCGCCTGGAAGTTGAGGTAGGCGAGGAACGGGCCGCTCTGCACTCCCGGCAGCCACTCCCGGAACGCCGCGACGGGCGTCGGCTCGAAGACCTTCGACTCCGACCCTTCGCCGCGCCGCGGCGCCTCCGGCCAGTCGGGGGAGTGGCGAAAGAGCTCGAGCCCCGGAGTCTTCAGGAACGCCTGCATGTTGCCCCAGCCTTCGTTCTGGCAGGAGAAGAGCGCCGTGCGGTAGCCCGCCGGGCGCAGCAAGTCCCAGATCAGCGTGCGCGGATAGGCGAGGTCGATGAAGTAGTCGTGGCGCTCGAACTTGCGCGGATGGAGGGCGGCGAGGATCGACGTCTGCGCGTAGTCGGAGTGTGTCGCCGTGGCGTAGGCGCGGGCGAAGACGATCGACTCGGTGGCCAGCGCGTTCATTCGCGGCGTCGCCTCCGGCCGGGCGAGCGGGCCGAAGAGCCGGCTCCACGGCACCGACTCGAGCATCAGGATGACGACGTTGTCGCGCCGCAAGTCAGTGGGGATCGGGAACTCCCCGATGCGCGCGCTGCGCGCCGGATCGGGCGCGAAGTCGAGGCGCGGCGCATTGCCGGAGAGCTGCCCGCCGCTCGCGCCGCCGCTCCACTGCCGTGCCAGCCAGCTGGTCTCCGGCGCCTGGGTTGCGGCGACGAAGCGCGCGTAGGGGTAGCGCCAGCAGAGCAGCAGGATCGCGGCGAGAGCGACGCCGGCGAGGAGCGCCAGCGAGCCGGCTCCGGTCGCCGCCACCGCTCCCATCGCTGCCGTCACTCGCCGGCGCGCCCGGCGCCCGCGGCTCAGCGCCGCGAAGAAGGCGAGGGCGAGAACGAGCGGCAGCAGCAGCGTGGCGGCGAGCAGCGCTCGCTCCTGCGCACTGCCTTCGGCGCCGATCTGGCGGAGGCTCCCGAAGACGAACCAGAGATCCTCGAAGCGCAGGTGCGAACGCGCCATGCGGAATTTGAGCAGCGAGAGGCCCAGGCCGGCGTAGAAGAGTCCGAGCGCGAGGGCGACAGCGCCATCGACGAGGCGCGGCCGGTGGCGCGCGCCTGGAAGACCCGCAAGTAGCGCCGCCCCGAGTGCCGTCACTGCGCCGTGCGCGAGGCCGAGGAAGAGCGCGAGAAAACCGAGGACGAAGAAACCGCCGAGCGTCGGCGGCGGCGTTCCCATCCGGAAGCCGCAGGCGAAGAAGACCAGTGCCGCGTAGAGGACTCCGGCGCCGAAGAAGACCGGCAGGGGTGGGGCGTCGTGGAGTCGAATCACCAGTCGGCCGGCGAGGGGAAGAGGGGATCGAGGGGGCGGCCGAGCTCCAGGGGGCGGTCCAGATCGGGCCCGAGCCAGGCGAGCTGGACCCGCGTTCCGGTCGGAACGCTGCAAGCATGGTCGCCGCGCGAGAACTCCGCCGCACCCGGTGCGACGGCGACGCCGTCACACGTGAAGCCGCCGCTCTCCGCGCCGGAGACCCAGTAGCGCCCCGCGAGGATGCAGCTCCAGGAGCCGTCGCCCTCCTGCAACTGGGCGCCCGGCACCCAGAGGTCGGGCGCGAGTGGCCGGTAGTTCTCGCGGATGAACTCGAGGGTGGGGCGGCCGAGATAGTTCCAGCGGTACGACGGAATCAGGACGGCCGGGGGATGCGCGACGAACCGCGAGTAGAGGCTGTTCGGTCCCTCTTCGCGCAGCAACGGCGCGTTCATCAGGTGGATGAACCAGGTCGGGGCGACCGCCTCGCGGCCCGGGACGAGTCCGGCGGCATCGAACACCCGATCGGTGGCGGGATCGGTCAGAGCCGCCGCGGCCTTCATCAGCTGCAGCTGGCGATGATTGGTCCAGCCGAGCAGGGTCAGCATCTGCAGGGCCCAGGGGAGTCCCAGACCCAGCACCAGCAGAGACCAGCCGAGGGAACGGCGCCGGCGCGAACGGGTTTCCCCGAGGAAGAAGTCCAGCGACGGCCGCAGGGTCAAGACCCAACCGACCGCAACGATGGCCAGCGAGTT
>Ga0073904_10000825_pt1 | contig 22637 bp, 17 predicted proteins | sample KloWWTrecipitate_FD_66668 | JGI IMG/M metagenome (GOLD analysis project Ga0073904, IMG submission 66668) | Active sludge microbial communities from Klosterneuburg, Austria, studying microevolution and ecology of nitrifiers - Klosterneuburg... | ecosystem: Engineered > WWTP > Aerobic digester >... | reverse complement strand
TCTCCAAGTTCCCGCCATTTCTCAAATTTGACGGGGTGGATGATTCGATGTACTCCGCTGCGAGTATTGACTTCACCAGCACCGACAAGATGACGGTGTTTGCTGGGGTGCATAAGGCGAACACCTCTCCCGGCATAGTGATTGAGGCATCAGCTTTGTCTGATACAACAGACGGTAGCTTCTCCTATGTTGTAGGAGGATGGGCAGACACAAGAGAATACTTTTCGACGCGAGGTACGGTTAACAGGTTCCCGATATTCACGGTGGCACCGCCAGCGACGAGCGTTCTATCTGCTGCATCAGACATATCCGGAGACCTGATCGCAGTCAGGGCAAACGGGGTACAGGTTATCAATTCTCCCGGCGACCTTGGCACAGGCAACTTCGGCAATTACCCGCTGTATATCGGTCGCCGCAACAACGCAGGCTCCCCATTCAACGGTCGAATCTACCAACTGGCCCTGAAGGGCAAGTCCATGTCAGCAGCAGAGATCAGCACGGTCGAGTCGTTTATTAACTCCAAAACGAAGGCTTTTGTTTGATCATGGAACTCATCAACCAATACGCGACGGTTTTCGTCTACGCACTTCTTGTGCTGCAAGTACTTGATGCGCTGACAACGCTCTATGTGCTGCGCACTGGTAAAGGTGCAGAAGCAAACCCAATCGCCAAGAAGCTGATGGCAGCGTTCGGGCCTGAGTTCACCGTGCTGATGGTCAAGGCTGCATTGGCTGGAGCTATCTGGACGTTCCGCGCCAGTACCCCACCCGTGGTGTTCGCTGGCCTGTGCGTGCTTTACCTGTACGTGGTCATCAACAATTTGAAATTCGCACTAAGGGACAAGTGATGTGGATCAACCGAACAATGATCGTGCCAGCACCCTTCGTTGACCTCGCCCGTGCGCTTGCCGATGGCATCTCTGGTCCTGCTGGTGCGGGTATGTGGACAACTGGCCTGTCTGCTGACGGTGCAGAGCCTGCAACCCACTACATCTCTGCTGGGCTGATTGAGGACACCTTCGCTGACCTGCTGCCGCTGACAACCTACACCAAGGACAAAGACGGTGTGGAGTCAAGCGACACAGCACCCGCTAACGCGCAATTCATCTCTGACAAAGCCGAGGCACCACTGGCTGTGATCGAGGCGCTGCTGGAGGCCGTGACAGTGACCGATGAGCCTGCCATGACCACGATGGCGCGGCTGGGGCTGGTGATGGTGGTTGCGGTGGAAGCACTCAGCGAAGTGTGACCGGACAAATTTAAAACTTCAGGTGAAGGAACACCATGAGCGAACATCAACCACAACACGACGGCTGGGACGGCCAGGACCGCCGAGCGGAGCACGGACACAGGGGTGGGGTCAAGTTCGACGCCACCATCAACTTGGGCCACGTCCTCACGTTCGTCGGCTTCGTCATTGCAGGCTTCACCGCATGGTCAACGCTGGACAAGCGCCTGACCGTCATCGAGGAACGCGCCACGTTCCAATCGCAGATTGACCGTGCACAGGACGCCAAGCTGGTTGAGTCGATGACCCAGATAAAGGAGTCACTCTCCGACATCAAGGCCGACATCAACCGGATCACTGATGGGCGAAGGAACGTGCCGTGACCCTGCACGACAACTGGCAAACCCTGATCCGCAAGGCGTGGTCAGTCAAGTTCATGGTGCTGGCTTTCCTGTTGACGATGGCCGAGGTGATGCTGCCGTTCTTTTCTGACGCGGTGCCCCCACGCACGTTTGCACTGCTGTCGGGGCTGGCTGTGGCTGGGGCTTTTGTCTCGCGTCTGATTGCGCAAAAGGACATGACATGACACAAGGCGCACGCACAAAAGCAATTGCTGGCGGGGCCGCTATCTTGCTGGCTTCTGCCGCGATGGTCAGCACCATCCGCCACGATGAGGGGCGCGAGTACGAGCCGTACCGTGACATTGTGGGGGTGTGGACGGTCTGTGACGGCATCACCGGTCCTGATGTGATTCACGGCAAGGTCTACACCGACCAAGAGTGCAACGCACTCACCATCAAGAACGTGGAAAAACATGGCTCTGAGTTACTGGATTGCATTCATGTCCGTATCACTCAACAGATGTACGAGTCTCTGGCTGGCTGGGCCTTTAACGTGGGGACTGGTGCCGCTTGCAAGTCCACTGCCATCAGACTCATCAACCAAGGCCAGTTCTATGCCGGGTGCAAAGACCTGCTCCGATGGAACCGGGCTGGTGGGCGAGTTGTTCGTGGGTTGACGTTGCGCCGTGAGCGCGAAAGCGAGGCGTGTATCAAGGGCATCCCAGAACACGCGAAAGCCACCGCATGAGCACCTATACCCGTATAGCGATCATCCTCACCCTGTCCGTCCTTCTGGTGGCTGGCTACTGGGCCATCTACAAGCAAGGCGAGCGTGCTGGCGCGGCCTCGGTGCGTCAGGAGTGGCAGGCCGAGACTGCCCGCCGCGCGGCACGGGCTGTCGATGCCCAGACCGAAGCCCGGGCGACCGAGCAGGCGTTGATCAAACACGCTGTTGACATCGAGAGGAAGAAGAATGCCACGCTATCAACTATCAATGCTGCTCACGCTGCTGAGCTTGAGCGGCTGCGCAACCGTCCAGCCGTGCGAGCCGCTGACCGACCCGGTGAGGCCGCCAGCCCTGCCGCCACTGGTGTGGGCTGCACCGGCGCGGGACTGGCAGGGCCAGATGCAGGATTTCTTGCGGGGTACGCTGCCGACGCAGGCCGACTACAAGCTGAGCTCGCCCGCTGCACAGCCGCCTACGACAAGGCCGTGAATCTAACCTCTAAGATAGAATAGCGACCGTGAACGACCTCCTATCCCTCGGGCCCTGGCCGAAAGGCATCGTCCAGACCATCTCTGCTGGGTATCGCCCGGCTGATGGCCTGGATGACGCCGTGAACGTCGCCATCGACCCGCTCGGTGCGGTGGTGTCGGCGCGCCTGCCGGGCACGGTGGCGATCCCAGGTCTCAACATCTACTCGATGTGGGAGCACGACGGTACGGTCTACGGCTCGTCGAGTGGTGGGGTATTCACTCTGCGCAACGGCACCCTGACCACGCACACCATTGACATGGGTACGGCCACGTTCACAGCGGTGGGTAGCAAGGTCGTGGCGGCGGTCAAAGACAGCGTGTTCTACGTATCGCCAGACGGCGTGGAGCTGCTGGTGTCGGCGCGTATCGACGAGGACGTCGATGCCCCGATTGCTGACCTCCCCGGCGGTCAGTGCATACAGTATTGGAACGGTCGTCTGGTCGTTGCTCGTGGATCGAAGGTCCTGTTCTCTGAGCCCTTCCGCTACGGCACGCACGACCCGCTGACTGGGTACATCGACATGGACAGCTACGTCGAGTGGATAGCCGCGCTGCCCACTGGCCTGTTCGTAGCGATGGAAGGACGGATCGTGTTCCTGGGTGGCCGTGGCCCACAGGACCTGACCGTCAAGGAATGTGGCAGCAGCCCATGGCTGGGGCCGCAGGCGTTCGTGGTGCTGGACGGGTCGGAGTTCGACGAGTCCGTGTCCAAGGATGCTGAAGGTGTTGTGGCGTTCCTGACGCGGCGAGGTTTCGCCGTTGGTACGCCCGACGGAGCTATCTCGACTCCACAGGCCAAGAACATCTTGGACATCGGGGTAGGCCGCTGCTCGGTCTCGTACGACAGCGGATTTTTGTACGCGAACCTACTGGAGCACCAGCCATGAATGTTGAGCTGAAACACGTTGAGAAGGCGCTGGCTGATGGCCAGTTCGTCGAAACCGGTGAGGGTCTGTTGATCCCTCACAAAGGTGTTGTCGTACGCGGCAAGTACACCGACTACATCAACGGGGTGAAGGTCGGCACGACCCATAACCTCGTGCCTGCCGAAGGTATCTCCTACTTTCTGAACACCGGCATGAAGGGTGGCACTGCCATCACCAGCTGGTACCTGGCCCTGTTCAGTGCGAACGTGACGCCTGCCGCGAACTGGACCGCTGCCAACTTCGTGGCCAACGCCACCGAGATTGTCAGCGGTACCGAGGGTTACACCCAAGCGTCCCGCGTGCCATGGGTCGGCGGCGCTGTGGCTGCAGGCAAAGTCGGTAACACCGCATCGCCCGCGCGCTTCACCATCGTCTGTACCTCTACCCTGAACGTCGCCGGCGCTGCACTGCTGTCGTCCTCGGCCAAAGGTGCGGTCACTGGAACCTTGGCGTCTGCCACTCGCTACACGAACGTCCGCACGCTGGGTAACGGTGACCAGTACGACCTCATGTACGAACTGGAACTCATCGACTCTTGATAGGAGACTGACACATGGCAAACACCCTGTACACCGCCGCGCGTTCGGCAATGTTGGAAGCCCAGCTCAACTGGCTGTCCGACGACATGAAGGCGATGCTCATCGACCGCGATGCGTACACGCCCAACTTCGACACCCACGTGTACTTGTCCGACGTGCCTGGCGTGTCGCGCATGACTCCCGGCGTTCTGCTCACCGGCAAGACGACCACCGGTGGGGCTGCACGGGCAAGCAACTCGACGTTTTCGTCGGTGTCAGGAACGACCATCGAGTCGATCCTGATCTACAAAGACACGGGCGTTGAGGGGACGTCGCGGCTGGTGGTCTGGCTCGACACCGCGACGGGCTTGCCCATCACCCCGAACGGTGGCGACATCATCGTGGTCTGGGACACCGGGGCGAACGGCATCTTCCGCCCCTAAGCCTAGCCACCCCCGACGCCCAGCCAGCCACACCCGGCGGCTAGGCGTTCCTCTAAGGAACTGTGATGTCCCTGCCTAAGTATCTTCACTCCGGCATGACCGGGGCACCGAGTCTGATGGGTGCGAACGGCAGCGTCAATGCGCTGCTGCTCGCCTGCCTGGTTAACGGGTTCAACACCAAGACCCCCACGAGCGCGTCATCGAGCGGCAGCGTCGTGTCGCTGGTTTACGCCACGGACCCGGGCTTCGAGGTTGGGTCCACCATCACCATCTCCGGGGCAACGAACGCACTGTTCAACGGTGACTTCCGTGTCATCACGACGGGCACTACCGTGACCGCTGCAAATACCTTAGGCCCGTCAGGCGCTGTCGCTGGCACGCTGTCTACAAAGTACGCCGCGCTGGGCTGGACTCGCCCGTACAGCGGCACGAACATCGGGTGCTATCGCCAGGGCGGGACCTCGGCGACGAAGCGGTTCTGGCGGGTACGCGACAACACCATAACAGTAGACTCGAACGCCTACATCCGTGGGTACGAGAATATGACAGCGGTCAGTACCGGCACAGGGCCGTTCCCCACTGTGGCCCAAGTGGCTGGCGACGGTGCCGGGTGGTTCGGCTCGACGAACAGCGGGGGGCCGATAGCCTGGAAAATCATAGGGACCCCCAGGTTTTTCTACATATTTAGCGCCGTCGCGGGACCCACCGACCCCGACCTCAGCATCTTCGCGTCCGGCGCAAGTATCTACGGCACTTGCGCTGGGGAACTGGCTGACGTGGTCACCGGCGACACGTACGCCCACGTGTGCCCAGGTGGCGGCTACGGCCCCATGGCCACGTGGCACGCAGCCCGCGCTCACACCGGGGCCGGGACATCGACCACCGTGAACACTTACGGGATCGCTGGCGTCGGCACGGGGCTTGGGGCTCCCGCCCCAGACCCGTCAGGGGACATCCGGTTCAGCCCTGCGCCGCTCGTCTTTAACACTGTCGTCCGAGGGTTCCTCCCCGGGGCGCTCGGCACATACAACCGTGGCATCTTTGACGGCCTCTTCACCGAGGGGCAAATCCTCACAGGTGTTGCGGGCGTCTCTGGGCGGTTAATGGTGGTGCGCAACAACTACATCGGCGACGGCAAGGACGAGTACGCGCTCCTCCTGGATGAAGACTGGGGGGACGTCTGATGGCGTATCTGTCTTCCCGGCGCAACCCGCGCTTCAACGCAGAACTGAGTGGGTCGGCCACCATCTCTGGTACGACGAAGGCACTCACAGTGCCTGTCAGCCGGCTCGTCTACCTGCTGAACCCCCCCACCATGCGCATGGTCGCGGTCACCAAGAGCGGGGCCGACGGCGCATTCAGCTTCTCGAACTTACGGGCAGGGATCGAATGGGTCCTCCTCTCCACCGATCACACGGGGGCATACAACGCCGTCGCCGCTGACCGAGTAACGACATGACCTATCCGCAACCAGCCGGGAGTGTGGAGCTCAAGTTCGAGTTCCCTGTCAGCACATCTCCCACTGGTGTAGAGCTGGTCTTTGGTGCGACCGTCGTATATGGCGAACCACAGTACATGGTGCCTGGCAGTGTCCTGCACACTGCGTACGGCACACCTGAAGTAAAGGACCCGTGGGTACGGGTGCCTGGTACGGACACCTCTGAGTTTGGTGTCTCCGAAGTCGGGTCCACCATCCCGAACGTCTCTCCTGCGGGGTTCGACTCCTCGGAGTTCGGTGAGGCGACCATCGCCGAAAAGCCGGAGCCGACACAGGTCTCTCTCAATAGTGGCGGGCCAGGCACCGGCGGTGTCGACGGGTTTGTGTCCGGTGACAACTTTGTATCCCACTATCTCCGGTACGTAGAGGTCGAGTACTCCCCACAGGAAGAGTGGGGCATCGCGTTCATCGGCGACCGGTACCAGAACGTGCGCCCCGACAGCACGCCGACGGACACGTACGGCGAGCCAGAGGTCACGTTCCCCAAGCAGCTGGCGCCACCAGGTCTTGACGCGGCACAGTATGGCGATGCGGAAGTTGGCTTCCTCAACGTAGCGTTCCCTGCGGGGTTGGCCCCAGGCACGGTGAGCCAGCCTGCTGTCGGCTTCCGTGTACGGCACGTCCTCCCGTTTGCCCAGCAGTACGTTGCTTGGGGTGACCACACGGTCGACCTCTGGCAACGCTACCTGCTCGTCAACCACCCGCCTGAGTCGGACGCGGACGGGGAGCTGTACGGGCAGTACACCGAGATACAGAACCGCAACAAGACTGTTCGCCCGGTCGGCCTGCTGGCCCAGCGGATTTCTACTTCGCCTGCGTACCTTGAGCTGACGGGCCGCGCGATCCAGCCACCGAGCATCGACGACGGCGCGTTCGGTGACGGCACATTCATCTCGTACCGCATCCGCAACATGCGCGTGTTTGGCTACGAGCTCGACCGCTACCCGAACAACACGACGGTCTACAACTACGCCGCCACGATCCGGGTGAACGACCTCAGCTCGTTCGTGGCGGGCACGCCCGCTGTCGACAAACTGCTGAAGTTCGTCACGGTTTCGGGGCACAGGGCTGATGGGTACGGCACGCAGTGGGCGTCGTTCTCGCCGCGTAGTATCCGCCCCGCCGGCCCGGACTTCATCGGGCGCAACAACGCCCACTACGTCAGCCACTCGCCATACATCACCCAGTTCACCGGGTTCGACAATCTGCGCACGGGTGCACCGTTCGTGTACATCCGGCCCCCGATTACGGTGTACGCATCGTGGGGGCAGCTGTGGGTGCAGGATCAGAAGCAGATGGGCATACCCCGTGTGCGCCGCTACCCCCCGCTGATCGAGGTGCCCGGCAGGCCGTACACGGAGTTCTCGTATCCCGCCGCGATGGTGGACTTCCGCGTGCGGAGCCTGCAGCCGCCGAGTGTCATCGGCCAGGAGGTGTGGGGCAACAACGTCGTCCGTGACCGTACGTTCACCGTGTACGTGGGCGGCATAGGAACCACGGAGTACGGGGTCGCAGAAGTTGAGAACGCCATCGTCGTTCTCATCCCAACGACGACCATCCTGCAGCCCGTCGGGCTCGATGCGATCAGCTGGGGAGACCTGGTCGTTCAGCAGCGGTGGCTGAACCCGGAGTCAGCAGGGGACACCTCACAGTTCGGTGACCCCGAGTGCCAGGGCAACACAATCTTGTTTGCAGCCCGGCACCACCCATCACCCATGGCGGGGTGGACTCAGTTCGGCCTGACGAGGGTGCCGGGGTGGCAGACTGTGCAGGGGGTCTACTGGCGCACCCCGACCGCCTTTGGTCACCCAAGCATCGCCCCGTTCCACGTCTACTGCACGACATACGTCCCCACTGATTACGGCGCGAACCTGGCCCAGGGCGACCTGGGTATGGACTGGGGCGACATAGACGGCCCGGGCACTGGGGCGGACCTGGTGGCTCGGTACGGTGTCCCCCGCATCGTCCACCCGCGAACGGTGCACATCTACGGCATCCCCGGCCCCGCTCCCAACAAGGCAGAGTTCGGCCAGCACACGCTCTACCACGGCACACAGGAAGTGCGTCCGCTAGGCTTTGCGACACTTCGCACCGGCACGGCTGAGCTGCGGCCGCATACCCAAGAGCTGGGGCCACGAGAAGTGCCGTCGACAGACTACGGGCAGCTCACTGTGAATGTGGTGGCGCCGCCTTTTATATACCCCATACCGACGGACCACTTCGTGGATGGGCAACACCAAGTCGGGTACTTCCACCAACGGCTGTATGTAACCGGACTGGACAGCGAGGTTGTCGGCTCGAGCCCCCTGTACCCGGGGCACAACAACCTGGTGTACCCAATCGTCGGTGACTGGCTGCGCGTGTTCCCGTCCTACGACGCAACGGAGTACGGGCCGACGCACGTGTCGAACTACATCCGGTACGTCTACCCTGAACTTGACGCGGACGAGTGGAGCGAGTGGGGCAAGTTTTCCGTGCGGCGAATGATCCAGACCGCGATCCTCAAGGGCAACGAACAGACTGAGTTCGGCGTCTTCGACAACACCCGCGAGACAACGATCCGCCCGTACAGCGTCCAGTTCCTCTGCCCCACATCTCCGTACACACAGGTGCTGCACGCATGAAGTTCATCCACACAGCGGACGGCCCCGCGCCAACACAGGCCGAGATCATGTTCTTTGAGCAGGCGGCGCACAAGCTCGCGCTCGGGATGCAGGAGGGCACGACCCGGCGCAGCTTCGAGACCATCGGCGGCACATCGGCGTACCTCGTCGTGGGCACACCGGGTGTCGTCCACATCCACACGCTGAAGGATGACCCAAAGAGTTCGTCGACACAGACGACGGCCGACGACTCCAACTCGTATGGATCACTCCTCACACCACCGGACTTCGTGGCTGGGTTCATCCACGGTGACGGACGGACCCGGGTACTCAAAGACGCGGTGACCGGGTGCTTCATACCTCAGCTGCTTATCGAGCCTACTGCCCATACGGAGTACGTGTCACCGGAGTACGCGGCCAGGAAGCTCGCAGCTGTCGGGGGCAAGGTCTATGGGGCCACGACGTATCCACCAGAGGACGCAGAGAACGCCACCTTCAGCCAGTCGTCGCGCAAACGCCCTGGCTACTTCACTGGGCACATGGCGACGATCGTGCAGATGATGCTGGGCGGCGGGAGGTTCACGTCACCGTCGGTGTACAAGCTCGCGGCTCAACAGCGGAAAGTGAAGAGCCCGATCGGTGGCATGCAGCTCGGGATCGACGCACGGACCGGCAAAGTCGACGAGCCGCCGCAACCTAGCCACTACCAGTACATGAAGCCGTACGAGAAGGACAAGTGCGTAGGCACAGCAAACACCAGTGACCCGTTCGCCATGGAGGTGCCATGGGACTACCGCTGGCACCGTACACACGGCATAGTGTTCGGCCAGGACAAAACCGTCGCGGGCTCGCACTCCATCGGGTTCATCGTCGACATCAGCGACACCGGGGTGTATGCCTACCCTGTGCAGGTCGACCCGCTGACTAGGTACGGGAACGTCCAGCAGTACATGAAGAAGGTGTACCCCTGGCTCGACGAGCCGGTGTTTAACGGCATGGACGTGTTCGAGGCTTTCGGGGGCATCCCACTCCCGACGTACATCACCCAGGCAAAACTGAACGCAGCAGTGACGGCGGGCACAGCCGCCAGGCTGTGTGACACCACCACGTTCTACACCAACGGGGAGTTCATAAGCACGATGTTCGGCTGGGCGTTCTCCGAGTCGACAGGGGAGGCGGCGAACATCACCGTGAAAGACTTCGGTGAAGACAAGATGAAGAAGACGCAGCTCTTCAAGCTCAAGGTGTCGGGTCTGCAGATCGTCGAGGAGAGAGACGCGCAAAACAAGGTCCGCGTAGTGACCAAGGGCACAGGGGGCATCATCAAAGTCAGCGAGGGAAGTTTCTACAACCCGGGCAAACCGCCGGCCAACCACCCGTGCGGGATGACGGAGGTGCCGCAGTTCCACATCTATGAACCACTGCTAGGCGTAATGGTCACGTACGACTTGCGGTATGGCCGGAGCTTCGGGCAGCGTGACTGTGACGCCCCGATGTTCTGCAGCTATGTCAAGGACGACCTGCACGTCCTGAACTACTTCTCCAGCGCCGCCCCACCGACCAACGCCGCAGAGGCCACCCGCGAGCCGTGCCAGGTCACAGGGACGTGGACCGAAACCACGGCTGGCGGCGTGCGGACCGCAGGGCACTTCTACAACTCGACCACAGATTTCCGAAGACAGATCGCGGACTTCCGGGTCGAAACAACAACGAAGGCGTGGCCCGCTTACGACTACACCAAGCATGAACAGGTAGTACGCTTTTCACAGCTGTGCAGAAGCACCAGGCTCTACTTCAACCACGTCAACATAGTGCAGAAAGATTCGGGGATAGAGACGTGGCACGCAGCTGTGGGGACCTCGAGCACTGACCGGTCGGTCTACTTCGTGTGCACCCTGCACACCAAGTCACGCGGCTACACCGGGTATGGCTCAGGCATCGACTTCGCAGGGTCTGGACCCGAAATCCGGTACTGCTCGTTCACCCACTACATCACCCACTGGTACGGAGGGGACAGCGGCTACCCAATAACCTCGGAGTGTATGACGCCGGTGGACGACCACGTCGAGTACGTCGAGTCCTGCTACAGTGGCGCGACGGAGTCGTTGGTCGGTGCGGTCGAGCACTTTACGATAGTGGACAATGAGGGCACCAAAGGCTGCTGGGCCCCAGACGCCAACAGGGTGCATGGCGGTTCTTACTCTGGCAGCGGGGTGTTCGGCGAGTGGACGGCGTTGGGGTACGAGCCACGAACTGCCGCTGCGTTCCCAGAACCGGCAGTCCGCACGTACACACTCCAGAACAACAACACTGCGCTCCAGCGGATATACATGTTTGGGGCTCCACTGGCGCACGGTCGTATGATCACGGAGTACAGCGACTCTTCCGCACCTGAGGAAGATGCGTTTGGACTTGAGTTCGCCCATGAGTGGTTCAAGTTCAGCCTCCCTGAATGCCCAGTCGTGCCCATGCCTGTATGCCGAAACTTCTACGGGACGGACTTCATGTCCACTTACAACGATCGGTCATGGAGCGAGATAAGGGACTTCGGTAAATCCCCAGGTTTAGGCCCGACAGCAATTCCCGTAGGAGGGATCATGAAATGAACGAAACCGTTCTCGACACATTCAGTGCGCTTGACGCCACATCGCAGCTGACGACGATCACGCACTACGACGGGTTCAACGTCAACGACTACGTCACCGGCACCCAGCTCCAGGCGGTGCTGGATACAGCCGCGTTCTCTGACGCCACCACAGACGAGAAGGCCCACTACGTCACCGACACCGCCGAGTTCACGGACACCGTGTCGTCTGTGCGCTATGTCGCTCAGGCTGTCGCTGAGGTGTTCAAAGCCCTGGACACAGCGGCTGGTGGCCGGTACGAGCTTCACACTGAGACAGATGTGTTCACCGCATCGGACGCAGTCGCCCATGGCTCTGCGCAAGTTGTTCTCGAGGCGTTCGCTCTAACATCTTTCGTCGAGCAGACAGCGGTGGCCGTCGACGCCGTCGTCGACCCCCTGCAGATCACCAGCACAGCACGCGACGGCGGCACAGCGATTGTCTGGGACACGTTCCAGGCCAACGATGTTGTGACCGAGTTCATCGCCAGCGTACAGCTGGTGACGGACACGTTCGCAATCAACGACGCTATGAACGACGCGCCGCTGCTGACCGACGTAGTCACAGACACGTTCGACGCGGCTGACGCAGCCTCCGCAACTGTGGAGATGGTCAGCACCCTGAGCGACACGTTCCACATCTACTCCCGCGCGACCTCTACGGGCAGCACAGTCACCGGCACCAAGACCGCTGGCTGGATGGCGAACACGCTGGGTATGGCTATGACCCGCATGGTCGGGCAGTTCCCCACGTGCCGCGCTGGCGGCTACGCCGGCGGCAAGACTGGCCTGCACAACATGGGCACAGCCCCGGCGACTGTCGACACCGGCAGCGTACGGATGAGCAAGGGTTCAGACCGGGTGAGGATCAGCAACGTGTACTGCGATGGCCAGCTGGGCAACGCATTCCTTGCGGTGACCGCCGAGAACGACCTCCGCGCATCGCAGACCTACAGCTACGACTACCGTGGCCGTGCAGGCATCAGCAACGGGCGGTTCGACACTGGCAAGGGGCTGACGTGCCAGCGGATGCGCATGGTGCTGACAGCTGACTCTCTCCAACTCAACCGCCTGCAAGTTGTCGGCGGTGTCTCTAACCGGAGGCTCTAATGTCTTGCCCCACCACAGGATACGTCTCCCCAGACTTCGACACCTCGCTGGCCTCAGACATTGCCGGCAAAGTCACCAGCAGCACGGCAAAGATCGCCTCGAACGTCGGCAAGGTGGACTCAGCCATCAGCGGGCTTGAGGACGAGCTGAAAGCCTTCAAGTTCGACACAGGGTTCGCGTTCGACACGGCTGGTACTCCACCCACGCCGCCGAGCATCGACCCAGTCGACATAGTGCCTGCGACCCCGACCGTAGTCACTGCGCAAGCTGCCGGCGGCCTGAACACGCCCGAAGCGCCCAGTGTCTCGGTCGACGGTCTCACCGAGTCGACCATCTCCGCCCCAGCCGCCCCTGCTGGGCTCGAGACGTTCTCGAAGCCTACGGCCCCGAGCGGGGCCAGCTCGATCACCGTACCCTCAACCCCAGAGTTCGACGGTTCGGATGCGCCGGAGTTCTCCCCTCCCGACGGGTCCCCTTCCAACATGCCGGCGGTCCCGCCCGAAGCGCCTGAGCTGAACTTCGAGTTCGGCGAAGTCATGGAGATCGTCGGCTACACCCCTCCTACAATCCCTGAGCTGCCAGAGTTCGAGGGCAACTTCCTCGTGTCGGAGGCGCTGTCCGAGTACGGGTGGATGATCCTCGGTACCGTCGAGGGCTTCAACAACAGGTGGCTGAATGGTGCCGCGACGTTCTTCGGCGCGATGAAGAACGCCAGCGCAGTCAGCTCCCGCATCGAGCAGGTACTTCGCTCGGCCGGCAGCATCTGGTCGCGTGCCGGTGTCGCTGCCGACAACAGTGCTACCGACGTCTACGTCGGGAACGCACGGAGCCGCTACACAGACTACCTCACGGTGCTGGAGTCGAACTTCGATCTGCGGACCAACGTCGCCGCCAAAGCCGCCGCTCTGGAGAAGATCAGCGCCGCCGTGACCGTCAAGGCCGCGTATGAGATGGTGAAGATGGACCACAAGATCGCCCTGATCGAGCAGAAGCTCGACGTGGCTGTCGCAGACATCGACAAGCTCGTCGAGACCCGTCGGGCACAGACCGCTGCTGCCAAGGCACATCTGGAGACGGTGGAGGCCGGGTACATCGCCCAAGGCATTCAGGCCGAGGTGTTCGAGCAGAAGGTCAAGACCTCTGCTGCTATCGTCTCGGCGAACCGTGCGATAGCGTCGGGGTTGTCGAGTACGGCTGAAGCTGCCGGGGCGCTGGTCGAGGTCGATGAGGCTTCAGTCGCCGCAGCGAAGGCGAAGGTCGACGCAGCGCAAGCCGCGGTCCAGGCACTGAAGGGGAAGGAGCTCAAGGCTGAGCTCGACGCCACGGTGTTCAAGGGCGAGGTACAGAAGTGGCGCGCCACACTGGCTGCGGCGTCCGCTGAGGTCACCGCCAGCAAAGCTGAACTCGGCGTGGTCTCCGCGCGGAACCAGGCGCTGGCCCAGCAGGTTATGGCAATCAACAGCGAGGGATTCAAGAAGGTCGCCGCTGCCCAGCTGAGCGTGGCGAAGGCGCAGGCCACTGGCGCGAACATCAAGACCGACGCCATGACAGTCGCCGCTGAACTCAAAGCCGCCGCGACCGAGAACCAGATTAGTCTGGCCGAGGCCCGCATCGAGTACCTGAACACGGCGTCTGCAGCCGCAGCACCACTCGCGAAGAACGAGGCAATCGCTGTCGTGAACGACGCCATCGCCCGGAGCAACCAAGCGATCTCCGGCATTGCAGGCGACGCGAACGCCGGTGTGCGCCAAGCAGCACAGGGACAAGCTACCGCCGGTACAGCGGCGACGGACATCGCCTACCGCTACAACAACGAGTTGGCCAAAGCCTTTGCCGCACTCAACGCGGGCAAGCTGGCTGGCTACCGGATCAGCACGTCGCAGCGCATGACTGGCGAGATGGGTGTGCGCTTCAACATGTCCGCGCGCAAGGACAAGTCCTACTATGGTTCGGTCACGCAGGCGGACGACTGCGAAACCATCACAACACACGAAGAATCTGTCTAAGGAGCGGCCATGTCTATACCCGGTATCACCCAAGCAAACGCGGCGGTCGAGGCCATCCTCGCCGCCGTCGAGGGCGTGCAGCGCGACATGCCTGCGATCTCCGCCAGTACGTTCGAGACCCCGTCGCCGCCTGTCCTCAAGGTCAGCGGTGTCGACATGTCCGGGCTGGAGGAGGGGCTGCAGCCCCCGCTTGATGGGGTGGAGGACGTTGGCATGCCGACGTCGGTAGCATTGCCGAACCTCTCGGTACCTGCGTTCACCGGCGCTTCGGATGCGATCAAGCTCGCATTCAGTGCGCCCACGCTCGACGCGGTGACGTACAAGGAGGGCATCTCTGCCCCCACCCCCACGTACGGCACCTCCACTGACGCGCCAGAGTTCACGCCTGCCGCGTACAACGGGGGTGTCACTCCGCCTGACGTCAGCATTGCGTACTCGACGATCCCGGAGCTGGGCGAGGTGACGCTCCTCGACATCGCCCGGTACACGTTGGGCAACGCCACGTTGGACCCGATCGAAGACCTGGAGATACCAGAGCCACCTAACGTCGTCCTCGATCCGAAGCTCGCCAGCTTGGATGCGTTCAGCTCGACGTGGGCGAGCCCATATGTGACGCTGTACAGCAACCACATGGCCACTAATGCGTACACCGTGTTCATTGAGGACCCGGCCATGCAGACGTACGTCGAGGCGAAGATTCGTCCGCAGCGCGTGGCCCTCATGAGCAAGCGCCGTGCGATCCTCGCCGCGCACGCAGCCAAGGGGTTCAACTCCGCTGTGGGCGCAGCCACCTACGAGTTCACTGAGCTGGCACGCGAAGAGGCCGACATGATGGTCGCCGCGAACGACGAGGCTCGTCGAGAGATTCAGCAGATCGTCGGCGCGGCCTTGCTGGCTGCGGCTGACGGTGGCATGAAGCTCGAGCGCAGCGTGATGGACGTCTGGACCAAGTGGGCGATGGTCCCGGTGCAGCTGGCCAGCAAGTACAACTCCGCGTCGATCCAGATGATCAAGAGTCTGGTCAGCCTCTACAACGACAACGTGTCGCTGATCGCGGACCACGTACAGGCATATCAGGCGTACGCCAAGGCTGGGCGCGACATCGTTCAGGCCCAGGTCACAGAGGCTACGCAGGACCAGTACATCGCCGACAACTACTCCAGCATCATCGAGCTGTACCGGGCCAAGACGAAGCACTGGATGGCACAGGTCAAACAGTACGCCGTGAAAGTGAAGGGTGCCACGCTGCCGATCGAGGCGTATCAGGTGTACATCGCATCCATCATGATCGACGCGCAGATTGCCAAGGCGAACATCTCCATGTACGCAGACGCTGTGTCCACGTTCGGAGAGCGCACGAAGCTGTACGCTGACAACCTCGAACTGTGGGCGACGGCATACCGCGCCGACGGATCGAAGCTCGACGTGGACCTCGCCAACATCCAGGCATACAAGCAGGCTGTCGGTCAGGAACAGGACCGTGTGCGGGCGTACCTCCAATACGTTGACGCCTCGACCGATGCGTTCACAGCCAAGACCTCTGTCCTGAACGCATCCCTCCAAGCGAACTCCGTCTACCTTCAGACCCTTGGCGACATGGTCGGTGTGGCAAAGGACTACACCGCCCTGAGCAGTCAGGCGGTGACGGCCAACGCCCGGGCGCAGGCCGGTGTGGCGTCGGCTGAGGCAGCGTACAAGTCGGGCCAGTTCTCGGTCCAGATGAACAAGTTCGCCACGGAGCTGGCCGTCACCGCAGCGAACAACCAGATCGAGGTGGCGAACCAGACGTACAGGAAGCAGGGCGACCAAGTCCGCATGGCGGCGATCGGCTCCTACCTTCAGGGTCTGTACTCGTCTGTGGTCCAGAGCGTGTCGGCTGACGTACGGTACTCCGGCGAGACTCAGTACAGCGGTAGCGAGTCCGTATCAGAGGACACCCGGTCTGCATGGCAGCAAAACATCAAGAACACGAACCGCTACGTGATCGAGCCGAGCGTCTAAGCTCTAAAGTAGAATCGGCCCAGATTCTATTCTGGAGCCCGATATGGCCACACTTCAAGATGCGCTGAAGCAAGCGTATGCGAACCCTCCTATGGGGCACGTCCCCCCAGCGGCTACTGGGGCGGTCGACCCCAACATGGCGCTGGAGCCCAAGGGCGTGAAGCCCGTCAACCCCCTCAAGCTCACTCCCGGAACGACGGGCATACCTGAATCGCCGGAGTGGACGACATCGAAGGGGTTTGCTGCGGCAGGTCCGAACACAGGTCCCCAAGTGGCAATGGGCTCCCCGAACGCTGGCCCACAGGTCGGCATGGGCGCACCAAACCAAGGGCCGCAGGTCGGCATGGGCTCCCCGAACCAAGGTCCGCACATGAGCCACATGGGCGGTCCGAACGTCGGGCCACAGTCCGGTATGGGCCCGAACGCTGGGCCGCAGGCCCCTACCATGGAAGGCGTGCGGAACCCGAACGTGGCTAAGGGCGCCTTCTCTGCTGAGGGTGCCCAGTTCGCTCAGAGCCAAGCGCCTCAAGCTGGCGGAGGCGGTGGCCGCCCCGGCGTAATCGACATGGCCAGCGGTGGCGGCAGCGGCAAGGGCGCGGCGTTCGATGCGGGCAACAAGGTGGGCGAGTTCTTCCGCAACCCAGTGGTGAAGGGCGCGGGCAAAGTGCTGGCCGTGGCCGACGCAGCAGGGCAGGCAGGTGACGCGCTGGACAACTTCGCGCAGGGCAACAACGTGATGGGCGGCTACCACGCTGGCCGTGCAGGCGTAGCGACTGCCGCCGGTATGGGCAACCCTCTGGCCATCGCGGCTTCGACGGGCCTGTTCGTCGGCGACCGCATCTACAACAACATCAGCGACAACATGCAGAACACCATCGGTTCTGGTGTGAACAGTCTGGTGCGCGGCACAGGCAAGATATTCGGTCAGGACTGGGGTGTGGACCCACAGCAGGCAGCTGGCGGGTCTGGTCAACCATCCGCTGCGGGCAAGCCCGGGTCTGCCGTCATCCCCACGTCACCAGACGGCGGAATCCCGCTGGGCCCCCAGAACTCACTGCGTGCGCTGGAGAACCGGATTCCAATGCTCCGCAATGGCGAAGTGGCGAAGGGCGACCGGAAGACAGTCCCTCTACCCCCCAACTACGAACCCGGCGCTGAGAAGGTCGACGGCGTATACGGCAAAGACATTGGCGGCGGGATCAAGAAGTTTGACAGGCCAGGGCAGAGCCCGCTGTACACGAACATGGAAGGCCCGGGCGCAGGCTTCGAGAACCGACGCGAGGTCACCCCACAGAACGCCGCAGCCATGAACGCGCTGGCAGGCCGCTACGAGAACCAGCAGCGGCAGGCAGCACAGGCACAACTCGCTCGTGAGCAGGCCGGCCCTGGCCCACAGGTCTCGATCATGAACAGCGGCATGCGCGGGAACATGCGCATCAACGACAACGGCGACAAAGGGCAGAGCATCGCCGACATGGTCAAGACCCTGAAGAGCAACGGCATCAAGGTCTCGCACAACACGCTGCGCACGATGCTCGCTAACCAAGGCCAGAGGGAAGCAGCCCAGATTCAGGCCAATGCGTCGATGTACGGGCATGACTCGTCGAGCCGAACCCAGCTGGCAACGAACGCCAACACAGTGAATGCCCAGCGCGAGGGCAACCAGCTGCAGAACCAAGCCTCGATGCACGGCCACAACGTCAGCGCGAGTGGCAACCGCCTTCGCGCCCAGATCGACGGCATGAAGTTCCAGGCCGACCAGCACTGGAAGGGTCTGGAGAACCAGCGTGCGGGCGAGACCCACGCCTCCGCCCAAGCCAAGGGGCGGGCAGACAACGCCAGCTCCCTGCTCGAGTCTCTGGCCGTCGTCGATGGCAAGGACGGCAAGAAGTTCAACGAGGGGCAGCACAAGCAGAACATGGCCATCGCCAACAGCGCGGTCCCGGGCTTTGCCAACATGACTCGTGAGGAACAGCAGCAGCACATGCCTACCGTGCTCGGCGCGATCCAGGTGATCCAAGGCGCGAACGCGAACAAGGAGGACACGTGGGGCAAGAAGCTCGGGTGGACACCCGTGGCTCCCGACCGCACGACGATGCCGAACTTCAAGCCAGGAACACAACTGCAGCGCGACGGGATGGTGGACGCCATGGGGCCGAGCGCGATGCATGACTTCAGGGCGGGCGGCGTGCCGCTCGGTCAGAACCTCGACGCGAACGCCATCGAGGCGCTCAAACGCGCCGGTGTCAATGTTGGTATCAAAGGAGCCTACTAATGGCCACGTTGCGCGACCCACTCTTCCGTACCTCCACGGTCTCCGACGCGGACATGGAGGCCGTCAATGCGACGGCCATGAACCCAATCACCCGGGCATACCACTCGGGCCGAATCGGCACTGACATCAACAGTCTGGCCGCTCAAGAAGTTGGCCAGCGTGCTGCGGGCGAAGCCGCTGCAGCCGATGCGAACCGGGCCCAGATCACTGCACTCCAGCAGCAGCAGGCTGCGTACGCCCCGCGCGTCGGGCGCGTCGAAGACATTGGTGGTGTGGGCGATGCAGCCTCGTGGTTCGGCACTCAGGTGGGGCAGGGCGTGGCCTCGATGCAGGACCCGGTCGCCTTGTCGGCGGGTCTGAACGTCGCCGGTAACGTGGCGGGGTTCATCCCCCATCCCATCGCGCAGGCGGCGAGCAAGGGCCTGAAGGTTGCCGCCCCGCTCGCAGCGTACGGTCTGAACCAGCGCCAGATGACGGGCGAGTTCTACAACAACATCCGTGACGACCAGGACGTCATGAGCCGGTACACACCGCAGCAGCTGGCAGACACATCGAACACCTATGGCGCTGCCGCTGGTCTGATCGACACCGCTGTGCCCGGGCTGATCGGTCATCAGCTGGGCGGCGGGTTCTTGCGTCGCGGCCTGTCGGGCAGCGTCGGCGGGAAGACGCTCACCTCGATGGGTATGGAAGGCGGTACCGAACTTGTTCAGGACTACACCGCGAAGCAGGTCCACAGCGACCTGAACCCGAACAGGGATACCAGCGGCGACGCGTCGAGCTACCTCAACTCGTTCGCTGGCGGCTTCGCTGGTGCGGGCCCATTCTCCCTTGCAGGTGCTGCCGCAGAGCAGGGCTCGCGCCGCGTCGGCCACACCGCCAACGTGGTGGGCGAGAAGGCTGGCGAGGTCATCGACTTGGCCGGCAAAGCCGCCGCGCCCTATGTCGAGAAGGGCAAGGACAAGCTGGGCAAGGTCGTCGACATGTTCCGCAATGAGGACGGCGATGTCACAGCGAAGTCTGTCAAGGACAAGGTCACGGGCACGGCCCAGGACCTGAAGTCGAAGCTCGGCGAGCACGAGCTGATGAAGGGCATGCCGCCCGCCGACGTGGTGGATGACGAGGCCAAGTTCAACGCATGGTTCACAGAGAACGAGCCCAAGCGCCGCGACGCGGTGCTGAACCGTCTGGCTGATCTGGCTGATACCGGCGACGAGAAGGCCACCGACCTCTACACAAGGTTCGGTCAGGTCAAGACTCAGGGCGAGCAAGACCAGATCATCAACGAGGGTGCCGACCACGTTCTCGGCCAGAACGAGTGGACAGAGTTGGAGAAGCAGGCCCAGGCCCACGCGGCGCAGGCCGGGCGGCTGGTCAACAAGTTCGGCAGCATGCTGGGCAAGGGCGTACGCGCCGCTGGCGGTGCTGCCATGGACCTGGGCAAGGCCGCTGTGTCTGGCTTCAAGGGCGATAAAAAGAACATGCAGATCGACCCGTTCGAACAGGTGCTGGCTGACCAAGCCCTCGAAGGCGGCAAGAAGTATGTCGACGGGCTCAAGGGCCTGGACGAGGCGCAGCAGCGCAGCTACAACCGTGCCAAGATCGTGAGCGAGTTCCTGGCCGAAGAGGCGAAGACGGCCATGGCCATGCCCGCCAACCGCATGCCTTCGAAGTCGCCCGAGGCGATGACCAACTTCATGAAGGACATCGGCCTGGAGATTGCCGACCTGTCCGAGAACTGGATCACGCCCCGTCCGAACAAAGCCAAGACAGGCAACGCGCCGACAGGCCCAGCCTCCACGCTCAAACAGTCAGCTGACTCCCGTGGTCAGCAATACGACGGCCTGCAGTTCAGCATGAACCGCATCGTCAACAGCCTGCGCGTGATGTACAAGGACCGCGCCGGTGACGTGATCAACGAGCTGCAGTCGATGGTTGACCCCAAGGCCGCACCGATGTTCGACGTGATGCGCGAGGAGCTCGACGCACAGGTCAGCCCATCGGGCATGCGTCACACGGCTAAGGCCAGGGCCACCGCACAGGACGCGCTGATCGGTGCGCTGGGTCAGGAGACTGAAGCCAAGCTGATCGACCAGGGTGTGAACCTGCGCACTCAGGACGGCAAGGAGTCCCTGCTGAAGATGGTCGAGGCTGTCGACCGTGGCATCGCGCCGCCCCACGCTGTCAAGGCGCTGGAGGACCTGATCGGCAAAGAGAACCTGCTGAACCTGCGCCGCACGATCCGCCCCCAGCAGGCCAGCCGCGACGACCTCATGGAGGACGACGGCGAGACCTTGGGCGAGGGCCTGGAGGTCGACGGCGACAGCGGCGAAGTGAGCGTGGCCGGACAGTCTGGCTTCGACAAGCGCCAAGCTGAGAAGAAGGTCGACCGCACCAGCGCCGCCCGCATGTATGGCTTCAAGGGCACGGGCACAGTGCGCACGTCCGAAGGTGCCAAGCGCGACCCGTTCGCACCTGAAGGCCGCATCACGTATCAGGACACGCTGAAGGCTGAGGACGAGATGATCCAGCGTCTTGCCGCTGGTGAGGAATACGAGCTGCCCAAAGGACTGCGCCGTCCGACGCTGACAAAGAAAGGCGAGAAGACATTCGACGGTCGTGACGCCGGCGACGTGGCACGGGACCGTCTGTCGAAGCTGATTGGTGGCGAGTCCAACGAGCGGCTGGTGCGGACCCTGCTGGAGAGCGGCGACCCCAAAGAGGTGAAGGCTGGCGAGCAGGCGCAGGCTGCGCTGGCAGAGCTGGCCGCCGCACGCAAGGCCAAGGACGCCGGCAGAGCCACAGCGATCGAGACGAAGCTGGGCCAGTGGCGTCAGCGCATGTTCGGCGACCAGAGCCGTGGCGGTGAGTGGGATGTCCAGACCCGCAACGTGCTGGAGGTGTTGAAGGAAGAGGGCGCGGACGACCTTCGCATCCTGAGCCTGTACCGGGACTACGCCCGCATGGAGATGGCGGCATCGAAGTCGCCTGACGAGCGCGCGAAGCTGCAGAACATCATCGCTCTGCTGCGCCCTGCGATCGTGGATCAAGTCGACGGGAAGAAGGGCGGGACAGCTGCCCCACACCTGTCGCCCGCCGAGCACTCGAACATGATGCGGCTGGCCGAGCGGTACTTCGGCGAACGCACGATGGCCGTGGCCGAGCAGCACACCGACCGCGCGCCTGAGAAGATTTCTGCCGGTCAGGTCACCACGATGGCATCGTTCGGCAAGGCCGCTACGGAGTTCGCTCGCAAGATCGAGAACACCCAAGGCAAGCAGGCTGCGAACGAGTACATCGCCGACCGGAACCTGATTCAGTTCGCAGGCAACGACGGCAAACCGTTCCACATCCCTGCTGGCCGTCTGGTGCTGTGGGGCAAGAAAGAGCTGGGCCAATACTTCGAGCCAGCCAAGGCCGACAAGTATGACAACTACACCCGCAACCTTGAGTACCTCGGTGCGCTGACGCTGGGCATCAACGCTGTGCGCGAGAGCGGCATGGTGGCGCTGACGAAGACCGGCGAGGGCAAGTACGCCCCCGGCAGCGTGTCCATCGCCGACAAGTTCGGTCGACAGCAGGCGTTCCGCGCAGACACGAAGCCTGAGAAGGGCAGCAAAGAGTTCGGCGACCTGTTCAACGGTCTGCCTGACGGTCTGATGCTGGCCACGACGAACGTGTTCGGCTTCAAGAAGATGATGGCCAGCCAGAAGATCAAGCCAACGACTGAGGCCCAGGACCTGCTGACCAAGCTGCGCGAGTGGAACGACGAGTCGTTCGTGTCCGCACAGGACGAGAGTGCAGAGGGC
>Ga0073904_10000821_pt1 | contig 22708 bp, 21 predicted proteins | sample KloWWTrecipitate_FD_66668 | JGI IMG/M metagenome (GOLD analysis project Ga0073904, IMG submission 66668) | Active sludge microbial communities from Klosterneuburg, Austria, studying microevolution and ecology of nitrifiers - Klosterneuburg... | ecosystem: Engineered > WWTP > Aerobic digester >... | reverse complement strand
CTGGCCTTTGCCATCCCGGGCACGGTGCTGGGCGTGAGCTACATCCTGGCCTTCAACGTGCCGCCCTTCGAGCTGACCGGCACCGCGCTGATCATCGTGTTGTGCTTCGTGTTCCGCAACCTGCCGGTGGGCGTGCGCGCCGGCACCGCCAGCTTCAAGCAGCTGGACAAATCACTCGACGAGGCCAGCACCATGCTGCGCGCCGGCACTGCGACCACGCTGCGCCGTGTGGTGCTGCCGCTGCTGAAACCCGCGGTGGTGGCCGCGCTGGTCTACAGCTTCGTGCGCAGCATGACCACGGTGTCGGCCGTGGTGTTCCTCGTCACCGCCGAGAACGAGCTGGCCACCACCTACATCATCGGCCGCGTCGGCAATGGCGACTACGGCGTGGCGCTGGCCTACTGCACGGTGCTGATCGTGCTGATGTCGGTCGTCACCGCGCTGATCCAGTTCGCCGTCGGCGAACGCAAGCTGGGCCGTCGCGCCACGCAAGGACATTGAGCATGCCCGCAGGGATCGAATTCAGGCAGGTCACCAAGCGCTACGGCGATGCGCGCTCGCCGCTGGTCGTCAAGGGCATCGACCTGGTGGTCGAGAAGGGCACGCTGACCACCATCCTGGGGCCCTCGGGCTGCGGCAAGACAACCCTATTGCGCATGATCGCTGGGCTGGACGCCGCCACCTCGGGCCAGGTGCTGATCGACGGTCATGACGTCACGACGCTGGGGCCGGCCGAGCGCAACGTATCCATGGTGTTCCAGAGTTATGCGCTGTTCCCGCACATGAACGTGCTGGCCAACGTCTGCTACGGCTTGAGCGTCACCGGCGTGCCCAGGGCCGAAGCCGAGCGCCGCGCGCGCGCCAGCATGGACAGCGTGGGCCTGAGCGGCTATGAGCAGCGCCTGCCCAGCGAGCTGTCGGGCGGCCAGCAACAGCGGGTGGCGGTGGCCCGATCGCTGGTGCTCGAGCCGTCGGTGATGCTGTTCGACGAACCGCTGAGCAACCTTGACGCCCGCTTGCGGCGTTCGATGCGCGAAGAGATCCGCGCACTGCAGCAGCGCCTGAAGCTCACGGTGGCCTACGTCACGCACGACCAGAGCGAGGCGCTGGCGGTCAGCGACCAGATCGTGGTGATGAATGCCGGGCTGATCGCGCAGGCCGGCACGCCGCAGCAGCTGTACGAGCATCCGCACAGTGAGTTCGTCGCCGGTTTCATGGGTGAGGCGATGCTGTTTGCCGCCACCGCGTCGGCCGACGGCCAGGTGCAGCTGGGTCCCTTGCGCTTCCAGGCGCGGCGCCAGGTCAGGGCCGGGCCGGTGAAGGTGGCGGTGCGGCCCGAAGCCTGGGCGGTGACGGCGCCGGGCATCGGCGCGCTGGATGGCCGGCTGGCCAAGTGTGCCTACCTGGGCAGCTTTCAAGAGCTGACCGTCGAGACCTCGATTGGCGAGATCTTCGTCGTCTCGCCCGACCTCAGCCACCGCTGGACGGTGGGTGATGTGCTGGCCCTGCAACTGCTGGGCAATGGCGTGTCGGTGGTCGAGGCGGTCTGACGCTGGCGCTCAGTACGGCCGCTCGATCAGGTGGCCGTCCACGCGCAGCAGCGCCGAGCGCGGGGTGATGCGTTCAAGCCTGATGCCGTCACCCAGATCGCTGCCCTCCCGCACAAGCAGCCCGCCCAGCATCACGAAGCGCTGCGCCGGGTCCGGCGAGTACACGCCGCCGCTGAACACCAATCGCAGCACAGCCTGGCGCAAGGGCTCGGGCAGATCACCGAGCGTTACCGGCTTGGATGGGGCGGCGCTGGCCGGCCGCGGGGGCAGTGCGGGCGCTGGAATCGGTGCCGCCACGAGCTTTGGTGCTGGTGCTGGTGCTGGTGTTCCTGCCGGTGGTGGTGCAGATGCTGGTGCTGCTACCGGCGCTGGTGGCGCGACGGCTGGCGCGCTTGCCGCTGGGGCTGAAGATGGGGTTGCTGCCGGTGCGGCCCGGGCAGCCGGTGCCGGCGTGCGCGACAACCACCCGCCAAGCAGTGCCGACACCAGCGCAAGGCCGATCACCGCGATCGCCAGCAAGACGGTGCGCCGCGCGCGGCGCGCTGGGTCGGCGGCGGTCGGCAGGCCTCGCGTCACCTGCTGCAGTGCCGGGGTTTGTCCGCGCTGGCGTTCGGCATCGGCGCGGCGCAAGGCGTCGAGGATGAAACTCATGGTCCTGGCTCCGCTGCGCGCAGGCGCGGTTCGTCGATGCCGGCGGCGCGGTTGAGCTGCATCAGCGTGATCGGGCCGGCCACGCCGTCGAGTGCCAGGCCCTGGCCGACCTGGAACGCGAACACGCGCTGCCGCAGGGCTTCGTCGCGCCCGCGCTGGGCCAGGCTGCCGCTGGCCTGGCCCTGCAGCGCCTGCAGGTGGTCGAACACCCAGTCGGCGGTTTCGGGGCCCACCTTTTCTCCGGCCGCCAGCCAGCCCGGCGGTGGCCGCCACAGCGTGCTGAAGCTGCCCGGCCAGACGGCAGGCAGCAGGGCCACCGGCAGCTGCTGCGTGCCCTGGCTGCCTTGCAGTGACAAGGCCTTGGGGCCGATCGATTGCAACAGCACCGGCACGCCCGACCCCAGCTGCAGCAGCATTGGCCGCTGCAGTCGGCGCAGCAGTGCCAGGTCGCCGCTGCCGTCATGGCAGGCCAGGCCCTGGGTCAGCGCAGCGGCGCAGACCTCGGCCTTGTTGCCCGCAGGCAGTGACCAGAGTGCTGCCAGCGCCGACCAGGCGCTGCGTTCGTTGGCGAAGCCCTGCATCGCTTCTGGCGCAGCCAGCGTGGCCGCGGCGGACGCGGCTGGCCCCGACGGCGCCGTGCTGGCAGTGGCAGCGGGTGTTCGCGCGTGCAGCCACCACCAGGCGCCGCCACCCAGGCCAAGCACCAGCAGCACCAGCAGCACCAGCATGCCGGCCAGCGCGGCGCGCGGTGCCGGCGCGGTGTGGCTGCGCGCGGAGCCTTCCACTTCCTGCGCGGCCTGGCGCACGATGGCGGGGCCGATGTGCGTCGTTCCCGTTGCATAGGCGCCCAGCAGCGCGCGCTGGCACAACAGGTTGATGCGCCGGGGCACGCCGCCGCTCAGGCGGTGCACCAGCGCCAGCGCGCGGCGATCGAAAGGCGGCTCGCCGCCGAGACCGGCCACGCTCAGCCGGTGGCGCACGTAGTCGGCCGTTTCGGCCGCCGTCAACGGCCCCAGATGCACGCGGGCGATGATGCGCTGTGCCAGTTGTTCCAGCTCGGGTCGGGCCAGCATGTCGCGCAGCTCGGGCTGGCCGATCAGCACGATCTGCAGCAGCTTGCGCTCGTTGGTCTCCAGGTTGGTCAGCAGGCGCAGCAGTTCCAGCAGCGGCGCCGACAGCGCCTGCGCCTCGTCGACCACCAGCAGGCATTGCTGACCCTGGGCGTGGGCGTCGAGCAGGAAGCGGTTCAGCGCGTCGATGTAGGGCTTGACCGTGTCTGCCGGCGCCGTGTCGATGCCGAACTCCTGGCACACGGTCTGCAGCAGTTCCACCGGCGTCAGCGTCGGGTTGTACAGGTAGGCCACGCGGTGGCCGGGGGGCACCTGCTCCAGAAAGCAGCGGCACAAGGTGGTCTTGCCGGTGCCGATGTCGCCGGTCAGCAGCACGAAGCCGCCTCCGGCCTGCAGGCCGTAGATCAGATGCGCCAGCGCCTCGCGGTGCATCACGCTCAGATGCAGAAAGCGCGGGTCGGGCGCGATCGAGAACGCCTCTTGCTGCAGGCCGAAGAAGGGCGCGTACATGGGGTGCGCAGCATAGCCCCTGCCCCTGCCGTCACCCAGGGTGTCGCGGGGCGCGTTCTAATTCCGCCATGACCGGATCGCCCAACTCGAACAGCTCGCTACCGGGGTCGCCGACACCGGCAACTTCCGCCAGCGGTCGGCCTGTGCACCCGTGACGCGCGCCGTGGTGTTTGACCTCGGCGCCGTGCTCTTTCAGTGGCAGCCGTTGCAGCTGCTGCAGCAATGCGTTCCCGAGCTGGCGGCCGACGAAGAACGGGCGCGCACGCTGGCCGCGCAGATCTTCGAGAGCCTCACGCCCGACAGCGACTGGGCGCGCTTCGATCTGGGCCTGATTGCCGAGGCCGATCTGGCCTTGCGCATCGCTGGCCGCACCGGCGTGCCGTCGGCATCGATTCATCGTGTGATCGACGCCATCCCGTCTCATCTGCAGCCGCAGGCACCGACGCTGGCGCTGTTGCGACACCTGCAGGCCAGGGGCTACCGGCTGTACTACCTGTCGAACATGCCAAGACCGTATGCCGATCATCTGGAGCGTTGCAACGCCTTCATGGCCGACTTTGCCGACGGCATCTTCTCGTGCCGTGTCGGCCTGATGAAGCCGCATGCGGCGATCTTTGCGCTGGCCGAGCGGCGCTTCGGCATCGACCCTGCGAACACGCTGTTCATCGACGATCACGCCGACAACGTGGCCGCGGCGCGCCGGCGCAGCTGGCAGGCGCTGCAGTTTGCCGATGCCGGGCAGTGCAGCGCCGAGATGCAGGCCCTGGGCTGGTGAGCTTCAGCGCGGGACCGGCAGCGCGTGGCCCTGCAGGCGCTGCCAGTACCACGGCAGCAGGCGCGACAGGTCGGGGCGCTGGCCGGCGGCGCGTGGCACTGGCAAGGCCTGCAGCGGGCTGGCCCGTTCGGCCACCCCGAAGCTGAAGCTGTAGGTCGGCTCCAGGCCCATGCGCAGGTCGGTGATCAATACCTGCCCGTCTTGCGCATGCACCTTGTAAAAGCCGTGGCTGAAGTCGCGGATGCGCTGCGCGCTGTCGTTGCCCTGCAGCTCGGCGTCGAGCGCGCGGCCGCGATCGAAGCGGTCGAAGTGCAGTGGCCCCGGGGCATCCAGCAGCGCGTGGAAACCTTCGAGAACCTGGTCATCCGACAGGGCCACCACGCGCCACAGCAGTGAGCTGAAGGCCGCCGGCGTGACCAGCACGCGCTCGGCCTGCACGCCTTGCGCGGCCAGCGACGACCTGGCCAGGCGCTCGACGTGCTGCTGCACGAGCACGCCCCAGCCCAGGTAGGCCGTGCCCAGCGCCAGCCCAATTAGGTTGGCGCGCAGGCCAGTCTGGCTGCCGCGCGTGGCCAGTGCCCAGGCCGTGCCACCCAGCCAGGCCAGCGTGACCAGCGGGTCGATGATGAAGACCGTGCCCAGCCCATAGGGATGGTTGCTGAAGGGCAGCGCCAGCTGCGTGCCGTAGACCGTGAAGGCGTCGAGCAGGGGGTGCGTGACCAGGACCAGCCACAAGGCCAGCCACCAGTGCCGCCAGCGGTCCCATTCGCCGTGCAAGGTGACCACCAGCGCGGTCAATGGCAGCGAGAACAGGCTGAGCCAGAACAGCGCGTGCGTCTCGGCGCGGTGCAGCACCATGTTCAACACCGGGTCACCGTGATCGATCAGCACGTCCAGGTCGGGCAGCGTGCCGGCCACCGCGCCCCACAGCACCGACTTCCACAAGGCCGTGCGGCGCCGCATCACCGCCACACCCACGGCCGCACCCAGCGCGACCTGGGTCAGCGAATCCAAGGGGTCAGCCGCTCAGCCCGACCAGTGCCTGGCGCACGGCCTCGTCGGCTTGCAGCACCACCTGGCGTTTCCAGCCCAGGGTGTCGGTGTAGAAGGCGTCACGCGTCTGGCGCTTGATGGCCTGGCGCGTGGCGGCATCGGTCTCGGGGTGGTTGTCCAGCCACTGGTCGGCGCGCAGAGCCAGCATCACCTCGTTCAGCGGCAAGGTGCCGTATTCCAGCGCCATGCCGGTGTATTCGGCCTCTGGGCATTCACCGTATAGGGCTTCGAAGGCCATGCCCGACAGCTGTGCCGATGACGAAGACCCGTCGTAGATCGATGTCACCTGCGGCCCCCACCAGTCGCGGGCTCTGGCCAACGCGGCGGCGTCGTCGCGGGCGCCGAAGATGCGCTCGCCATGGCCACTGGGCCCGAGGCCGGTGTGCAGGTCGATCCAGGCCAGGCGGCTGCAGCGCTGCGCCTGCTCGCGCAGGATCTGGCGCCAGGCGACATGGCTCCAGGTCGGATTGCGCCCGGCGAAGAACAGGCCTTCGGGGTGGTCGTGCTGGCCGCTGCTGACTGCGGTCTGGAAGGCGCGCACGCCGTTGCGGGTGATGAAGTCGGCAATCGCTGCGTCGGCCGCGGGTGGCGGCGGCCAGCTGGCGGGAACCAGGGCATGGGCCAGTTCGTCGTAACCCGCGTTGTGCGGCAGCGGCTGGCTGAAGTCGACGAAGTTGCGGTTCAGGTCGACGTTTTCCTGCGTCGTACGCCGCCACCATGAAAAGCCCCAGGGGTTGAGCGCGTGCACGTACAGCAGCGCGACATGGGCGGCTGCAGCGGCCTGGTGCAGGCTGGGGTCGCGCAGCAGCGCCACCTGGATGCCCGAGCCGCAGAAACCCTCCACCCCATGGCAGCCGCTGGTGACGATGAGCAGCCGCTGCGCATCGGCTGTGCCGAAGCGTGCGACATCGATGCCCAGGTCTTCACCGTCGGCGCCCACCAGCGGATGCCGATGGGCCTGCACCGGCAGTCCGGCGCCGTCGGCGGCAAACAGGAATTGCGTGCGTGCCTCGGCGTAGGTCTGCCCGAAACAGCTGCCGATGTCGTCGACGGCCATGGTGGTCAGGTGTTCAGCGTGGCGTGGCCAGCCACTTCTCGGCCAGCCGCACCCATGCGGTTGCGCCCAGCGGGATCAGATCGTCGTTGAAGTCGTAGTTGGGGTTGTGCAGCATGCAGGGGCCTTCGCCATGGCCCAGCTCGCGGTGGCTGCCGTCGCCGTTGCCGATCATGAAGTAGCAGCCGGCCTTGACCTGCAGGAAGTAGCTGAAATCTTCAGACCCCATCGTTGGCTCGTAGGGCAGTACGTTCTCGGTGCCCACCACCTCGGCCAGCAGCGAGCGCGTGAAGTCGGTCTCGGCCACGTGGTTGACCGTGGCCGGGTAGTTGCGGTGGAAATGGAACTCGCAGCGCGCCTCGAAGGCCGCGCAGGTCGATTCGGCCACCGTCTGCATGCGGCGCTGGATGAGGTCGAGCACTTCGGTGCTGAAGGTGCGCACCGTGCCCTGGACCGTGCAGCTGTCGGGGATCACGTTGGTGGCCTCGCCGGCGTGGATCATCGTCACCGAGATCACCGCAGTGTCGATCGGCCGCTTGTTGCGCGTGACGATGGTCTGGAAGGCCTGCACCATCTGGCAGGCCACCGGCACCGGGTCGACGCCGTTGTGCGGCAGCGCGGCATGCGCGCCACGGCCGTGGATGGTGATCTTGAACTCGTTCGAGCTGGCCATCATTGGCCCCGGCGCCAGCGCGAACTGGCCGACCTTCATGCCGGGCCAGTTGTGCATGCCAAAGATGGCCTCCATAGGGAACTTCTCGAACAGGCCGTCCTTGATCATCTCGCGCGCACCGCCGCCGCCTTCCTCGGCCGGCTGGAACACCAGGTACACCGTGCCGTCGAAGTTGCGGTTGCTCGACAGGTGCTTGGCCGCGGCCAGCAGCATCGCGGTGTGGCCATCGTGGCCGCAGGCGTGCATCTTGCCGTGGTGCTGGCTGCGGTGCGCAAAGTGGTTGTGCTCGGTCATCGGCAGCGCGTCGATGTCGGCGCGCAGGCCCAATGCGCGGCTGGACGTGCCGTTCTTGACGATGCCCACGACGCCGGTCGTGCCCATGCCGCGGTGGATGGGGATGCCCCAGTCGGTCAGCGCCTTGGCGATCAGGTCCGAGGTGCGCTGTTCCTGGAAGCACAGCTCGGGGTGCGCGTGGATGTCGCGCCGCAGCGCGGTGATGGCCGAGGCATCGGCCAGGATGGATTCGATCATTCGCATGGCGGGCCTGCTGCAGTGTCTGAGGGATGGGCCAGTTTACGGCGCCTGACGATCCCCTGCCGCAGATCCCCTATGGCCCCCGGCGCATCGCCGGGTTCAGCGTCGGACCTTGCCGTCGCCGGTCAGCATGGTCAGGTCGACATAGTTCGACCCGGTATGGTCGCGCGGGTTGAAATCGACCGTGAAGCCACCCAGGTCGAAGCGCTGCAGACTCTCAAGCGCGGCCACCAGCGACTCGCGCGTCACGCTGCGGCCGGCCCGGCGCAGACCCTCGGCGAACACCCTGGCGGCGACGTATCCCTCCATGCTGCTGTAGTTGGGCGGGTTGCTGCCGCCGCCGCGCTTGACGGCGTCGAGATATTCGCGCGCGATGCCGGTGGTGGTGGAAAACGGCATCGGCATCACCTGGCTGATCATGATGCCGCGCGCCTCGGGGCCGAGTTCGTCGGCCAGCGCCTGCGTGCCGACGAAGCTGACGTTGTAGAAGCTGCCACCGAAGCCCGCTTTGCGTGCCTCGCGGATGAAGGCCGTGCAGCTCTTGTAGGCACTGATCTGCACCACGGCGTTGGGCTGCTTGGGCACGATGGCCGCCACCGCCTTGGCCACGTCGACGCTGTTGCGCTCGACCGTGCCCACCGCTTCGGGACTCAGCTTCAGCGGTGTCAGGGCGCGCAGCACACCGTCCAGGCCCGCCTGGCCATAGCTGTCGTTCTGGCGGAAGACCGCGATCCGGTTCAGCCCCAAGTGCGTCAGCTGGCGCACGATCAGCGCCGTCTCGTCATAGTACGACGCGCGCACATGGAAGACCCAGCGCGACAGCGGCTCGCGCAGTGCCTGCGCGCCGCTGAAAGGCCCGAAGAAGGGGATTCGTGCCTGGGTGATCAGCGGCAGCGCCGCCAGGCTGGTGGGCGTGCCCACGTAGCCGATCAGAGCGAAGACCTCGTCCTTGATGAACTGCTCGGTGTTGGCCTTGCAGCGGTCGGGCTCGTAACCGTCGTCGAGCAACTTGACCTCGACCGCCCGTCCGCCCACACCGCCCAGGGCATTGAACTGGTCGAAGTACAGTTTGACGCCGTGGTGCATCTGGATGCCCAGCTGTGCCGCGGCGCCGGTGGTGGCGGCCGATTGACCGAGCACGAGGGCGCGTTCCTGCGCCAGAGCTGGAAGCCCCACGGCGCTGGCCATGCCGGCCAGAACACGAAGTACAGGCCGACGGCCGATCGAATGGTGCATGGTTGGGGACTGCTCGAAACCCAAAGTCGTAGGCTATCGCGACTTCGGCCCGTCGGACATCCGGGGCTTGTCCGATCGTGAGAAGCCGGCACCGCCTGTGCAATAGTTCAGGCATGACGACCACCGCCGATGCCCGCATGGTGCGTGGTGCCTGCCCGCACGACTGCCCCGACACCTGCGCCCTGCAGATCAGCGTGCAGGATGGTCGGGTGACACGCATCGTCGGTGATGCAGAACACCCTACAACGCATGGCGCGCTTTGCACCAAGGTGTCGCGTTATGCTGAGCGAAGCTACCACCCCGAACGGGTGCTGCAACCCCTGCGGCGCATCGGCCCCAAGGGCAGCGGTCAGTTCGAGCCGATCAGCTGGGATGCTGCGCTCGACCTGGTGGCCACGCGGCTGCAGGCCATCGCGGCGCAGGACCCGCAGGCGGTTCTGCCCTACAGCTACGCCGGCACCATGGGCCTGGTGCAGGGCGAAAGCATGTCGGCGCGGTTCTTCCATCGACTGGGTGCGTCGCGGCTGGACCGCACGATCTGTTCGGCCGCCGGCGGTGATGGCCTGGTGGCCACCTACGGCGCGAAAGTGGGCATGCATGTCGAACACTTCGCCGAAAGCCGGCTGATCCTGATCTGGGGCAGCAACTCGATCACCTCGAACCTGCACTTCTGGACCTTTGCGCAGCAGGCCAAGCGGGCCGGTGCGCGGCTGGTGTGCATCGACCCGCGGCGCACCGAGACGGCCGAGAAATGCCATCAGCACATCGCCTTGCGCCCCGGCACCGACGCTGCGCTGGCGCTGGGCCTGATGCACGAGCTGATCCGCAATGATTGGCTCGATCACGACTACATCGAGCGCCATGTCGAAGGCTGGCCGGCGCTGCGTGACCGTGCGCTGCAGTGGCCGCCCGAGCGTGTGGCCGCAACCTGCGGCATCACGGCCGACGAGCTGCGGCAGCTGGCGCGCGACTACGGCAACACCCGGCCCGCGGCGATCCGGCTCAACTACGGCATGCAGCGTGTGCACGGCGGTGGCAATGCGGTGCGCCTGGTGGCCCTGCTGCCCTGCCTGGTGGGGGCCTGGCGACACCGTGCGGGTGGGTTGCTGCTGTCTTCGTCGGGCTGGTTTCGATCGGTGCGCGACGACGCGGCGCTGCAGCGGCCCGACCTGCTGCAGGGCCGCAACCCGCGCACCCTCAACATGGTGACGATCGGTGACGATCTGCAACGCGAAGGCTCGCCCGACTTCGGCCCGCGCATCCAGGCGCTGGTGGTCTACAACAGCAACCCGGTGGCGGTGGCGCCCGACAGCCGGCAGGTGGTGGCGGGCTTTGCGCGCGAAGACCTGTTCACCGTGGTGCTCGAGCACTTCCTCACCGACACCGCCGACCACGCCGACATCGTGCTGCCGGCCACCACGCAGCTCGAGCACTGGGATGTTCACACCACCTACGGCCACACCTACGTGATGGTGAACGAGCCGGCGATCGCACCACTGGGACAGGCGCGCTCGAACGCCGCGATCTTTCGTGCGCTGGCCTCACGCATGGGGTTCGACGAACCCTGCTTCGGCGACAGCGACGAGACGCTGGCACGCATGGCCTTCAAACCCGGGGCGGTGGATTTCGACCGCTTGCGCGCGCAAGGCTGGATCAAGCTGGCAGTGGCCGATGCACCGTTCGCCGAAGGCGGTTTCCCCACGGCCAGCGGCAAGGTCTTGGTCGACCCGCCCGGCCTGGGCGTGCCCGACCACGTGCCCAATCACGAGTGCGCCGAAACCGACCCGGCGCTGGCTGCGCGTTACCCGCTGGCGATGATCTCGCCGCCGGCGCGGCACTTCCTCAACTCCAGCTTCGTCAACGTGAAGAGCCTGCGCGCGATCGAAGGCGAACCGCTGGTCGAGATCCACCCCGACGACGCGGCAGCGCGCGGCATCAGCAGCGGCCAGGTGGTGACGATCTTCAACGATCGCGGCCGCTACCGCTGCAAGGCCGAGGTGAGCGAACGAGCGCGTCCCGGTGTGGTCAACGGCCTGGGCGTGTGGTGGCGCAAGTTCGGGCTGGACGGCCGCAACGTCAACGAGCTGACGCACCAGCGATTGACCGACATCGGCCACGCACCGTCGTTCTACGACTGCCTGGTCGAAGTGGGCCCGGGCTGATGTGCGCACCGCTGTTCGAGGCTTGATCGTGGCCGGCGTCGGTGTGGTCGGCACGGCGCTGTTGGCAGCGGCTGCGGTCTGCCTGGGCAGTGGCTGCTCGAACATCGGCTACTACGGCCAGGCGGTGGCGGGCCATCTGAGCCTGATGGCCAAGGCAAAGCCCGCCGCCGACTGGCTGGCCGACAGCCACACGCCGGCCGCGTTGCGCGCGCGGCTGCAGCTGTCGCAGCAGATCAGGGACTTCGCCGTCACCGAACTGAAGCTGCCCGACAACCACAGCTATCGGGCCTACGCCGACCTGCAGCGCAGTGCCGCGGTGTGGAACGTGGTGGCCACGCCCGAGCTGTCGCTGACCTTGAAGACCTGGTGCTTTGCGCTGATGGGCTGTGTCGGCTACCGCGGCTACTTTGACCGTGCCGATGCCGATGCGCTGGCCGCCACGCTGCGTGCGCAGGGGATGGAGGTCAGCGTCTACGGTGTGCCGGCGTATTCGACCTTGGGCTGGGCTGACTGGCTGGGCGGCGACCCGCTGCTCAACACCTTCATCGACTGGCCCGAAGGCGAACTGGCGCGGCTGATCTTCCACGAACTGGCGCACCAGGTCGCTTACGCGGCCGACGACACCACGTTCAACGAGAGCTTTGCCACCGCAGTGGAACGCATCGGTGGCCAGCGCTGGCTGGCCACGCGCCCGCAGGCCAGCGCCGACTACGACGTGTTCGCCCAACGCCGCGCCGACTACCGCGACCTGATGCAGCGCCAGCGTGATCGCCTGCAGGCGCTGTATGCCAGCGACCTGGACGATGCCGCCAAGCGCGTCCGCAAGTCCGAACTCATGGCGCGTTGGCGCGGTGAATACCAGGACCTGAAGCAGCAACGCTGGGGTGGCTACGGTGGCTATGACAGCGCGGTGACGCGGGCCAACAATGCCAGCTTCGGCGTGCAGGCGGCGTACTACGAACTGGTGCCCGGCTTCGAGCGCCTGTTCGAACGTCAGGGACGAGACTTCACGCGCTTTTATGGCGAGGTCAATCGCCTGGCCGCATTGCCGAAGGCCGAGCGCCGGGCCACATTGAACGCCAACCCCTGAACGAGGACCCGACCGTGCCTGACATCCGCATTCACCGTGAACATCAGCTCGGCCTGTCCAAGGCGCGCAAGGTGGCCTGGGACTGGGCCGAGCAGGTCGAGCAGAAGTTCTCGATGGACTGCACGGTGATCGAAGGCAAGACCAGTGACACGGTCGAATTTACCCGCTCGGGCGTCAGCGGCCGGCTGATCGTGGCCGCCGACCATTTCGACCTCGATGCCAAGCTCGGCTTTCTGCTGGGTGCCTTTGCCAAGGTCATCGAGGGCGAGATCATGAAGAACCTGGACGACCTGCTGGCCAAGAGTGCGGCGCCGGCCCGCAAGAGCGCCGCCCGCAAGAAGTGACGCCGTTGCCCGGTCAAGCGTCGACGTTCACCACCAGCCGTCCGCGCACCTGCCCGGCCAGGATGCGCGCCCCTGCGGCCACCGCGTCGCCGAGACCGATCTCCTGCGTCAGGCTGTCGAGCTTGGCCAAGTCCATGTCGCTGGCCAGGCGGGCCCAGGCGGCGCTGCGCGCAGTCATCGGTGCCATCACGCTGTCGATGCCGTACAAGCTGATGCCGCGCAGGATGAACGGCGCCACGCTGCCCGGAAAATCCATACCCTGCGCCAGCCCGCAGGCAGCCACCGCGCCACCGTAGCGCGTGGCGGCGCAGGCGTTGGCCAGCGTGTGGCTGCCGACGGCATCGACCACGCCGGCGAAGCGTTCCTTGGCCAGCGGCTTGCCGGGGTTGCTGAAGGTGTCGCGTGAAATAACCTCGGCCGCACCCAGCGACTGCAGGAACCCGGCCTCGTTCAAACGGCCGGTCGACGCCACCACGCGATAGCCCAGGCGCGACAGCAGGCTGATCGCCACCGTGCCCACGCCGCCGTTGGCGCCGGTCACCAGCACCTCACCCGACTCGGCCGTCACGCCGTGTCGCTGCAAGGCCATCACGCACAGCATGGCCGTGTAGCCGGCGGTGCCCAGTGCCATCGCGCGGCGTTCGCTCAAACCCGCGGGCAGCGGCAGCAGCCAGTCGGCCTTGACGCGGGCGCGCTGGGCCAGGCCGCCCGAATGGCTTTCACCGACGCCGAAACCGTTCAGCAGCACACGGTCGCCGGGCTTGAAGCGGCTGTCGTCGCTGGACTCGACCGTGCCCGCGAAATCGATGCCCGCCACCAGTGGGAACTTGCGCACCACCGGGCTCTTGCCGGTGATCGCCAGGCCGTCCTTGTAGTTGATGGTCGAGTAGGCCACGCGCACCGTCACCTCGCCGGCGCCCAGCACCTTGTCTCCCACGTCCTTCACCGCCGCGCGGTAGCCGGCATCGTCCTTCTCGATCAGCAGGGCCTTGAATGTCATTCGATCCTCCGGTGGACTGGTCAGAACCTGACGGTATCAGCAAGGCCACCCGGGCCGACCATCATCCACCGCCGCCGGTTTCGGCCAGCACGCGGCGCAGCGTGGTCACCATCGGCGCGACCTCCGTCGCGGCCAGCCCGCCGTGGCGGCGCAGAAAGTCGGCCACCGGCCGCTGGTTGATCTTGCCCGTCAACACCGCGCCATGCATCAGCAGCGACCGGCGCGCCAGCGCGGCCGCACTGTCGTGGCAGCCGGCGCAATGGGTCTTGAACAGCGGCTTGGTGTTGACCTGCGCCATCAGCATTGCGCTGACCGGCGCGACCAGATCGTCCGCCAGGTGATGGTTGTGCAGAAACTTCGGCAGGTCGGCGACGTGGTGCCGACCGAGCAGCCGGCCTTGCTCGACGCGCAAGGTGCTGCGCGCAAAGGCCGCCGAATCGCCATGGCAGGACTTGCAGCGGCTGTCCCAGTGCTCATGCAGATCGCGCGCCAGCGAGGCTGTCGGCAGCAGCGCGCCCAGCACCGACAGCAGCAACACGATGATGCGCGATCGCATTGGGGCTCCCCTTGGTTGAGAACCCCATTCTTGCGCGCGCCTGTGCACCTGGGCATGCGTTGCATCAGCGCTTGCATCAGCGTCTGCGCGCGGGGTCGAACGGGCCCGGTCACCGCAGGATCGCAGCGCCACTGTGGCCGAGCTTCCCCCCATGGTTCCGGACCGAGTTCGGACGGCAGGTCAGACCACAAGGCCACAGGCAGACGACGCGGCGTTCCAAGTGGCCCGCAAAGCCTGGGTGACGGCCATCGGGCTGAAGCTTCCTGTCCCACCTACACTTCGAAATTCACCACTCGACCCTCCCTGATGCGGGCGAAGCGAACAGCGGGTGCGGCTGCTCGATCCAGTCGCTGGAATCGCGGCGCCTCGGTTCGTGCCGGCCAGCAAGCCTGACTCTTCCTTGAGGCGGACCAGCATCGACAGGCCAGTTCACGGCAGCCTGTGGATCATGTCGCCGCGCGGTCGCTCGTTGCATGCCGTTCAATCAAAAAGTTAGGCGTCATCCAGATGCTGGCCCTCAAACTGCTGCTTGTTCCATCGTTTCTGTTGGTCCTCTCGCTCGTTGGCAAGCATTTCGGTCCCAGCATTTCAGGATGGCTGGCTGGGCTGCCGGTCGTCGCGGGTCCCATCCTGCTGGTGCTGGCGCTGGAAAACGGGGGGCCGTTTGCCGCTGTCGCGGCTGCTGCGGCCACGGGTGCGGTCTTCGCATCGGTGAGCTTCTGCCTTGTCTATGCCCATGTGTCACAGCGGTTTGGGTGGTTCGCCTCACTGGCGGCCGCGCTGGTGGCGTGGATGGCCGCGGTCACATTGCTGATTCCGACATCGGGAAGCGTGACGGTCGGCCTCGCTGTTGCCATCGGCACCGTCGTGCTGGCACCCCGACTTTTTCCGGTGGTGGTGCAGACGGCCGGCACAAGGCATCCCTCCGCCGCAGAGCTCTTGCTTCGCATGGCAGTCGGCGCTGCACTCACAGTCGGTGTCACCGTCGCCGCCGCGACGGTCGGCAGCAGCTGGAGCGGCGTCCTGGCTGTGTTCCCGGTGCTGGGCAGCGTGCTCGCAGTGTCCTCGCACCGCACCAGTGGCGCCGCGTTTTCGTCGGCGCTGTTGCGCGCCATGACGACAGGGCTGTATTCGTTCATCGCGTTCTGCGCGACGCTGGCAGTGGCGCTGCCCAAGCTCTCTGTTTCGTGGGCCTTCCTGGTTGCCGTCGCGGCGTGTCTGCTGGTTCATGCCGGCACAGGCAGGCGCTTTGCGCGCAGTGACGCGTGACAGCTTGCTCAACCGGCCGCGCTGCCGCCAGGCCCCTCGACGCCGCGCGCCGGTAACCCCTACGGTCGGGTTCGATACGGCCACTTCCGCTATCCTCGTCCAGCGTCTACAACAGGAGATGGATATGGCCGATACATGGCTTGCGTCATTGATCACTGCCACGCCCCAGGAAGGCTTCGAGCTTGCAATCACGCTCAGTCGTCGCGGTGTCAAGTACACCCAACCCGACATGGAAACGCTGAAGGAATTGCGGCCCGAGTACGCACGATCGGCAGACGGACTGACTGCGGCGTCACAGGTCATCGCGATCAACTTTCAGACCGTGGCGGCTGCAAATGGCTACTGGCGCGGGTAGTCGGATGGCGCCCTGAATCAACTCGAGGCTGAAGACTGGGCCCGCAAGTTGATCGGGCCGAAGGGCGGCAGATTCAACACACGGTTTGCACCTCGCCCTTGCACCCTTGCGCCAATGCAACCCTTCAAACGCCATGCGCACGCTTGAGCTCAGGGTTCCACCACCAATCGTTGCGGCGCTGACGGCAACGGCGATGTGGGCCATCTCGCAACTCGGACCGACGCTTTCGATCGCATCCAGTTGGCGCCTTGCCGCCGTCGCAGCCCTTGTCGCCCTCGGGATCACCTGCGATCTGCTTGGACTGCTGGCCTTTCGACGATCCAGGACGACCATCAATCCCATGAAGCCGGGAAAGGCATCGGCCCTGGTCACCGCCGGCATCTACAAGCTGACCAGGAACCCCATGTACCTCGGCCTGGTCTTGCTGCTGTGCGCCTGGGCGTTCTATCTGGCTGCGATCTGGCCCTTCCTCGGTCCCGTCCTGTTCATCGCCTACATCAACCGCTTCCAGATTGGTCCAGAGGAACGGATCATGGGAGCCAAGTTTGGCGGCGACTACGCCGACTACGTGTCACGGGTGCGTCGCTGGATTTGATGCCTGGCATGCCGCTCAGCCGGCGTGCCGCGCGCTGGCGCTGCGCCACCTGAGGTCATCGCATTGACCTGCGGTTGATCCGATCGGCAGCCTTCATCGGTCCGCGGCAATCGCAGGTCCAGCCCGCGGTGTAGCCGGTCTATGGATGGTCTTGTTCGAGAGCTGCGTGCTGCCCGAGCAGGGGCAGCCCATCGAGCTGAAGGTGCAGCGATTGCCCGGTTTGTGGCAGCGGCTCGCGGTGATTCGTGGGAGCTTGAGGCAAGGTCGTTTAGTGGCGGCATGCTGATTGCGATCACCCACAATTAACCATATAGTGAACTGGCCAATGCCAACTGCCATTCGCGCCACCGAAGCACGCTCACGCGATGCCGACCGCTCTCAGGCCCTCATCCTGCTGGGCGCGCGTGACGAGTTCGCCAGCCATGGGTTGGCGGGCGCGCGCATGGATCGGATCGCGCAGCGCGCGGGCCTCAACAAGCGTCTCATCTATTACTACTTCGGCAGCAAGGATGAGCTCTTCCTGGCGGTGCTCGAGAACGTCTACGCCGACATCCGCGACGCCGAGCAGGCGCTGCACCTGCGCGACATGGGCCCAGCCGACGCGATCCGGCGCCTGACCGAGTTCACCTGGACCTACTACCTGGAGCACCCCGAGTTCATCACCTTGCTCAACAGCGCGAACCTCCACCAGGCCCGACACCTGTCGCAGTCGAAGCGCGTGCGCGAGATGAACTCGCCGCTGATCCAGACCTTGGGCGACATTCTGGAAAAGGGCCGACGCGACGGCGTGCTGCGCGGCGGCATCGATCCACTGCAGCTCTACATCTCGATTGCCGCGCTGGCGTACTTCTATCTCTCGAACAGTCACACGCTGACGGCGATCTTCGGGCGCGACCTGATGAGTCGGAAAGCGCGCGCCGAGCGGCTGTCCCACATGTGCGACGTGATCCTAGGGTATGTCCTGAGGGACTGATCGCAGCGCTCCGTTGACGTCGTTTTTCATGATCTCTAAGATTCACCGCTTGGTGAATTAGATGGATTGGAGACTGACCATGCAAGGTGTGAAGAAGCTGGCGCGACGCGCCTTCGTGATGTCAGTGCTGGCCGTCGCGGCCAGTGGCGCCCTGGCGCAATGGAAGCCGACACGGCCGATCAATCTGATCGTGCCCTGGGCCGCCGGCGGGTCGACCGACCAGGTGACGCGGGTTGCCGCAGCCGAGATCGAAAAGGCGCTGGGCCAGACCATCGTCATCATCAACCAGCCGGGTGCTTCGGGCGCGATCGGTACCAAGAGCGCGCTCGACGCGCCCAAGGACGGCTACACCTGGACGGCCGGTGCCGCCCAGGATCTCGGGGCCTACCAGACGCTGGGCTCCGTCAACACCAGCATCAAGGACTGGCACCTGTTCCTGAACGTCGCCAACATCCAGGTGATCGGCGTGAACCCCTCGCGGCCCTGGAAGACCGCCAAGGAACTGCTCGACGACATGAAGGCGCGGCCCGGACAGATCAGCGTCGCCACCGCCGGCGTCACGTCGGCGGCGCACAACGCGATGGACCAGATCGTCAAGGCCACCGGCGTGAAGTACAAGGAAGTCTCGTATGACGGCGGCAATCCGGCGGTGATCGCCACCGTGTCCGGCGAGGCCGACCTCACCACGCAACTCGCCGTCGAACAGGCCGACATGATCCGCGGCAAACGCCTGCGCCCGCTGGCCGCTGTCAGTGACAAACCGCTGGAACTCGAAGGCTACGGCGTCATTCCGCCGTTGTCGGCCACGGTGCCCGGCTTCACCGCGCCGGCCAACTACTTCGGCATCTTCCTGCCCAAGGGTGTTCCCGACGAAGTGGTCAAGACTCTCGAGAAGATCTGGGCCGAAAAGATTGCCAAGAACGAAGCCCTGAAGAAGTACGCGACCAGCCGCGGTGCGCTGTTTGACCCGCTGTACGGCGATGCGGCGCAGAAGGCCGTATTCCCCGCCGTACAGAGCAACGCCTGGAACCTCTTCAACAGCGGCAAGGCCAAGGTATCACCGGACACGGTGGGCATCGCCAAGCCTTGATTGCGACGATGACTGATCCTGCACCCGCGCCCGCAGCCCACGAACCAGAGGTGGCCGAAGCCGATGCGCCGCGTGCGGACTTTCGCGGTGCCATGGGCTGGTTTGCGCTGGGTCTGGCGGTGGTGATTGGGTCGTTGCGCATGGACAGGCTGGAGGCACAGCACATCAATCCGGTCACCGTGCCCGGCCTCTTGCCGGGCTTGCTGGGTGTGGGCATGGTCTTGCTCGGCGCCGTGCTGGGCTTGCGCAGCTGGCGCCGCGGCGCCTTCCATCTGGCCGTGGCTGCGCCCAGCACACTCGACCGTGAACAGAGCAAGCGCGTGTGGCTCGCGATCGTGCTTTGCAGCGGGTACGCGGTGGTCCTCGTGGGTCACGGACTGCCGTTCTGGCTGGCCTCGATGGTGTATGTCACGGCGGCCATCCTCGTGTTCCGTCGCATCAGCCTCGATCCGGTCGAACGCCGGCTCTCGCCGCGAAGCGTGATGCAGGCCGTCGTGATCGGCGCCGCCACCTCGGTGGTGACCTGGCTGGTCTTCGAGCGCCTGTTTCTCGTACGCCTGCCCTGAGGCTCCCGGCTTTCCTTTCTGCAAGGTCTCTCGATGCTCCAGGGACTGCAAGATCTCGGCGCTGCCTATGTCAGCTTCATGAACCCGCTCACCCTGCTGTACGGGTTGGGGGGCGCGTTCGTCGGCATCGTCATGGGCATCCTGCCCGGCCTGTCGGCCACGCTGGCGATCGCGCTGCTCACCACGCTGACGATCAAGCTCGAAACCAATGACGCCATCCTGGTGCTCATCTGCTCCTACGTCGGCGCGCTGTACGGGGGGTCCCGCACTGCGATCCTGCTGAACATCCCGGGCACCGCAGCCAACGCGGCCTCGTGCGCCGATGGCTACGCGCTCGCCCAGCAGGGCCAGGCCGGGCGTGCGATCGGCATCGCAACCTCGGGCGCCTTTGTCAGCACGCTGATCGGCGTGGTCTGCCTGGCGCTCTTCACACCCTTGTTGTCCGAGGTGGCGTTGCAGTTCGGCGCTTTCGAGTTCTTCTGGCTCGCGCTGTTCGGCGTCACCATGTCCGGCAGCATCGTCGGCGACGACCCGCTCAAGGGTTGGTTGATGGGCCTGCTGGGCCTGTTCCTGGCGCAGGTCGGGCAAGAAAGCCTCTACGCCTACAACCGCTTCACCCTCGGCTGGGACGAACTTTCCGGCGGCATAGCGCTGATTCCTGCGCTGGTGGGCGCCTTCGGGCTGGCGGAGGTGCTGACGACGCTGGCCAACCCCATCGAACGCAAGATCATCGAACTGAAGGACTCGGTGCTGCCGCGCTTTCGAGAAGTGCTGCAGTACCGCTGGACCGTGCTGCGTTCGGGCGTCATCGGCGTGTTGACCGGTCTGCTGCCGGGCGTCGGAGAGGACGCCGGCGCATGGATGTCGTACGCCGCGGCCAAGGCCGTGAGCAAGGAGAAGGAGAAGTTCGGCAAGGGCTCGATCGACGGCCTCATGGCGGCAGAGACCGGCGACATGGCCTCGATTCCCGGCCACATCATTCCGTCGCTGGCACTGGGCATTCCAGGGTCGGCGCCATCGGCCGTGCTGATGGCCGCCATGGTCATCCATGGCGTGCAGCCCGGACCGATGCTGATGATCCAGCATCCGCAATTCATCTACCACGTGGTGGCCATGACCACGCTGGCCTCGGTCACCATCCTGCTGTTCGGCCTGTTCGGCGTGCGGCCGCTGCTGCAAGTCTTGAAAGTGCGTCGCGCCATCCTCATGCCGATCGTCTTTCTCCTGTGCACGGTGGGCGCCTTTGCATCTGCCTCGCGCTTGTTCGATGTCTACGTGATGCTGGCGATCGGCATCGGCGCGTACTTTCTGCGCAAGCACCGCTACGAAATGGCGCCGCTGGTGCTGGGCCTGGTGCTCGGCCCGCTGCTGGACAAGAGCCTGAGACGCGGGCTGGTGCTGTCCGACGGCAGCATCGTCCCGTTTTTCACACGACCGATCGCGATGGGCTTTGCTGCAGTCACCATCCTCACCATCCTGATGTACGTGCCGCCCTTCAAGAGGCTGGTACATCACCTGAGTGCTGGCCTGGTCGGCAGGGCGCGCAGTCTGCTGGGCAAACGAGCCTGAAGGCACAGGCCATGAAGCTTGCGCTGTGCAACGAAGTCTTGCTGCCGCTGCCCTTCGAGCAGCAATGCAGTCTCGCGGCTGCGCTCGGCTACGACGGCCTTGAGCTTGCCCCCTTCACGCTGGCCGACGACCCGCTGCGCATCACCGATGCGCAGGCCCTGGCCTTCGCCCGCACCGCACAAGACCACGGCCTGCAGATCACCGGGCTGCACTGGCTGCTGGTGGCGCCGACCGGCCTGTCGATCGTCAGCAGCGACGGCGCGCTGCGTGAGCGCACGACACAGCTCATGGAGCGCATGGTCGAACTCTGTGCCCTGATGGGGGGACGCTACCTGGTGCACGGCTCGCCCAAGCAGCGCTCGGTGCCGCCCGACAGCACGCCGCAACAGGCCTGGGATCGTGCGCGCGAATGTCTGGCGCGCGCAGCACAGCGCGCGCAGACCTGCAAGGTCACCTACTGCCTTGAGCCGCTGTCGCCGCGCGAGACCGACCTGGTCAACACGGTCGAGCAGGCCGTGCGCATGGTGCGGGAAGTCGGCACCCCCGCGCTCAAGACCATGATCGATTGCAGCGCGGCCGGCCAGGCCGAGACAGAGACCGTGGCTGCGCTGATGCAGCGCTGGATGCCGACCGGCCACATCGCCCACGTCCAGGTCAACGACCCCAACCGGCGCGCGCCGGGCCAGGGCGCCATGCGCTTCGCGCCGATCCTGCGCAGCCTGCGCACCATGCAACGCCTAGGCCACTACGGCGACACGATTGCCGTCGAGCCCTTCGACTATCTGCCCGATGGCCCGGGGTGTGCGGCGCGCGCCATCGGCTATCTGCGAGGCGTGCTGGAAGGGCTGGACGCCGATGACTGACGCGCCTCGCCTGTCGGTACAGGCCATCGAACTCTACGAACGGCCGGTGCACATGCGGCTGCCGTTTCGTTTCGGCGTGGTCACGCTGACCCATTGCCCGCAGGCCTTCGTGCGCGTGCGCATTGCCACCTCCGACGGACGCAGCGCCTGGGGCGCCGCCGCCGAGTTGATGGCGCCCAAGTGGTTCGACAAGAACCTGCAACTGAGCAACGAAGACAACTTCGACCAACTGCGCCGCTCGCTGACGACGGCGCGCGATGCCTATCTTTCGCACAGCGGCGCACGCACCGCGTTCGGCCACTTCGCCGACCACTACGCTGCGTTGATCGCGGCAGGCCAGGCCGCAGGCTTGAACCCGCTGATCGCCTGCTACGGCCCGGCCCTGATCGACCGTGCCCTGCTCGACGCGCTTTGCCGAGCCGAGGCGCTGTCGTTCTACGACGCCATTCGCCGCAACGTGCCCGGCATGGATGTGCGCCTGTGCGCGGATCTCTCGGGGTTTGACCTCGCCGGCTTCCTGCACGGCCTGGCTCCTGCAGCGCAAATCGCGTTGCGTCATACGGTGGGCCTGGTGGATGCCATCACGGCTGCAGACGCCGATGTCGACAAGCGCCTGAACGACGGCTTGCCCGAGACGCTCGAGGATGTTGTCGCATCGACCGGATGCCGTCACTACAAGCTCAAGGTCAGCGGCGCCGCGGATGCCGACATCGACCGGCTGACCCGCATTGCCGAGGCGCTGGCGCCGGTGGCCGATTGTGTCGTCACGCTGGACGGAAACGAGCAGTTTCCCGATGCACCGGCAGCCGCCGAGTTCTGGCGCCGCGTGCAGGCAACGCCGGCGCTGCAACACCTGGCCCGCAGCACGCTCTATATCGAACAGCCGCTGCCGCGCGCCATCGCGCTCGACACCGACGTGCGACCGCTGGCGGTGATGCGGCCCGTGCTGATCGACGAATCAGATGGCACCCTGGAAGCCTTTCCACGCGCGCTCGAATTGGGTTACACCGGCGTGTCGAGCAAGCAGTGCAAGGGCATCTACCGTTCGCTGCTCAACGCGGCCCGTTGCCAGCAGCGCAACGGCGCGGCCAGGCAAACCGGCACGGCGCGATGCTTCATGTCCGCCGAGGACCTCACGACACAGGCCGGCCTGGCGGTGCAACAGGATCT
>Ga0073904_10000819_pt1 | contig 22723 bp, 22 predicted proteins | sample KloWWTrecipitate_FD_66668 | JGI IMG/M metagenome (GOLD analysis project Ga0073904, IMG submission 66668) | Active sludge microbial communities from Klosterneuburg, Austria, studying microevolution and ecology of nitrifiers - Klosterneuburg... | ecosystem: Engineered > WWTP > Aerobic digester >... | reverse complement strand
ACCTGCGGGAACTGGTTGCGCAGGTTGTCGGCCATCGAGCACTCGGTGATCATCGCCACCCGCGCCGGTTTTTCCTTCGCCAGCCACGCGCCCATCGCGCTGGTGGAGCCGACGAAATCCGCTTCCGCCAGCACCTCCGGCGGGCATTCCGGATGCGCCACGATCCTGGCGTCGAAACGCTCGCGGGTGTGGCGCGCCTCCATCGCGGTGAACTTCTCGTGCACCTCGCACTGGCCGCTCCACAGCACCAGCTCGATCCCGGTCTGCTGCGCCACCCATGCGCCGAGGTAGCGATCTGGCAGGAAGATCACCTTGGCCACGCCGAATTCCGCAGCGATGGCTTCGACCACCTGCGCGGCATTGGCCGAGGTGCAGCAGGCATCGGACTCGGCCTTCACCGCGGCGCTGGTATTGACGTAGCTGACCACCGGAATGCCGGGATGCGCGGCGCGCAGCGCACGCACGTCGTCCGCGGTGATCGACGACGCCAGCGAGCAGCCGGCTTCCAGGTCGGGGATCAACACCGTTTTGCCTGGCGCGAGGATCCTGGCGCTCTCGGCCATGAAATGGACGCCGCACAGCACGATGATGTCGCTGTCGCAATCCGCCGCGGCCTGCGCCAGCGCCAGCGAATCGCCGGTGACGTCGGCGACGCCGTGGAAGATTTCCGGCGACTGGTAGCTGTGCGCCATGATCGAAGCGCCGCGCTCGCGCTTGAGTGCGAGGATGGCGTCGATCCACGGCAGGTGCAGCGGCACCTCCATGCACGGGATCAGCTGTTCGAGCTTCTCCACCAGCGGTGCGTGGCGGGCTTCGAGTGCGGGATGCCAGTGCGGCGCAGCGGTTGCGTTCATGCGGTCTCGGAGGGAAAGCAGGCGATGCCCGCACGACGAGCGCGCAGGCACTGCGGAAGGAATGGGTCAGGCTTTGCGCGTGCGGTGGGCATCGCGGGCGGCGCGGGCGAAACGCGCACCGCGGTTGAGGGCGATGCGCAGGCCCAGCGGCACGGTTTCCCACGGCAGGCGGTCGAGCATGTTGCGCGCGGTGAGGCCGAGTTCGACATCCCCGGTCAGCACCAGCCGCCGCTGGAAGAACAGGGTATCGGCGTCTTCCAGACGGCCGGCCAGCAGCATCAGGTCGGTAGCGGTGCCGCGCACGACAGCCTCGGCGGGCGCATCGACCACCTGCAAGCGCTGGCCCTGCAGTTCCACCACCCAACGCAGGCCGAGGTCGCCGACTTCGATCCCCAATCGGCGGCCGGCCATGAAATCCAGCGTGCCATCGCCCAGCGGCGCGGCCAGCACCTTGGCCATCGCCCGCTCCAGCAGGCGTTTCTGCACCGATGGCGGCACCACGCGCAGCAGTGGAGCGATCCGGTGCGGCGGCGGGAGCAAGCGCAACAGGGAATGCGCCGCATCCGGCGCGAAATGATCTTGGGTCTGCATGATGGCGGCGATCATGCCGCCGCTGCCCCGGTTCGCACCTTGATCCAGGTCAGCTGCCAGCCCCTGTGCGCGGCAGGCCTCGCCGATCGCCACGTCCAGCATGCTGCTGGCAGTCCCCGGTGCCACACCCAGCGCCGTCGCCAAGGCCTCCGCACGCCGCCGCACCCGCTGCTCACGAGCGGCATCACGGCCACCGACGCCGGCATGCCGCTTGATGCGGCCGGCCAGCTTCGCCAGCTGCGCGCGCGCCGCCAGCAGCAGCACCAGGCCATCATCCACCCCGTCGATCGCCAGCCGCACCGGGGTCAGGCCGGGCGTGCGCTCAGGCATGTCGACCTCCGCCCCGCGACCGCCTCATGGCACCAACAAGCGCCGCGCCATGCCCTGCAGGGCCGTCCATGAATCCACCAGTTTGTCCGCGCGCGGCGTGGTATGCGCGATCAACGACAGTGCAGCCTCCAGCGCCTGCACGCGCTGGCGCAAGGCGTCGTAATCGGCAGCGGCGACCAGTTCGAACCTGCGATCCTGGCACACGCCGATGCAGGGCTGCGGCGCATCCACCTTGCCGCAGCCGATGCAGCGCCAACCCTGGATGCGTTCGACCATGACCGCGCCCCCCCGACTCAGCCGCAACCACCGCAGCAGGTGGATCCGGTGCTCTCCGTGCCGCCGAGCATGGCGAAATCGATCACCACCGCACCTGCTTCGCGCTGCCGGTACTGGATCGACAAGCCGTCCTCGTAGCGCTCGCGCAATTGCGCCAGCAAGGGCAGCGGGTCATGGTCGTTGACGAAGCGCATGGTTTCGCCCGGGGTCAGCGCGTCGAGTGCACCGAAGATCGCGGCATGGCGGAAGCGCTTGCCGATGCCGCGCGCATCGAACGGATACAGGGTGGTGGAGGCGAGGTCGTGCGTGTGCATGGAGTCGGTTCCTTGGATGACGGGTCTGGCGGTGTGCTGGCTCAGCGGCTGCCCTTGTAGTCCAGTTGCAGCCACAACTTGCGGGTGTCGCGACCGAATCCGGCCGCGCGGTAATCGGCGAACTTGAGGGTGGTGGCCAGCCCCTTCGCCAACGGCAGGCTCAGCATCGCGTTCCATTCGCTGCCGTAACGCAGGCTGCCGTGGTCGGCGCGATAGTCGTGCCAGGCCAGTTGCCAGCTGGCGCGACTGCCGGCGCGTTCGCGGCCGACATTGGCACTCACGCCGAGGTAGCGGTCCTCGAGTCCGTTCACGGGCGTGACCAGGAACTTGTCGGCCCAGCCGTTGAAGGCATGCAGGGTGGCAAGCGGCGCCTGCAGGGCATGGCGGCCATTGCCACCCAGGTGCTCCCAACCGGCGCGCGTGGTGATGCCATGCAGGGTCAACGCGGGTTCGACCAGCCAGTACGCATGCGAGAAATGCTGCGGGTTGTCGGCATGGTCGCGCTGGCGCGCGGCTTCCAGCGTCCATGCGAGCGTACCGACGGAGATTGCCTGCGCACCGGTCCAGCGCAGGCCCCAGGTCGCGCTGGAGGCGCTGGCGAGATCGCGGTCATCGTGCAGGTAGGCGTAACCGGCGACCTGCTGCTTGCCGCGCTTCCACGCCGCATTGAACGCATGGGTGGACAACGCGCGCTCGCGCGCCAGCGGGTCGCGCGCATCGTCGCCATTGACCCGATGCACGCGGTCGAGGAAGGCATAGCGCAGGGCGATGTCCTTGCGTGGCGCGAACTCCGCGGCCAGCGCATCGAAGGTCTGCTCGTTCTGCCGCCAGCCGACATTGCCGACCCAGCGCTGGTTGTCGAACAGCAGGCGCTGCCGACCCAGGGTGACGCCGCCACGGTCGCCCTTCCATCCCAGCCAGGCCTGGTTGAGCTCGATCCCGCGCGGATCGACCACTTGCGGCCGATCGCCACGACCGTTTGCGGTGCTGTTGTAATGGCCGGTCGCGGCGATCGCCTCGGCGTCCAGCAGGCCATGCCATCCATTGCCGAATGCAGCGCGCAGTCCCGCGCGCAGGCGCAGCGTGGCGGCATCGGCATGCATGCGGAAGGCCGCGTCGTCGACATGTTCGTAACGCAGCCGCGCGTCCCATTCGAACGTCGTGCGATCCGGCTGTGCGGCATGCAACGGGAGCGCCATGCTACAAAGCAGCAACGCACACGCCGGGAGTCGGCCGATGGCAGCTGGATGCGTGTTCGACATGGGATTCCTCGCACGGGGTACGGACGCAGGTTCCGCCGGTCGCGGCGCGTGCGCGTTGACCCAGGTCAAGCCGGCAACGTCCGGGATGCAGCCCGCCAGCCGCAATTGATCCAGATCAACGCGATCCGACACCCGTGGATGGATGCTCGCAACATACGTTCCAGCGCCGATTTCCGATCCGCATCACCGCAAAGGGGAACACCAAGATGAAACGCGCGTTCCGGCTCCTCGCACTCAGCCTGGCCATCGCCATGGTCCTGCCCGCCTGCCGCGGCACCAACGACACCGCCAGCGCGGACGCCAAGCCCGCCAGTGCCGCGGAAACCGGCGGCTCCGCCAAGGGCGACTTCGGCCCACCGCAGGGTCAGCCGGTCGAAGCCGTGCTGACCTCGCCACCGAACGTACCACCGCCGACCGGGCGCACCGCACCAGCCAAGGTGATCGTCTCGCTGGACGTGGTCGAGAAGGACATGGAGATCTCCGAAGGCGTGACCTACACCTTCTGGACCTTCGGCGGCACCGTGCCGGGAAGCTTCATCCGCGTGCGCCAGGGCGACACGGTGGAATTCCACCTGCGCAACATGCCGGACAGCAAGATGCCGCACAACATCGACCTGCACGGCGTGACCGGCCCCGGCGGCGGCGCGGCGTCCAGCTTCACCGCGCCCGGCCATGTCAGCCGCTTCAGCTTCAAGGCACTCAATGCCGGCCTGTACGTCTACCACTGCGCCACCGCGCCGGTCGGCATGCACATCGCCAACGGCATGTACGGCCTGATCCTGGTCGAACCGCCGGAGGGCTTGCCGAAGGTCGACAAGGAGTACTACGTGATGCAGGGCGACTTCTACACGACCGGCAAGTATCGCGAGAAGGGCCACCAGGGCTTCGCGATGGAGAAGGCCATCGACGAGAACCCGACCTACGTGCTGTTCAACGGCATGGAAGGTTCGATGACCGGCGACAAGGCACTGTCCACCAAGGTCGGCGAAACCGTGCGCCTGTACGTCGGCAACGGCGGCCCCAACCTGGTGTCCAGCTTCCACGTGATCGGCGAGATCTTCGACAAGGTCTGGTACGAAGGCGGCACCAAGTTCCAGGAGAACGTGCAGACCACGCTGATCCCGGCCGGCGGCGCGGCGATGATGGAATTCCACATGGAAGTGCCGGGCAGCTACGTGCTGGTCGACCACAGCATCTTCCGCGCCTTCAACAAGGGCGCGCTGGCGATCCTCAAGGCCGATGGCCCCGAGAACAAGGCGATCTACTCGGGCAAGGAAGTGGATGCGGTGTATCTGGGCGACCAGGCCGCGGGCACCAACCGCGCACCGGTGGCCGCCGCTGCCGCCGCGTTCAAGGCCGGCACCCTGACCAAGGACGAACAGGTCGCCGCCGGCAAGGTGCTGTTCGCCGGCACCTGCTCCACCTGCCACCAGCCGGACGGCAAGGGCATGGAGGGCGTGTTCCCGCCGCTGGCCGGCTCCGACTACATCAAGGCCAACCCGAAGCGCCTGCCGGAAATCATCCTGCACGGCCTGGTCGGCCCGGTGAAGGTCAACGGCAAGGACTACAACTCCAACATGCCGCCGATGAGCCAGCTGACCGACGACGAAGTGGCCAACATCAGCACCTACGTGCTCAACAGCTGGGGCAACCCGGGTGGCCAGGTCAGCCGCGACGATGCCGCCAAGGCCCGCGCCGCCAAGCCGGGCAACGCCTCGGACGGGCACTGAGCCATGCGCACGCGGCTGGCCACCCTGCTCCTCGTCGCCCTGCCACTCGCCGGCCTTGCCGCCGGCGAGCTGGTCGGCCGCTACGCCGGGCTGCCGGGTGGCCAGTTCAAGTCCGCACTGAAGTACGAGGATGCCAGGAACGGCGTGCGCATCGCGCCGTTCGCATTGATGCGCAAGCCGGTCACCAACGCCGAGTTCCACGCCTTCCTCAAGCGTCACCCGCAATGGCGGCGCGACCGCGTTTCAGCCGTGTTCGCCGAACCGCGCTACCTCTCGCACTGGAGCGGCCCGGATGCGCCGGGCCCGAATGCACTGCCGGATCGGCCGGTGGTGTGGGTCAGCTGGTTCGCCGCCGATGCCTACTGCCAGTCGGTGGGCGCACGCCTGCCGACCTGGAACGAATGGGAATACGCCGCCGCAGCCGATGAAACCCGCCGCGATGCCCGCCAGGATCCGAGCTGGCGCGAACGCATCCTCGGCTGGTACGCGCGCTCGTCCAGGGACGCCTTGCCGCGGGTCGGCCTGCAGGCCGCCAACGTGTACGGCGTGCAGGATCTGCACGGGCTGGTCTGGGAATGGACCGAAGACGCCTCCTCGCTGATGGTGGACAGCGACAACCGCAACCAGGGCGATCCCGACAAGGGCAAGTTCTGCGGTGCCGGCGCGCTGTCGATGGACGATCGCGACAACTACGCGGTGCTGATGCGGGTAGCGATGCTGTCCTCGCTGGAAGGCCGCGACACCACCGCCAACATGGGCTTCCGCTGCGCCAGGAGCGCGCCATGAAAACGCTTTCGATGAAACACCTGCTGCGCGGCCTCGCCGCCTGCGCGCTGCTCTGCTGCACCGCACTCGCCGGTGCCGCGCAACCCGCGCCGGCCTTGCCTGGCGATTCGATCTACCAGTTGCCGCTACCGCTCACCGACAGCCACGGAAAAACCGCCGACTGGCGCACGCTGCGTGGCAAGCCACGACTGGTGTCGATGTTCTACACGTCCTGCCAGTACATCTGCCCGTTGATCGTGGAATCCGGCAAGGCGGTCGAGCGCCAGCTCAGCCCGGCCCAGCAGGCGCGCCTCGGCGTGGTGCTGATCAGCATGGATCCGGCCCGCGACACGCCTGCGGCGCTGAAGAAAGTGGCGGACCAGCGCAAGCTCGATAGCAAACGCTGGCTGCTGGCCTCGCCGCCGGCCGGCGACGTGCGCGCGGTGGCCGCCGTGCTCGGGATCCGCTATCGGCAGCTGGCCGATGGCGAGTTCAACCACAGCAGCGCGCTGATCCTGGTCGACGCCAACGGCCGCATCCTCGCCCGCACCGAGCAGATCGGCAGCAAACCGGACCCCGCGTTCGTGGCCGCCGTGCGCAAGGCCACCGGCAACTGAGCGGCGGGATCGCGGTCAGCGCGTGAACCACGCCGCCAGCGCGAACGCCAGCACCATGCACGCCACACCCGGTGCCAGCCGCAACAGGTAGCCGCGGCCGCCGGTGGCATAGGCCATGCCCAGTTTCATCGCCGAATTGGCCGCGAAGGCCAGCGCGATGCCCGGCAGTGCCGCCTCCACGCCGATCCGCCCGACCGCGACCAGCTGCGCCGCCGATGCCGCCGCGGCATGCACGTCGGCGAGGCCGGACAGCGCCAGGGTTGCATCCAGCGCGGCATCGCCCAGCCACGCCAGCATCGCCGCCGAGGCCAGCATCACCGCCGCCATGATCGCGACGAACAGCAAGGCGTGCTTCGGCTCGAAGGCGCGTCCCTTGACCTCCGCCGCACCCACCTGCGCCGAGCGCGACGCCCGCGCCGCGACCAACGCGAACACCGCGATCACCGCGCCCGCCGCCGCCAGCGGCAGCCACAAGCGCGCCAGCAACGGCGGCGACAAGGCAGCGGCGACCACTCCCAATTGCGCCACGGTGCTGACGTTGGACACCACCCCTGCACCGGCGCAGGCCGTCGCCAGCTCCGGATTGCGCCGCGCGCGTGCGCCCATGCTGGCGATGGTGGCGGTGCTGGAAGCGAACCCGCCGGCCAGGCCGGCCAGCAGCAGGCCGGTGCGCGCGCCGAACACGCGCAGTGCGACATGGCCCGCGGCATTGATGACCATGATGATCACCGCCAGCAGCCACAGCTTGCGCAGATTGAGCACCTGCCACGGGTCGATCGCCCGGTCCGGCAACAACGGCAGCACGATGGTCGCGGCCACCGCCAGCAACAGGGCATCGTGCAATTCCTGTTCGGTCAGCACCCCGCGCACGAAATGATGCACGCGCGTCTTCGCCGCCAGCAGCAGCGCCACCGCCACCCCCAGCCCCGCCGCCAAAGCGAGCTCGCGCATCGCCAGCACCCCGAGCAGGAACACCACCAGCATCGCGACCTCGGTAGTCAGGCCGGGGTCGCGCGCGCGGCTGCTGCGGTAGCTGGCCAGCGCCGCCAGCACCACGAAAGCACCACCCACCGCGATGCCGACCCCGCCGATCCGTTCCGCAAGTGCACCGGCGAGCGCGATCAGGGCGAAGGTGCGCACCCCGGCGATACCGCCGCCGGCATCCACCCGCCGCTCGCGCTCGATCCCGACCAGCAAGCCCAGGCCGAGCGCCACTGCCAGCCCGCGCAAGGTATCGAGATCGGTCACGCCGGTTCCGGATCAGGCCCGGCCGGACTTGCGCTGCTGGCGCCCGGTGTCGGCCTCGCAGCCGTTGGCAGCCTCGTGCAGTGCCGCCGCGTCGAGCACGCGCACGCGCCTGCCGGCGACCTCGATCACCCCGTCCTCGTGCAGGCGGCTGAAGCCGCGGCTGACCGTTTCCAATGCAAGCCCGAGGTAGCGCGCGATCTCGTCGCGGCTCATCGGCAGCCGGAAATCGTCGGCGGGCCGGCCGATGCGCCGGTAACGCTCGCCCAATCCGTGCAGGAACAGCGCGATGCGCTCGCTGGCGTGGCGGCGGGACAGCACATCGACATGATCGTGATCGCGGTCGGTGCTCTGCCCGATCACCCGCAACAGCTGCTGCTGCAGGCTGGGCAACTGGGAGGCGATGCTGGCCAGCGCGGCAAACGGCAGCTCGCAGACCCTGGCCGCGGTCAGCGCCACCGCATCGCAGCGATGGAAGCCGCTGCCGATCGCGTCCAGCCCGAACAATTCACCCGGCAGATGGAAGCCCAGCACATGCTCCTCGCCGGCCTCGTTGATGCCGATGGTCTTGAACGCGCCTTCGCTGGCGACGAACACCGATCCCAGTGGATCGCCGGCACGGAACAGGGTTTCACCCGGCTGCAATGGCTTCCGGCGCTGGACCACCGCATCCAGACGGCCCAGGTCCTCGCCATCGACGCCAGCCGGCAGGCACAGGCCATGCAGCGAGCATTCCGCGCAATTGCGGCGCAAACGGGCCAGATCCAGCGAAATCGCCGAGTCGTTCTCGGTAACCATGCGCACATTATCGACGATCGCGGCGCGGAATGCCCGCGAATGCGTCAACGCGGGACGCGATTTGATCCAAATCAAGCGAGATCGTGCCGCAGCCGGTAGCATGCCCGCGAACTTCCGGAGTCACGCATGCAGGCCGTCAACGAAACCTACAACGACAAAGTGGTGCGGCAGTTCGCCGTTGCCACCATCCTCTGGGGCATCGTCGGCATGGCGGTTGGCGTGTTGATCGCCGCCCAGCTGTACTGGCCCACCCTCGGCGAGGGCATCCCGTGGCTCGGCTACGGCCGCCTGCGTCCGCTGCATACCAATGCGGTGATCTTCGCCTTCGGCGGCAGTGCGCTGTTCGCGACCAGCCTGCACGTGGTTCAGCGCACCAGCCACGTGCGCCTGCTCAACGACAAGCTGGCTGCATTCGTGTTCTGGGGCTGGCAGGCGGTGATCGTGGCCGCCGCCATCTCGCTGCCGCTGGGCTATACCCAGGGCAAGGAATACGCCGAGCTGGAATGGCCGATCGACATCCTGATCGCGGTGGTGTGGGTGTCCTACGCGTGGCTGTTCTTCGGCACCATCGCCAAGCGCCGGGTCCAGCACATCTACGTGGCCAACTGGTTCTTCGGCGGCTACATCCTCGCCGTGGCGCTGCTGCACATCGTCAACAACATCGCGATGCCGGCCGGGGCGATGAAGTCCTACTCCGCCTACAGCGGCGCGGTCGACGCGATGGCGCAGTGGTGGTACGGCCACAACGCGGTCGGTTTCTTCCTGACCGCCGGCTTCCTCGGCATGATGTACTACTTCGTGCCCAAGCAGGCGCAGCGGCCGATCTACTCCTACCGCCTGTCGATCGTGCACTTCTGGGCGCTGATCGCGGTCTACATGTGGGCCGGCCCGCACCACCTGCACTACACCGCCCTGCCCGACTGGGCGCAGTCGGTGGGCATGGTGTTCTCGCTGATCCTGCTGGCACCGAGCTGGGGCGGCGCGATCAACGGCATCCTCACCCTGTCCGGGGTATGGCACAAGCTGCGCACCGACCCGATCCTGAAGTTCCTGATCGTCGCCCTGAGCTTCTACATGATCGCGACCTTCGAAGGCCCGATGATGTCGATCAAGACGGTCAACTCGCTGTCGCACTACACCGACTGGACCGTCGGCCACGTGCACGCCGGCGCGCTGGGCTGGGTGGCGATGATCTCGATCGGCTCGATCTACGCGATGCTGCCGAAGCTGCTGGATCGCGAGCAGATGCACTCGATCAAGTGGATCGACACCCACTTCTGGCTGCACACCCTGGGCGTGGTGTTCTACATCGCCTCGATGTGGATCGCCGGCGTCATGCAAGGCCTGATGTGGCGCGCGACCAACGACGACGGCACCCTGACCTACACCTTCGTCGAGGCACTCAATGCCACCTACCCGTACTACCTGGGTCGCCTGTTCGGCGGGCTGCTGGTACTGGCCGGCATGTTCCTGATGGCCTGGAACGCCTGGCTGACCTGGCGCGGAACCGCCGCCACCGACCACGCCGTGCTGCCGCCCGACGGCACCGAAGCACGCGCCTGAGGACCCCATGAGCGAACACCACAATCCCCACGAGAAGATCGAGAAGAACGTCGGCCTGCTGGCGGTCCTGATCGCGGTCGCCGTGTCGTTCGGCGGCCTGGCCGAGATCGTCCCGCTGATGTTCCAGGCCGAGGCGATCAAGCCGCTGCCGGGCGTGAAGCCCTACCCGGCGTTGCAACTGGCCGGGCGCGACATCTACGTGCGTGAAGGCTGCTACAACTGCCATTCGCAGATGGTGCGCACCCTGCGCTTCGAGACCGAACGCTACGGCCACTATTCGCTGGCCGGCGAATCGGTGTACGACCGCCCGTTCCAGTGGGGCAGCAAGCGCACCGGGCCGGACCTGGCCCGCGTCGGTGGTCGTTACTCCGACGATTGGCACCGCGTGCACCTGATCGATCCGCGCGCGGTGGTGCCCGAATCCAACATGCCCAGCTTCCCGTGGCTGGCCGAAAACAAGGTGGATGGCGCGACCGTGCAGCAGCACATGCGCGCGCTCAAGCGATTGGGCGATCCATATACCGATGCCGAGATCGGCAAGGCCGCCGCCGACGTGGCAGGCAAGACCGAGCTGGACGCCGTGGTGGCGTACCTGCAGGGCCTGGGCAAGCACGCCCCCAAGGGAGGTTGAGATGTTGTCCGGAATCGTCACCGCGATCCTGCTCACGGTGTTCATCGCCGGCTGGGCCTGGGCCTGGAGCCCGCGCCGCAAGCACGGCTTCGACGAGGCCGCGCGCCTGCCCCTCGCCGATGACATGGAGAACCGCCCATGATGACGACGGGCTGGTCGTGGTACGTCATCGCCCTGGTCGCACTGAACATCGCCGGCTGCGGCTGGCTGCTGTGGTGGACCGCGCGCCGTCGCCCCGGTGATCCGAAGCCGGAAGACACCAGCCATGTCTGGGACGGCGACCTCACCGAATACAACAAGCCGTTGCCGCGCTGGTGGATCAACATGTTCTACCTGACCATCGCCTTCGCCATCGGCTACCTGATCTGGTATCCGGGCCTCGGCAATCTGGCAGGCACCGCGAAGTGGACCTCGGCCGGCGAGCACGACCGCGACAAGGCCGCCTACACCGCCAAACTCGAACAGACCTTCGCGCCGTACAAGGGCCAGTCGATCGACGTGCTGGCACGCGATCCGGCCGCGCTCAAGCTGGGCCGCTCGATCTTCGGCAACACCTGCTCGACCTGCCACGGCTCGTCGGCCCAGGGTGCGATCGGCTACCCGAACCTGTCCGACAACATCTGGCACTGGGGCGGCAGCCCGGAGAAGGTGCTGGAAACCGTGCTGAAGGGCCGCGAGGGCGTGATGGAGCCGTGGGGCAAGGTGCTGACCGGCATGGGCGGCGAACACGCCGTGGACAATGTCGTCGCCTACGTGCGCACCCTGTCCACACCGGAGCAGAGCCTGCAGAACAATTACATGGCCGCGCAGGGCAAGAAGCTGTTCGACAGCATCTGTTCCGCCTGTCACGGCGTGGATGGCAAGGGCAAGCAGGAACTGGGCGCGCCCGACCTGACCGATGGTTACTGGATGTATGGCGACAGCACTGCCGCCCTGCGCGAGACCATCGTCAACGGGCGTCACGGTTCGATGCCGGCGCACGGCCCGCTGCTCGGCGAGACCCGCGCCCGCCTGGTGGCCGCCTATGTCTGGTCGCTGTCGCACGGCAACACGCAAGGCGCGGGCACGCCGCGGTAACCTAGGCGCACGATGCCCGATTACACCGCCCCGCGATTCGACCACCCGCCGCGCCCGATGGCGCAGCGGGTCGGCGCGATCCTGTGGCCGAGCTTCTTCGCCGCGGGGGTCGCGACGATGGTGTTCTTCGCCTTCGTCGATCCGCTGGCATTGCGCGACATGACCTTCCCGGACATCGAGATCAGTCGCGGACTGGGCTACAGCATCGGCTTCTTCATGTTCTGGCTGGCCACCGCGGCATCCAGCCTGTTCACCTGGATCCTGCTGCGCCCGGCCAGTCGCTTCAATCGGCCGCTGCCGCCGCAGTAACGCGCAACCATGGGCAACAAGCAGATTCCACTGGAAGTGCTCGACTCGGGCGGAGCCGCCTACGTCAGCGAGCGCAAGATCTACCCGCGCGACGTCTCCGGGCCGTTGAACCGGCTGCGCGTCGCCGCGGTGTTCTGGCTGCTCGGGATGTTCTACCTGTTCCCGTGGCTGTCCTGGGATGGCCGCCAGGCGGTGCTGTTCGACCTGCCGGCACGCAAGTTTTACGTGTTCGGGCTGACCTTCTGGCCGCAGGACTTCCTGTTCCTGGCGATGCTGCTGATGATCGCCGCGCTGGCGCTGTTCTTCTTCACCGCGCTGGCGGGCCGCCTGTTCTGCGGTTACGCCTGCCCGCAGACGGTGTGGACCGAAGTGTTCCTGTGGATGGAAAGCGCGATCGAAGGCGACCGCCACAAGCGCATGAAGCTGGATGCCGGCCCGTGGACGCGCGAGAAAGTCCTGCGCAAGGGCAGCAAGCATGTGGTGTGGCTGCTGTTCGCGCTGTGGACCGGCTTCACCTTCGTCGGCTTCTTCACCCCGATCCGCGACCTCGCTGCGCGTGCCTGGCCGTTCCAGTGGGGCGGCTGGGAAGCGTTCTGGGTGTTCTTCTATGCCCTCGCGACCTGGGGCAACGCCGGCTTCCTGCGCGAGCAGGTGTGCAAGTACATGTGCCCGTACGCGCGCTTCCAGAGCGCGATGTTCGACCGCAACACCCTGATCATCGCCTACGACCCGATGCGCGGCGAACCGCGCGGCCCGCGCAAGCGCGGCCTGCCCAGCGTGCTGCAGCGCGCGCGCGGCCTGCTCCAGGCCAGCACCGCCTACGACTACGTGTTCCGCGCCAGCCGCCACCCCAGCGCCGCGGCGCAGCAGACCCACGCCGCCGGCACCATCACCTTCGATACCGGCATCGAGGCGGCGCCGCTGCCGAAGTTCGCGCCCGACGAACTCGGCGACTGCATCGACTGCACACTGTGCGTGCAGGTCTGCCCGACCGGCATCGACATCCGCAACGGCCTGCAGTACGAGTGCATCGCCTGCGGTGCCTGCATCGACGCCTGCGACGCGGTGATGGAGAAGGTCGGCTATCCGAAGGGCCTGATCCGCTATTCCACCCAGAACGCGATCGACGGCAAGCCCAACCGGGTGCTGCGTCCGCGCATCGTGGTGTACGGCACGATCCTGCTGGCGCTGATGCTGGGCTGGGCCTGGGGCGTCACCCACCGCACGCCGCTGATCGCCGAGATCCTGCGCGACCGCAATGCGCTGTTCCGCGAGACCACGGCCGGCATCGAGAACGGCTACACCCTGAAGCTGGTCAACAAGACCGATCGTGCGCAGCGCTACCGCATCACCATCAAGAGCGATGCCGCCGGACTGTCGATGCGCGAGCCCCCGGTGCTGGACGTCGCGGCGGGATCGGTTGCCTCGCAACCACTGACACTTTCCGCACCTGCCGGCACCCGTGGCCGCCATGCGGTGCGCTTCGACGTCACCGCCGTCGATGGCGAAGGCCACGAGACCGTGGACAGCAGCTTCTTCGGCCCGATGTGATGGCAGACCGGCAAGCCGTGCCGGCACGCCCGGCGTGGAAGGAACCGATGCTCTGGCTGGTGGTCGCGATCCCCGCCGCTTCGGTGGTCGCCTCGGTGGCGCTGCTGGTGTCCGCCGCGCGTTCCAGCGGCAACAACGACGCCGTCACCGACCGCGTGCAGCGCACCGCGCAGATCCAGGTCGCCGACCTCGCGCCCGACCTCGCCGCGCGCCGGCTGCAGCTGGCCGCGACCCTGCGCGTGCAAGGCGACCGCATCCGGGTGTCGCCGGCTTCCGCGGCGTTCCCGCGCGACGCCATGTTGCGCCTCACCCTGCAGCATCCGCTGCGCGCGCAGCACGACATCACGCTGGACATGCCGCGCGATGGCGAAGGCTGGCAACTGCAGCATCCACTCGCGCGCGGTCATGACTGGAACCTGAGCCTCGCAGCCGCCGATGGCCGCTGGCGCCTGCAAGGCCGCCTGCTGCGCGGCCGCGATACTGCGGAACTGCGCCCGGCGCTGGCCTCGCGATGAATCCCGCTGCGGCAGTCGACGGCGCCGTGCAGGTGGACGCGACCGGCTGTTTCCACTGCAGCGAATCCCTGCCCGCGACGCCGGTCGCCGCGGTGCTGGACGGCGTGCCGCGCGACTTCTGCTGCAGCGGGTGCGCCGCCGCGGCGCAATGGATCGGTGACGCCGAGCTCGGCGACTATTACCGCCTGCGCGACGTGCCCGGCCGCCGCATCGACGTCGACGACGCGGCGCTGGCGCACTGGGACCGTGATGACGTGCTGGCCGGCCACGCCCGCGCGATCGACGGTGGCCGCGAGATCACCGTGGTCGCCGACGGCATGCGCTGCGCCGCCTGCGCCTGGCTGATCGACCGCGCGCTCTCGCGCGAGGACGGCGTGCTCGATGTCACCGCCAACGCGGTCACCGGGCGCGTGCGGATCGCCTGGGATCCCGCGCGCACGCCGCTGTCGCGGCCACTGCGGCGGCTGCAGGCGCTCGGCTACCACGCCTTCCTCGCCGCCGGCGAAGCACGCGAGCGTGCCCGCCGGCGCGAACGCAACCGCTGGCTGCTGCGGATCGGCCTGGCCGGGCTGGGCGCGATGCAAGCGATGATGTTCGCCGAGGCGCTGTACCTCGACACCAGCAACCAGATGTCGCTGCCGATGCGCGACTTCCTGCGCTGGATCACCTTCCTGGTCTCGACCCCGGTGGTGTTCTGGGCCGGCTGGCCATTCCTGGCCGGTGCCTGGCACGAGCTGCGCGAGCGCGCGCCGGGCATGGACACCCTGGTCGCGCTGTCCACTTTGCTGGCCTATCTCGCCAGCGTGGTCGAGACCGTGCGCGGCGGGCCGCATGTCTGGTACGACGCCGCGGTGATGTTCGTGTTCCTGCTGCTGGTCGCGCGCCTGCTGGAACAGCGCGTGCGCAACACCGCCGTGGCCCAGGTCGATGCGCTGGCGCGCGCGCGCCCGGCACTGGCCCTGCGCGAGACCGCCGATGGCGGCAGCGAGTCGGTGCCGCTGGCGCAACTGGCGGTCGGCGACGTGGTGCGCATCCCCGCGGGCGAGACCGCACCGGCGGACGGCGTGCTGCTGGATGACGAGGCGCGCTTCGGCGAAGCCCTGCTCACCGGCGAGGCGCATCCGCTGCGCAAGCAGGCGGGTGATCCGGTGTATGCCGGCGCGGTCTGCGATGGCCGCACCGCGCGCATCCGCCTGCAGCACGTCGGCGGCGATACCCGGCTCGCGCAGCTCGCGGCGCTGGTCGAGCGCGCGCAGGCGCAACGCCCGCCGGCGGCCCGCAACGCCGACCGCATTGCCCGCGTGTTCGTCACCGCGCAACTCGCCGGTGCCGTCGTGCTGTACCTCGCCTGGCGCATGCATGCGCCGGAGCGCGCCTTCGAAGTCGCACTGGCCTGGCTGGTGATCAGTTGCCCGTGTGCGCTGTCGATGGCGATCCCCGCCGCGCTGGCGGCTGCCAGCAGCGCGCTGGCGAAGCTCGGCGTGCTGCCGGTGCGCGGCGACGCGCTGGAACGGCTGGCCGGCATCGATGTCATGGTGTTCGACAAGACCGGCACGCTCGGCGACGGCGTGCCGACGCTTGGCGATGTCGCGCTGTTCGCGGACGTGTCGCGCGAGGAAGCACTGTGCATCGCCGCGGCACTGGAGCGCGACAGCACCCATCCGCTGGCGCGGGCCTTCGCCGGCATCGCCGATGCACCACCCGCACAGGAGGTCGCGACCCACGCGGGCGCGGGCATCGAAGGCCGCGTCGATGGCCGCCACTGGCGGCTCGGCCATGCGCCATTCGCCTGCCGCGGCGAGGACGATGGCGCGCTGTGGCTGGGCGACGGCACCCACGCATGCGCCCGCTTCGTCATCCACGAACGCCAGCGCGAAGATGCCAGCGCCGCCTTGTCCGACTTGCGTGCGCAAGGCATCGACCTGCAACTGCTGAGTGGCGATGGCAGCGATGCGGTGCGCCGTTTCGCCGATGCGCTGGGCCTGCCGCAACACCGCGCGCGGCAGACGCCCGAGCAGAAACTGGCGGCGGTGCGCGAGCTGCAGGCGCAGGGACGCACGGTGGCGATGGTCGGCGACGGCATCAACGACGCACCGGTACTCGCCGCGGCGGACGTGTCGTTCGCGATCGGCGACGGTGCCGCGCTGGCCACCCGCAACGCCGACCTGGTGCTGGCCTCGCCCGCGTTGCTGCGCATCCCGCAGGCGGTCGCGCTGGCACGCCGCACGCGCACGGTGATCCGCCAGAACCTGGCATGGGCACTCGGCTACAACCTGCTGGCGCTGCCGCTGGCCGCGCTGGGGCTGGTGACGCCGTGGCTGGCGGCACTCGGCATGGCGCTGTCGTCGCTGACGGTGACCCTCAATGCGCTGCGCCTGGCGCGCACGGGGCGCGCCGCATGATCATCCTGCTGCTGCTCATCCCGCTCAGCCTGCTGCTGTTGGTCGCGGCGATCTGGGCCTTCGTGTGGGCGGTGCGGCGCGGCCAGTTCGACGACCTCGACACGCCCGCCATCGACATCCTGCGCGACGACGACGCCCCCGCATCGAAACCACCACGCGAACAGGCAGGCGGCGATGCCGATTGACCTGATGGTGCTGGTCGCGGCCTTCGCCAGCGGCCTGCTCGGCACCGTGCACTGCGCGGCGATGTGCGGCGGCATCGCCACCAGCCTGTCCGGCGGGCAGCGCGACGGCCTGTGGGCGGCGGCATTGCCCAATCTCGGCCGGGTGCTGGGCTATGCGCTGGCCGGTGCGATCGTCGGCGGACTCGGCAGCGGCCTGCTCGGCATCGCGCGCACCCCCGCACTTGGCATCGCGATGCGCGCGATGGTCGGCATCGTGCTGGTCATCGCCGGCCTGCGCCTGCTGGATCGCAAGCATCGCCTGCCCGCGTTCGGCGGCGGTGCAGGTGCGCGCCTGTGGCAGTGGCTGGCACCGCTGCGCGCGCGCGCCTGGCCGGCCGACACCACCGGCAAGCGCCTGCTGCTGGGCCTGGTCTGGGGTTGGATGCCGTGCGGCTTGAGCACCACCCTGCTGGCGGCCGCGTGGTTGCAGGCCAGCGCCGCGCATGGCGCGCTGACCATGGCCGCGTTCGGGCTGGGCACGCTGCCGCTGATGATCCCGCTGACCTGGGCCGGCGCGCGCCTCGGCACCCGCCTGCAACGCGGCGGCCTGCGCACCGCCGCCGGCGCACTGGTGATCGCCGCCGGCCTGTTGACGCTCGCCGGGCCCTGGCTGATGCGCGTGCCGCTGCTGCATGGCGTGCTGTCGGCGCTGGGCTGCCGCAGCCTGGGGTGAGCGGGCGTGCACGAATCCGCTCGAACAAGTCCGCCTCGCCGATCGGACGACGCCAACGGAAGCGGATGTCGGCGCGGGTCGCCATCACAGTCACCGCATTGACATGCACGCGTCATACGGTGCAGTGCTCCTGAACTGCGAGATCGAATCGCCGATGCGCCGCGCCCTCCTTGCCAGCCTGTTCTGCCTGACCACTGCCTGCGCACATGCCCCCGACTGGCGCCTGACCGCGCAAGTCGAGCTCCCGGCAATCACCCACGATGCATCGCCCTTGCCGTCGGGCAGTTCGAATTCGGCCAACCTGAATCGCTTCGGTTTCTTTTCCGACCTCGTGTTCGATGCGACGTCGGGGGCGTGGTTCGCGCTCTCCGATCGCGGCCCCGGTGGCGGGTTGATCGACTACGCCACCCGCGTGCAGCGGATGCGCATCCCTTTCGACGCCGCCAGCGGCGACATCGGTACGCCGGTGATCGAAGCCACCATCCTGCTCCAGGATGCCGACAGCCGGGCCTTCAATGGCCGCAATCCGCGCCTGCTTGCCGGTCGCGACGACCGCCCCGGCCTGAGCCTGGATCCTGAAGGCCTCGCGATCGACAGTCGCGGTCACCTCTATATCGCCGACGAATACGGCCCGGGCATCCATGAATTCTCCGCGCAAGGCCGGCTCGTGCGCAGCTTCGCGATGCCGCGCAACCTGCTGCCGCGCACCGTCGACGGCACGCCGAATCACGTCGATGGCCGCCCGCAGGTGAGCCTGGGCCGACAGGACAATCGCGGCTTCGAGGGCCTCACCCTGGACGCCGATGGCAAGCGGCTGCATGCGGCGATGCAAGGACCGCTGCTGGAAGAAGGCGAGGACAACGACGGACGCCGCAGCCGCTACCTGCGCATCGCCACGTTCGATGTGCGCAGCGGCCAGCCGCTGGCGCAGTACGCGTATCCACTGGAGTCGATCGAGCACCTCAACGCGATCGACCCGGCTACCCACGACGATTTCAAGGCCACCCAGCAGGGGCGCAGCATCGGCATCAGCGCGATCCATGCACTCGGCAACGGCGAGTTCCTGGTGATGGAGCGCGACAACCGCGGGCTCGGCATCGAAGCAACGCCACCGCCCTTGCACAAGCGCGTGTACCGCATCTCGCTGCAGGGCGCGACCGACATCTCGTCGCTCAGCCTGGCCGGCAGCAATGCGTTGCCGGCGGGCGTGGTAGCGGTGCGCAAATCGGTGGAAGTCGACCTGCTGGCGAAGTTGCGCACTGCCGGCGCGCGCGACATCCCGGAGAAATTCGAGGGGCTCGCGATCGGCCCGCGCCTCGCCGATGGCCGCCACCTGGTGTTGATCGGCAGCGACAACGACTACAGCGTGACCCAGACCGGCAGTGGCGAACAATTCGAGGTCTGCGTGAATCGCGAAACCGGCGATCGCATCAGCGACCTGCCATTGGACGGCGCATGTCCGCCCGGCATGCAACGCATCCCGGGCGTCCTGCTCGCCTTCGCGGTCGACTTCGGCGGCTGAAGCCGGCCTGGCTCATCCCAACGCCGCGTTGTGCACGCCCTGCACGGCGCGGCCGGAGGGATCGGCCATCGTCGCGAACGCCGCATCCCAGGCGATCGCCGCTGGCGATGAACAGGCGATCGACTTGCCGCCCGGCACCGTTTGCGCGCAGGCCTCGCCGGGAAAGCTCTCCTCGAAGATGCGCCGATAGAAATACGCCTCCTTGGTCTGCGGCGGGTTGACCGGAAAGCGCTGCTCCGCCACGGCGAACTCCGCATCGGTCACATTCGCCTCGGCATGCGCTTTCAGGCCGTCGATCCAGCCGTAGCCGACGCCGTCGCTGAACTGCTCCTTCTGCCGCCACAGGATTTCCTGCGGCAGGTAGCCTTCGAAGGCCTCGCGCAGCACGGACTTCTCGATGCGCTTGCGGCCATCGGCAGCGGTGCCGGACATCTTGTGCGCCGCATCCATCCGCATCGCCACATCCATGAACTCGACGTCGAGGAAGGGCACGCGCGGCTCCACGCCCCAGGCCATCATCGACTTGTTGGCACGCAGGCAGTCGTAGCTGTGCAGCGCATCCAGCTTGCGCACCAGTTCCTCGTGGAATTCGCGCGCATTCGGTGCCTTGTGGAAGTAGAGATAACCACCGAACAGCTCGTCGCTGCCCTCGCCGCTCAATACCATCTTCACCCCCATCGCCTTGATCCGCCGCGCCAGCAGGAACATCGGCGTCGAGGCGCGGATGGTGGTGACGTCGTAGGTCTCGATGTGGCGAATGACCTCGGGCAACGCATCCAGTCCTTCGGCGAAGCTGTAGGTGAAACCGTGGTGCACGGTGCCCAGCGCGTCGGCGGCGACCTGCGCAGCGGCAAGGTCCGGCGAACCCTCCAGGCCGATGGCGAAGCTGTGCAGGCGCGGCCACCAGGCCTCGCCCGTGTCGTCGTCCTCGACCCGCCTGCGCGCGAACTTGGCCGCGCAGGCCGCGACCAGCGAGGAATCCAGCCCGCCCGACAACAGCACGCCATACGGCACGTCGCTCATCAGCTGGCGATGCACGGCGCGCTCGAACGCCTCGCGCAGTTCGGCCTTGTCGGCGGCCACGCCCTGCACCGCGTCGTAATCGCGCCAGGCGCGCTTGTACCAGTGCATCAGCTCACCGCTCGCGCTGTCGTAGACGTGGCCGGGCGGGAACGCGGCAACGTCGTCGCAGATCCGCACCAGCGACTTCATTTCCGAAGCCACCCACAGCCGGCCATCGGCATCGTGGCCCCAGTACAGCGGGCAGATACCCATGTGGTCGCGCGCGATCAGGACGCGCCTGGCCTCGGCATCCCACAGCGCAAAGGCGAAGATGCCGTTGAGCCGGCCCAGCCAGGTCTCGGGCGCTTCGCCGTCGCGATGCAGGGCGTTGATCACCTCGCAGTCCGAGCCGGTCTGGAAGGCGTAGGGCTTGGCCAGCCGGCGTTCGAGGTCGCGATGGTTGTAGATCTCGCCGTTCACCGCCAGTGCAAGCCCGCCATCGGCCGAATGGATCGGCTGCGCACCGCCGGCCGGATCGACGATGGCCAGGCGCTCGTGCACCAGCAGCGCATTCGCATCCACATGCACCCCGCTCCAGTCGGGGCCACGGTGGCGCTGGCGCGCGGACAGCGACAGCGCCAGCGGCCGCAGGGATTGCAGGTCCACGCCGGGACGAAGGTCGAAGACGCCGAGGATCGAGCACATGGGAAGTCCTTTGCAGATTTCACGGGGAGGGAATAACGAAGAAGCCCGCACTTTGCAGTGCGGGCTTCGGGAAGATCAGCGTGTGGCGCGCGCGCTAATCGCCGACCCGCGGGGGGCTGGCGTTCAGACGATTATTGTTGGCGCGCTGGAAGCTCATGGGTCGACCTTAACCCGCCGCAGCAGCAACGCGCAACCGTTGCGCCAGCAACCGTTCGAGCAGGGCCAGGTACAACGCCGGCAACTGCTCCAGATCCGCGACGGAGACGTGCTCATCGACCTTGTGGATGCTGGCATTGACCGGCCCCACTTCGATGCACTGCGCGCCCAGTGGCGCGATGAAACGCGCATCCGAAGTGCCGCCGCCGGTGCTCTCTTCCGGCGCTGCGCCCGCGAAGCGCGCCAACACCTCGCGTGCCGCCGCACGCAGCGGGCCTTCCGGGGTGTGGAACGGTTCGCCGCCGCGATGCCAGCAGATCGAATGATCGAGCCCATGCGCGTGCAGGATCGCCTCGCATTCGGCTTCAAGCTGCTCGGCACACCAATTCGGGTTGTAGCGCAGGTTGAACAATGCGGTCAGTTCGCCCGGGATCACGTTGTTGGCACCGGTGCCGGCATTCACGTTGCTGATCTGCAGGCTGGTGGGCGGGAAACTTTCGAATCCGTCGTCCCAGCGCTTCGCTGCCAGCTCCGCCAATGCCGGCATCGCAAGATGGATCGGGTTGCGCGCCTTCTCGGGATACGCCACGTGGCCCTGCACGCCCTTCACCGTCAATGTCGCGGACAAGGTGCCGCGCCGGCCGATGCGCAGCAGGTCGCCGAGTTGCGTTTTCGAGGATGGCTCACCGGTGATGCACCAGTCGATGCGCTGGCCACGCGCGCGGAACAGTTCGGCCACCTTGCGCACGCCATCGACCGCATCGCCCTCCTCGTCCGAGGTCAGCAGCAGGGCGACCGTGCCCGGATGATCGGGATGCGCGGCAACGAACGCCTCCAGTGCGATGACGAAGGCCGCCACGCTGCCCTTCATGTCCGCGCCACCGCGCCCGTACAGCACGCCATCGCGCACTTCCGGCGCGAACGGATCGCTGGCCCAGGCGTCGGGCGGGCCCGGCGGCACCACATCGGTATGCCCGAGCAGCACCAGCACCGGGCCATCGCCACTGCCGTGCGTCGCCCACAGGTTGTCGACCTCGCCGAAGCGCAGGTGCTCGATGGCGAAACCGGCACGCGCCAGGCGCTGCGCGATCAGGGCCTGGCAACCGGCGTCGTCCGGCGTGACCGAAGGCCGCGCGATCAGGTCGCAGGTCAGTTGCAGTACGTCGCTCATTGCCACCCTCACCCCAGCCCTCTCCCGCCAGCGGGAGAGGGCGTCATCGATCGCTGCCGAATAGTTTCTTGAAGCCGTTGTCGCTGAAGCCCTGCGAGATGCCACCGTCATCGAGCACGACGACAGGCCGACGGATCAGCTGCGGGTATTCCTTCAGCAACAGCTTCCACTCGGCATCGCTGCCCGGTGTCTTGCGGTTCGGCGGCAGCTCGCGCCAGGTGGTGGAAGACTTGTTGATCAGCGTATCCCAACCACCCGCTGCGTCCTTCCACGCGATGAGGGTGTCCGCCGACTGCCGCTCGTCGCGGTAATCGACGAAGCGATACTCGACGCCGAAGCGCTTCAGCCAATTCTGCGCCTTTTTGCAGGTGTCGCAGTTCTTCAGGCCATAGATCGTGGTCATGCTTTTTTGCTCGTCATTCCCGCGAAAGCGGGAATCT
>Ga0073904_10000818_pt1 | contig 22733 bp, 15 predicted proteins | sample KloWWTrecipitate_FD_66668 | JGI IMG/M metagenome (GOLD analysis project Ga0073904, IMG submission 66668) | Active sludge microbial communities from Klosterneuburg, Austria, studying microevolution and ecology of nitrifiers - Klosterneuburg... | ecosystem: Engineered > WWTP > Aerobic digester >... | reverse complement strand
TGGCGACTTCGGCGACGCGCTTGCCGGCGCGGGTGCTGCCGGTGAAGCTGACCATGTCGACGTCGGGGTGCGCCGAGATTGCTTCGCCGACGACCGGGCCAACGCCCGTCACCAGGTTGAACACACCCGCCGGCAAGCCGGCTTCGGCGATGACCTCGGCGAGGATGAACGCGTTGATGGGGGCAACTTCCGACGGCTTGAGCACGACGGTGTTGCCGGCAGCCAGGGCCGGGGCGACCTTGAGCGCAATCTGGTGCAACGGGTAGTTCCAGGGGGTGATGCAGCCAACGACGCCGATGGCCTCGCGCACGACCAGCGAGTTGCCGACCTGCGTCTCGAACTCGTAGTTCCCCAGCAGGCCGGCGGCGATGGCGAAGTTGGCCTTCGGCAGCCCGGCCTGGATCATGTTGCTGAGGAACAGCGGCATGCCGACTTCCTTGGCAATGGTGGAAGCGATCTCGTCGGTGCGGGCTTCGAGGCCGGCGTGGATCTTCATCAGGTAGGCGGCGCGCTCCTCCTTGGGCAGCTCGCTCCAGGCGGGGAATGCGGCCTTGGCGGCGGCGACGGCTGCGTCGACATCGGCTGCTGTGCCCTCGGGGATGGTGGCAATCACTTCTTCGGTTGCCGAATCGGTGACCGACAGCGTGTCGGTACCGGTGGAGGGCACCCATTGGCCGTTGATGTACAACTTCTCGTATGCAGTCATGGCGCGACCCTACGCCGTCTCAGGCGGTGGGGCGAAGGCCGAGGTTGCGGAAGATCTCCCGCGTTGCCCAGCTGCGATTCAATGCATAGAAGTGCAAGCCGGGCGCCCCGGCCTCGATCAGGCGCGCACACAGCTCGGTGGCCAGCGACACGCCGACCCGCTCAGCCTCGTCGAGGTCGTCGCCGGCCTTCTCCATGGCCTCGATCACCCACGCGGGAACCTCGGCGCCGCTCATGTGCGCCATGCGTGTGATCTGCCCCAGATTGCTGATCGGCATGATGCCTGGCAGCACCGGCTTCGTCACACCCAGGGCCGCCAGTTCGTCGACCATCATCGAGTAGTGGTCGATGTCGAAGAAGAACTGCGTGATGGCAAAGTCGGCGGCCGCCAACTTGTCGGCGAGGTGTTGTCGGTCAGTCGCACGATCGGGTGACCGCGGGTGCAGTTCCGGATGGGCAGCCACTCCGATGGAGAACCCGCCGAAGTCCCGAACGTCGTCGACCAGTTCCATGCTGAACCGGTAGTCGCTCGGAGCCTCGGCGCCGTCACCCGAGGGCGGATCGCCGCCGAGGGCAAGAATGTTCTCCACGCCCTCCGCCCGATAGTCGGTGAGGATCGCCCGAATGTCGTCACGTGTGTGGCCGGCACAGGTCAGGTGGGCCATCGGTGGAATTTCCGTCTGCCGCTTCACCCAGCTGACCAGGTCGGCGGTGCGCGTTCGGGTGCTGCCGCCCGCCCCATACGTGACGCTCAGGAAGTCGGGGGCGAGGTGTTCCAACTCGGAGATGGTGCGGCCGAGGCTGAGCCAGCCGGCCTCGTGCTTCGGCGGGAAGAACTCGACGGAGTACGCCGGCCCGGCCGCGAGAAGGTCGGAGATGCGAGCCATTCACAGCAGCTTTACCCAGTTCCGTGCTCCATACGTGGCACGCTGTACGAAATCTCTAGGAGGTATGCGAAATGACTGATCACGCGGCCGGGTGGCACAACGACCCTTACGGACGGTTCCAACAGCGCTACTGGGATGGTGCCGCGTGGACCGAACACGTCGTGACCAACGGGGTGCAGCAGGTCGACCCGCTGGGTTCCAGCACGGTGATTCCGTTCGTGACACCCGCCACCGCGTACACCACGCCGACCACTCAGCAGTTCGCCGCAGTGGCCGACCCCGGCGATCCGAATGCGCAAGCGGGTGCCCCACTGCCGCTGGGTGTACGAGCCGGAGGTTTCCTCGGCAGCTTGGGTGACGACGCCAGACTTCGCCCGCTGCCCAGCATGCGTACCGCTGTTGCCGGAATCGGCGGAGCAGTCATCGCGGCAGGCATCGTCACCGCCATCGCCGGCGACGACCCCAGTCGCAGCAAGCTCATCGCCTTGGGTCTCGCGATCATCGCTGCCGCGTGGGCTCTGCGCACGTTCGTGCAGCTGCCCGAGGTGCAGGCGGCAGCGGTCGGCATGGTCGTCGTCGGCATCCCGCTGTTTGCGATCTCGGCCACCGTCAGCGAGGGTGAGGGAAGCGTGCTCACCGCGCTGCTCATGGCCGTACTCTTCATCGCCGCCTGGGCCCTTCCGGGCTTCAAGAGCCGCAACCTGCTGCTCGGCCTCGGCGCGCTGTCGCTCGTATTCGCGTTGGGGGCGTTGACAGACGACCGATCGAGGGGCTTCATCCCTTCCGGCTTCACGAGCAGCGTGGGTACTGCAGGAGCGGTGTACCTGTTCGGCGCAGCGGTGCTACTCGCCCTCACCTGGTGGCTCGACGGCCGGGCGTACCACGGCACGGCCACCGCCCTTGCCTCCGCTGGCCTGGCGGCGGCACTCGTGGGAACCGTGCTGCTCGCCAATGAGTTCGGCAGCGGCACCGGGCCTGTCCTCGTGCTGGTGGTCGGCTTCCTCATCTGCCTCGTGGGCACCCACGGCAATCGCCGGGCGACCACCTGGCTGGGGGCTCTGCTCGCGGCAATTGGTCTGGTGGCCTTCGTGGTGGTGCAGCTCGAGCCATCGACCGCTGCCGCTGGCGGCACGTCACTGGTCCTCTCGGGGGCGTTGCTCGTGGCCATCACCTTCGCCGTCGAACCGATCCGTCGGGCGATGGCGAAGAACAAGGAACCGCAGGCACCAGCCACCCCCTCGGGCTTCGCCCCGCCCGCCCCGTAACGGGCGCCAACCCCCTGAAGTCGGCGTGTGGGGTCAGTGGCGGAAGTGGCGTTCGCTGGTGAAGACCATGGCGATGCCGTGTTCGTTCGCCGCCGCGATCACTTCCGGGTCGCGCATGCTGCCACCGGGCTGGATGACGGCGGTGATGCCCGCCGCAGCCGCGGCATCGAGTCCGTCGCGGAACGGGAAGAACGCGTCGCTGGCACACGCGCCGCCTGTGGCGCGACCTGCGGACCGGTCGGCTGCGATGCGAGCGCTGTCCAGACGGTTCTGCTGGCCGGCGCCTATGCCGTAGGCGCGCCCGTCCTTGGCGTACACGATCGCGTTGCTGCTGACGACTGCGCAGACCTGCCACGCGAACTCGAGGTCGGCCCACTGCTCGGGCGTCGGCTCTGCAGTGGTGACCACCTGCCAGGTCGACCGATCGGGCGACACCGTATCGGCGTGTTGCACCAGCAGCCCGCCGTCGATGCTGCGCACGTCCAGTTCGACACCGTGTGGCGCGCTCGCGCTGAGCACGCGCAGGTTGGCCTTCGCTGCGAAAACCTCCAACGCATCGGCATCGAACGATGGGGCGACCACGACCTCGGTGAACACGGGTGCCAACGCTTCGGCAACGGCCTTCGTCACCGGACGGTTCAGCGCCACGATGCCACCGAAGGCACTGACCGGGTCGCACGCATTGGACTGTGTGTACGCCTGCTCGATGGTGTCGGCGACGGCGACGCCACACGGGTTGGCGTGCTTGACGATCACGCACGCCGGGCGACCGAACCGCTGCACCAACTTCCATGCTGCTTCGGTGTCGTACAGGTTGAGGTAGCTGAGTTCCTTGCCCTGATGCTGCACCGCGGTGTCCCACCAGCTGGTGCCACCGGCCAGGCGATAGCGGGCGCCCTGTTGGTGGGGGTTCTCGCCGTAGCGCAGCGTCTGCGCGCGCTCCAGCGAGAGATGCAACCCGACCGGCAGCGTGTCGGTGGCATCGGGCGACGGGGCATCGAACCAGTTGGCAATCGCCGCGTCGTAGGCGGCGATGGCAGCGAACGCGTCGCCAGCCAAACGACGACGAGTCGCTGCCGACAGGTGGCCCTCGGCCGTGATCTCTGCGAGCACGGACCCGTAGTCGATGGGGTCGACGACGACGCCGACGTGCGCATGATTCTTGGCAGCGGCGCGCACCATTGCCGGGCCGCCGATGTCGATGAGCTCGATACTGGGGTTGCTGGCGAACGGGTAGAGGTTGACGACCACCAGGTCGATGGCCTCGATGCCGTGTGCGGCCATGTCGGCTTGGTGCTGTGGATCGGTCGGGTCGGCCAGCAGACCACCATGCACCTTCGGGTGCAGCGTGACCACGCGGTGGTCGAGGATTGCCGGCAGACCGGTCAGGTCGGCGAGGTCGGTCACCGCCACGCCCGCTTCGGCGATGGCCTTCGCAGTGCCGCCACTGCTGACCAGCCGCCACCCGGCAGCATGCAGCCCCGCAGCCAGCTCGACGATGCCGGACTTGTCGTACACGGACAGCAGTGCAATTGGCATCCCTGAAATGTACGCGTCGCCTCAGGGTGCGCGACAGCCCGCTTTACAAGGTGTACGGTTCGCCATCTGAGCACATCATCGTCGAGCACATCGGGAGGCATCCGTGGATCTCAGTAAAATCAGTAAAGGCGGGCAAGTATTCGCGGGGGCAGGCATTGTCTATTTCATTGCCTCGTTCCTACCGTGGTACTCCATCGACGTCCCCAAGGAACTCCGGGGCATCTACGACCTCAGTTTCAATGCCTGGGGCGACATCGGGTTCCTCTGGGGAAGCTTGTGGGCGCTGCTGTTGATAGCCGGCACCATCCTGCTCGTCCTCCCGGCGTTCGGCGTGGCCGCTCCGAAGGTTCCCCCGGTTGCCTTCCTGGCAGTCGGTGGACTTGCCCTGCTGTTCACGCTGTTGAAGCTGCTCATCGGTGAGGACAACCCGATCAGTGCTTCGTACGGCATCTACCTTGCCGTCATCGCTGCCGCTGCCGCTGCATTCGGCGGGTTCCTGCTGTTCCAGGAGTCTGGTGGCGACTTGAACGACTTGAAGGACATGAACAAGATCAAGAGCCAGTTCGGTGGCGCTGGTGGCTCCAGCATGGGTGGCGGCACCCCGCCGCCTCCGCCGCCTCCCGGCATGAGCCCGCCGCCGCCTCCGCCGCCCGCCGGCTGAGCGAGCGAACTCACAGAACTCGAAAGGAGCCCCGCCGCAAGGTGGGGCTCCTTCGCGTGTGCACAGAGCCATCTGTCGCGGAACCGTGAATTCACGGAACCGTACGTAGCGACCATTGCATTCACCCTTCGGGGCCGAACCATCGGGCGATACAGTCGTCGACCGTATGTCCGAACCGCTGATCGTCGCCCACCAACTGGTCAAACGCTTCGGCGATTTCACTGCTGTCGACGGCATCGACGTGGAAGTGAAACCCGGTGAGGTGTTCGGATTCCTCGGCCCCAACGGTGCCGGCAAGAGCAGCACGATGCGCATGATCGCGTGCGTCAGCCCGGTCACCTCCGGCACACTGCGTCTGTTCGGGCTCGACCCCGCGACGCACGGCGCCGAGATCCGAGGCCGCATCGGCGTCGTGCCACAGCTCGACACGCTCGACGGCGAGCTGAGCGTGCAGGAGAACCTGTGGCTCTACGGTCGCTTCTTCGACCTTCCCCGCGCCGAAGCAAAACGAAGGGCCGCCGAGCTGCTCGACTTCGCACAGCTCAGCGACCGCGCCGACAGTGTGGTCGAGCACCTCAGCGGCGGCATGAAACGTCGCTTGTCCATCGCGCGGTCGCTGATCAACAACCCGCAGTTGCTGCTGCTCGACGAGCCGACCACCGGCCTCGACCCGCAGGCCCGCCACGTGCTGTGGGATCGTCTCTACCGACTCAAGCAGCAAGGCGTCACACAGGTGCTCACCACGCACTACATGGACGAAGCCGAGCAGTTGTGTGACCGCCTGGTGGTCATGGACCAGGGCCGCATAGTGGCCGAGGGTTCGCCACGCTCGCTGATCGAGCAGTACTCCACCCGCGAGGTGTTGGAGCTGCGCTTCCCCGCCGGCACCAATGAGGCACAGGCGCATCAGCTGGCCGGCATCGGCGAACGCCAGGAGTTGCTCCCCGATCGCGTGCTGGTCTACGCCCACGATGGCGAGGCCGCGCTCGCTGAGACGCACGCTCGTGGCATGGAGCCGGAGAGCGCGCTGGTGCGGCGGGCAAGTCTCGAGGACGTGTTCCTGCAGCTCACCGGTCGCAGTCTGGTGGACTGAGTGGCGCAACACATCTCCACCCCCGGCGCGCTGCGCGTCACCAGTTGGCACCTGGCCACCTACAAGCGGCTGTGGAAGACCAACGTGCTGTCATCGTTGGTGCAGCCGCTGCTCTACCTGCTCGGCCTCGGCGTCGGCGTGGGCGCGCTCGTCGACCGCAACACGGGTTCCGGTACGACACTGGGCACCACGTCCTACGTCGCGTTCGTGGTACCCGGCCTGTTGGTCACCACCGCGATGAGCCTGTCGGCCGCAGAGAGCATGTGGCCGGTGATGGGTGCGCTGAAGTGGCACCGCGGCTACCACGGCATCGCCGCCACTCCGCTGTCGGCTCGCGACATCGTGTTGGGCCACGCCACCTGGATCACCATCCGCTGCGGCATCGCGACCGCAGCGGTCGCTGCCGTGCTCACCCTCTTCGAGCGCACACGGTCCTGGGGTCTGATCCCCAGCGTGCTGGTGGCGATGCTCGTCGGCGTGGCGTTCGCGATGCCGATCATGGCGTTGTCCGTGGGCGCCGAACGCGACGGAATGTTCCCCGCCATCCAACGCTTCGTGATCATTCCGCTGTTCCTCTTCGGCGGGGCGTTCTACCCGTTGTCGCAGTTGCCGACGGCGGTGCAGTGGATCGCCAAGATCTTTCCGCTCTGGCACGGCGTGACGGTGGCCCGCGGCTTCACCACCGGCAATGTCGACTGGCTCGGGGTCGGCGGGCACCTCGGTTACGTGGCGCTGTGGATCGTGGTCGGTCTCGTCCTCGCGACGCGCCGACTGGCCGGAAAGTTGTACCCGTGAGCACCATCTTCCTGCGCATCCTGCCGCCGTCGATGGTGGTCCGCCGACCCCACCGGATGATCGAACGCCATGTCGTTGCCTACCGCCGCCAATGGCTGATCATCGTCAGCGGATTCTTCGAACCGCTGCTGTACCTGCTCTCCATGCGCGCCGGTCTCGGCAGCCTCGTCGGCAACGTGTCGGTGGGTGGCAAAGCAGTGCCGTACGACGCGTTCGTGGCACCCGCGCTGATGGCAGCATCCGCGATGAACGGCGCCATCTTCGACTCCACCGGCAACGTCATGCACCGGCTGAAGTACGCCCGCATCTACGACGCCGCATTGGCAACGCCGATGGGCCCGGCCGACGTGGCTGTCGGCGAGATCAGCTGGGCACTCATCCGCGGTCAGTTGTACGCGATCAGTTTCCTGGGCGTGATGGCCGCGCTCGGCTTGGTGGACACGTGGTGGAGCCTGCTGGCGCTGCCGGCGTGCGCGCTGATCGGCCTCACCTTTGCCAGCATCGGCTTCGTGGCCACCACCTTCATGCGCGGGTGGGCCGACCTGGAGATCGTCACCACCGCGACCATGCCGCTGTTCTTGTTCTCTGCCACCTTCTTCCCCATCTCCAGCTACGGATCGTGGGCGTGGCTGGTGCAGCTGTCACCGCTGTACCACGGCGTCGCCTTGGTGCGTGCAGCCAACGCCGGCATCTGGACGGCGTCGGTGCTCGGCCACATCGCAGTCCTGGTGGCCCTGTCCGCCATCGCCCTCGTCATCGCCGCACGGAGAATCGATTCGCTGCTGCGCAAGTAGCGGTCAGCCGGCGTTAGCCGCGGCGTTGACGACCTCTCGCAGCGCGCCGGCAAGCCAGCCGGCAACCGCCTTCGAGCCGCTCGAGAGCAGGTGGGGGCAGCGCTTCTGGGAGTACTCGGGGTGGGCGGCGAGGACAGACGTGTAGTCGACCAGCAGCAAGTTCGGCCAGCGGGTCTGGGCGTCGTGCAAGCTCTGGTTCGCGATACCGATGCCTTTCTTGTAATTCGCTGAGCAGTCGTCGGTGGCGCCGTACATCGGCCACACCACGAGCCGCGGTCCGGCTGCCTCTACCACCATGTCGATGAGCCCCGGGAAACGTCCGCGCCGGGCGTTGGAGTTGGCGTTGTGATAGCCGAGCATCACGAGCACGACATCCGCATCGATGTCGGCGGCCCCGGCAAGGACCTGGGCGCCAGCTTCGACTTCGATGCCGCGAGCACCGCCCGTCCACTTCAGGTTGCAGCCGGCGAATGCCAGCCGATCCTTGAGGCCATTGTTGATCAGGTCGATGCCCACCGAATCACTGACGGCGATGACGGTGCACGGCGCCGGGATCGTGGTGGTGGGCGCCGGGATCGTGGTGGTCGTCGCCGGGATCGTGCTGGACGCCGGCACGGCGGTCACCACCGTGCTCGGCATTCCGCTGATAGCAGCCGTGGAAGCCGTCACCGTCTCGGTCACCGTCTCGGTCACCGTCTCGGTCACTACAGGGGTCGTGGCCTCGGCCCGGTCGGCCGATGCCTGCGAACACCCAGCCAGCATCACGCCGACCAGACCCACCAACATCCATGAATGTGCGCGCACCATGGGAGCGAACGGTACCGCAGCAGTCGAGGAATCAGCGGTCGGTGCCGATCGGTGCGACAACGGCGCTCAGGACGCTGACGAGATCGTCCGGGGCAATCTCGATGTCGAGACCGCGTTTGCCGCCACTGACGAAGATGGTGTCGAACAACACGCACGTCTCGTCAATGGCCGTGCGTAGTCGCTTCTTCTGCCCGAATGGGCTGATGCCACCGACCACGTAGCCCGTCAGCCGCTGCGCCAGATCCACGGGGCACATTTCGGCTCGCTTACCGCACAGGCACGCTGCCAGCTCACGCAGTGACAGCTGTCCGCTGACCGGCACGATGGCCACGACCTGCTCGACACCGGTATCGGTGGTCAGGTTGGCGACGAGCGTCTTGAACACACGCTCGGGTTCGATGCCCAACGCGTGAGCTGCAACCAGCCCGTAGTTCCCCTCACCCGGCTCGTGATGGAACTCGGTGACCGTGAACGCCACGCCCGCCGCCTCCAACATCACGAGTGCCGGTGTGCCGCCCTTTGCCATCGGCACATTCTGCCGCGCGACTACCGTGCACGCATGGCCAACGACATCGAAGAAGCACGCAATGAACTCGACAAGGAGTTCAGTCAGTTCCGCGAGAACCTGGGCAAGATCTACGAGAAGCTGGAACGCGTCAGCCAGGCAGGGCCCGCCGACGACATCAGCGAACTGCTCAAGGACCTGGAAGACACGGTGGGCAAGGTACGTACCGGTGGCCTCATTGGTTCAGGCGCGAAGGGCCATCGTGCAGCCCGCGAGAAATGGCTCGAACTGCAGGGCAAGTAGACCGGGCCGCAAGCAGCCCGAGAAGGTGGCAACATGGACCGGGTGGCCGTGATCGACACCTATGAACTGGCTGACCGGTATCGCATCGACGAAGGCCGTGCCTTCATCAGCGGCTCGCAGGCCCTGGCTCGGCTGCCGTACGAACAACTGCGCGCCGACCGTCGCGCCGGATTGGAGACCGCTGCCTACATCAGCGGATATCCGGGTAGCCCACTCGCCAGTTACGACCGCGACGTCAGTGCGGCCGCCGCGTTGGCCACGGCCGACGGCCTCCACATGGTCTTCCAACCGGGTCTCAACGAGGAGCTGGCCGCGACCGCAGTGATGGGTTCACAGCTGGCGGTCACGCTGGAATCGTGCCGCTACGACGGCATCATCGGCATCTGGTACGGCAAGGCGCCCGGGCTCGACCGGGCCAGCGACGCGCTGCGTCACGCAGTGTTCGCCGGCACCTCCGACAAGGGTGGCGCCGTCGCACTGATCGGCGACGACCCAGCCGCGAAGAGCAGCACACTGCCGTCGTCCAGCGGTGCCACGCTCGTCGATCTCAACATGCCCATCATCTACCCCGGCGACGTGCAGGAGGCCATCGATCTCGGCCGCCACGCCATCGCCCTCTCGCGGGCATGCGGCGTCTGGGCGAGCATCAAGGTCGTCGAAGCTGTCGCCGACGGCACCGGGTCGGTCGAGCTGCACCACGAGCGCATCGCACCGGTGATTCCGACGATGGAGGTCGACGGCAAGTTGTGGGTACCGCGTCCCAATCGCCAGATCATCACCCCATTCACGGTGGACATCGAGCGCGAGTTCCATGAGGTACGCCTGGAACTCGCCCGGCAATACGGTGTGCTGAACCAACTCAACACCATCGCAGCGCGCGGCCCGGCCGACTGGGTGGGAATCGTTGCCAGCGGTCACACCTATCACGAGACACTCGAGGCGCTTCGCCAGCTGGGTTTTCGCACACCCGGCCAGCTGAGCGACGCCGGCATTCGGCTGTTCAAGCTGGGGATGCCCGTACCCCTGGATGCCGCACAGGTGCGCGAGTTCGCCGTCGGCCTACAGGAAGTGATCGTCGTCGAGGAGAAGACGCAGCACCTCGAGTGGCTGGTGAAGGACGCGCTCTGCGGCCGGGTCGACGCACCGCTCGTGCACGGCAAGCACGGCCCGAACGATGCACGGCTCTTCCCGATGGCCGGCACGCTGGAGGCCGACTCGATCGCGACGCACCTTCGCAGCAGGCTGTCCTCGCGCCTCGCAGACCGCATGGCGCCAGCACCGCCCGCACCACGCCAACTGATTCCGCTGTCGGTCAGCCGCACGCCGTACTTCTGCTCGGGCTGCCCGCACAACTCGTCCACCAAGGTCCCCGACGGTTCGCTGGTCGGCGCCGGTATCGGCTGCCACAGCATGGTCATGATGATGGAGCCCGGCCGCGCCGGCGACATCGTTGGCCTCACCTCGATGGGCAACGAGGGTGCACAGTGGTTCGGGATGTCACCGTTCGTCGACGACGAGCACCTCATCCAGAACCTGGGCGACGGCACGCTGTTCCACAGCGGCATGACCGCCATTCGCGGCGCCATCGCCAATGGCGCCAACATCACGTACAAGATTCTCTACAACGGCACCGTCGCGATGACCGGCGGCCAGGACCCGTTCGGCCAGCTGGACGTACCCACGCTGTGCAAGGTGCTGCAGGCTCAGGGAGCTCGCCGGATCATCGTCACCACCGACGAACTCGACCGCTACCGCGGCATCGAGCTGCCGATCGGCGTCAAGGTCTGGGGCCGCAACCGGCTGATCGAGGCGCAAGAGGTTCTCGCCACCGTGCCCGGTTGCACGATCCTCATCCACGACCAGCGCTGTGCCGCCGAGAAGCGCCGCGACCGCAAACGCGATCGTATTGGCACCCCCTCGTTCCGGGTGGTCATCAACGAGCGCGTGTGCGAGGGCTGCGGCGATTGTGGCGACACGAGCAACTGCCTGTCGGTACAGCCGACCGACACTGCATTCGGTCGCAAGACGCGTATCGATCAGGGCTCGTGCAACTTCGACTTCTCGTGCACGAAAGGCGACTGTCCTGCGTTCATGACGGTGACGGTGGCGCCAGAGAAGTCACGTTCGAAATCGATCACGATGCCCACGCCGCCCACCGACCTGCCGGCACCACCAGCTGCCGCACCTGGCGACTGCACCATTCGCATGTCAGGAATCGGTGGCACCGGGGTCGTGACCGCCAGCCAGATCGTCGGCACGGCGGCGATGCTGGGCGGCTACCAGGTGCGCGGGCTCGACCAGACCGGGCTCTCGCAGAAGGCCGGCCCAGTGGTCAGCGACCTACGTCTCTCGCTCGACGTGCCGCAACCCTCGAACAAGGCGACCGCGGGCTCGGTGGATGTTTTGCTGGCGTTCGACCAGCTGGTCGGTGGCAACGACGCGACGTTGCGCACTCTGTCGTCGGACCGAACCGTGGTGGTCGTCAATTCAGCGAAAGTCGCAACCGGGTCGATGGTCGTGCACCCAGACCGGCCATTCCCCCTCGGCGAAGTCAGCCATCGACTGGACGACAATTCGCGCGATCGCATTCGTGTCGACGCACAGCAACTGGTCGTGCGGCTACTGGGCGACGACAGCACCGTCAACGTGTTCGTCATCGGCGTCGCGGTGCAGGCCGGCCTCGTGCCCGTGGCACCCGATCTCATCGAGCGGGCCATCATGCTCAACGGGGTCGCGGTGGAGAAGAACCTGGCCGCCTTCGCCTGGGGTCGAGCATGGTTCGCCGAGCCGGAGGCCACGGCAGCTGCCGCTGGCATCTCGACACCCGCCGATGAACAGCCTTCTCTCGAACGGTTCGGCAATGACCTCGTCGACTATCAGTCCGCCGCATACGCAGCCAGGTACAGATCGGTCGTAGAGCGAGTGGCGGCTCTCGGCCACGACGACCTCACCGATGCGGTCACCCGCAACCTCTACAAGCTGATGGCGTACAAGGACGAGTACGAAGTTGCCCGCCTGTTGCTGTTGCCCGAGTCGCGAGCCCTGGCCCGGTCGGTCGGCGGTACGCGCACGAGGGTCACCTGGCTGCTGCATCCACCGGCGCTGCGCTCGCTGGGTTGGCGCAACAAGATCCATCTGGGTCGATCATCGACGCCGGTGTTCTGGGTGTTGCGCTCCATGCGTCGCCTCCGCGGCACGCCGATCGATGTGTTCGGCTGGGCACATGTCCGTCGCGTCGAGCGCGCGATGATTCCCGAATACATCGCTGCCATCGATGCGCTGTTGCCGCTGGTCGACGCGGGGAACCTGGCCGAGATCGTCGCCATCGCCGAACTGCCCGACAAGGTGCGTGGCTACGAGCACCTCAAGATGGAGCGGGCCACCGCCTACCGCGCCGAGTTGGGCCGACGAGTTGCTCGATGGGCGAGCCTGTCGAAGCCCACTCACGATTCCTAGAGACGGCTGTCGCGCACGGACACGGTGAGCGAGCTGCCATCGAACGGACCGACGACACACAGGATGTCGCGGTCGTCGTTGTTGTTCCAGCTGGCCAGGGTTGGGACCAACCACGAAAAGGTGAGCGTGGAGTCGAAGACGCTGACACCTACGTACGGCTCGAACTGCGCCACGCAGACGCGCTCGGCGAACGAGTCGAGAGCGGCCCGCCCCGGGAAGACGTCGCCGGCGTCGTAGGGCACCACGGCATACAACTCGTGGCTGTGTTCCTCGGTACACGGCACCGTGGGGATTCCCGTGACCTCGGGCCCGAGGTTGGGAGCGGCCACCAAACAGGTACCGGGGCCCTTCTTGGCGAGATCGAGCACACCCTTTTTGTCATCGTTCGAGCATCCAACCGCCACCATCGCGATGAGGATTGCCAGTACGGTGAGACGGCGAGCGCGAGGAGCCCGACGCGGTTCGATGAATGAGTGCGCGATCGACAGAATGTGGGCAATCTAGCGCGGCTACAATTCGCGGACACGACGTCGGCTGTTGAACCTGTCGGCAATGCGACCATCCACGGGAGGGACTGGTGCTGGAGTACATCGACGAGAGCCTCGAAGGCTTCCTGCGTGCGATGGTTCCCCTTTCCGCGGCAGATGTCGACGTCTCCTTCGAGGCACCCGACCGCACGTGGAGCGCCAAGCTCAACCGACCCACCATCAACCTTTTCCTGTGGGACATCAAGCGCACCATCGATCGCGCTCGAACGGGGATGGAGGAATACGAACAAGACGGTGTCCGCATGCGCCGTCTCGCCCTGCCCCGTGTCGAGCTGCGTTACCTGGTCACCGCCTGGACCAGCGAGCATTCCGACGAGCGAGCCCTCTTCGGCGGGCTGCTGCAGACGTTGCTCGGGCACTCCGTCATCCCTGCCGAATTCGTGGCACAGCCGCTTCGAATGCTGTCGCCGTTGGCCGTGCAGCTGACCCGATCCGGCGACGCGAATCTCGACGTGTTCAAGGCGCTCGAGGGGCAGCTCAAACCGGCGCTCGACATGGTCATCGTCACCGAGGTGGACACGGGTCTCGGTCGCCCCACCGCCACCGAAGTGTCCGACATCGGAATCGGCCTCGTCGACCGCGATGGCAGCGCAACCACATCGTCGCGCCGGGTTGCCGGCGAGGTGCGCATACCTGGCGCCGCCGGATGCAGCGTCCACTCCCCTCGCGGGTCCGCCACGCTCGACCCCACGGGGCGGTTCATCGTGAGAGCCCGAACCGGCGACACACTCACCATCGAACTCGATCCGCCGCGAACGGTCGTCGTGCCCGAACACGGCGGGGTCGTGGTCAGCTGATGCGTGCCAGCCTGGCTTCGGAGACGCTTCGCCTCACACCGGGCGTGCCCTCATCGCTCGACATCGAAGTCACCAACACATCGTCGATCATCGACGGGTTGAGCGCGTTGGTCATCGGCCTCGAGCCGGCGTGGGTACAGCTGGAACAACCAGTGGTCACCCTGTTTCCCGAGACGTCGGGCACCATTCGACTTCGCATCGACGTGCCACCCAGTTGCCCGGCCGGCGAATCCGCCATCACCGTTCGCGTCTTCTCCACCGTTGACCCCGAGCGTGTCGTCGACCACGTCGTCTGGTTGATCGTCGACCCCGTCGAACTGGCCGAACTCGAGATGCGACCCAGCCTGGTCGAGGCCGGCTCCCACGCCAGCTTTCAAGCCATGTTGCACAACACGGGCAACACAGCCTCAGAGTTCGCAGTCGTCGCGCTCGACCCCACACGCGCGCTGGAGTGCAGCGTGTCGCCGCCGACCCTGCTCGTGTCCCCTGGCGACACAGGCCAGGTCACCATCGTGGCCCACGGCAAGCGTCCGTTGGTCGGTTCCAGCGTCGAGCGGTCCATCCAGATCACCGCCACCTCGCCGACGCTCGAGCTACAGGCCGCAGCTCGGTTCATCCAAAAGCCACGGATCCCTCGCGGGGTGATCACTGCACTCGTACTCATCCTCATCATTGCGTTGTGGGCCGTCATTTTCCTGTTCGCAATTCGGTACCTCCGCGCCGGCGCCGACCCGACCAAGACGGTGTCCAAGACGTGGCCCACGGGCGCTCGGCAGGTGAATCTCGCCGACGTCGCGGCCACCGTCAGCGGCACCGTGACGGCAGCGAGCACCGGCGAACCGCTGCCGCGCATCACCGTGGAGGCCTTCCGCTCCGACCGCAACGGCGAACCCATCCTCGTTGGCTCGGCGGCAACCGGCGACAACGGCAACTACACCATCGCCGCGCTGCTACCCGGCAGCTATCGGTTCAGGTTCAGTTCTGCGGGATTCGCACCGATGTGGTTCCCCGCCGCCGAGCTGCAGGCAGATGCAGTAGTCACTCCGCTGACCCCCGCTCAGACCCTGCCCGGTGTCAGCATGAAGATCCAGGGCATGAGCGGCTCGATCAGCGGCCGAGTCGCTGCACCCCAGGTCGGCGGTGGAGGTGGCGACGCGACTGTCAGCGTTCAGCTGATCCCAGCACCCGGGCAGGACCCGCAGCCGCCGGTGACGTTGACCACCGGCGACGCATTCACGATCCCCGACCTCGTCGCTCCGTCGCAGTACGAAGTACGAATCGAACGCCCAGGGTTCGACGCGCAGGTCACCCAGGTCGAAGTCGGCGGCGGGCAGCCCGTCGTGTTGGACACTGCCAGCCTCACCGCCGCGAACGGCAGCATCTCGGGTCGCACCGTCGACGGCGCGGGACGGCCCTTGGGCGGCGTCACAGTGGTGGTGCGCAGTGGCACCATCGAGCGCACGGTCACCACACCGACGATCGGGTCTGTGGGCGAGTTCACCCTGGACGGCCTCGAGACACCACGCACCTACGTGCTCACGTTCACGCTCGACGGGTACACCTCCGCGACGCTGGCACTCGAACTCGCCGGCGGCCAGAGCCGGTCGGGGCTGACCGCGGAACTGGTGGGCGGCGCCGGCACGGTGTCGGGCATCGTACGATCGTCCACCGGTCAACTCATCGGCGGTGTGGCCGTCGTGGTCCAGGGTCGTGGGCTGCAGCTGGACACCTCGACGCTCACCACAGGCGGGGGCGCGAACGGCACCGGCAGCTACTCGGTGGCAGGCCTCATCGCTCCCGGCACCTATGCCATCACCTTCTCGAAGACGGGTTTCCAGACCACGACCATCGGGGTGTCACTCACCGCCGCCGGTCCGATCAGTGGGTTGGACGCCGTCATGGCACCATCCACGTCGACGGTGTCCGGTGTCATCACCGTGGGCGGCGTGACACGCGCTGGCCTCAACGTGGTGCTCGCTGACGGCACGACCTCCAGGTCGGTCGTGACGGCCGCCAGCCCTGGCGGCGCCTACTCGTTCTCCAATGTGGAGCCGGGCTCCTACACGCTCACCATCAGCGGAGCTGCCGTGTCGACCCGGATCGTGCTGATCGACGTCGCGCGCGGGGTCGACTTTCCGAAAAACGTCGACCTGGTAGCGATATGAGTTCCCTCGTCGCATCGGTCACGCCGGGCTACGTGGAAACGGTCGGCGGACAGTCCGTACGACTCACGCTGTCGGTCGCGAACACCGCCGATGTCATCGATGCGTACTCGTTGCGGGTGTACGGCCTCGACGCGGCGTGGGTGCTGGCCACCCCTGATCGGCTGTCGCTGTTTCCCGGCGACATCGGCCAGGTGACGCTCGACCTCGCCGTACCGCACGACTTCCCCGCCGGAATTCGCCAGATCAGCGTCCACGTACAGAGCGAGAACAACCCCAGCGATTTCGCGTTGGGCACGTGCTCGCTGTTCGTCGCCGATCGTCCACTGGTATCGCTGCAGCTCGATCCCGTCACCATCACCGGCGGTAAGACGGCGCAGTTCGCCATGGTGGTGGTGAACCAGGGCAACGCCGCCGTGGATGTGGTGCCCGACGCCATCGACCCGGAGGAACTGGCCGAGTTCCGATTCGAGCCCGAGGTCATGCACCTGCTTCCGGGCGAGCAGCAGGTGGTGCAGGCCAACGTCACGTCGAAGCGGCCGTGGGTCGGCGCGCCCAAGGTTCGCGTCCTCACGTTCCGCGCAACTGCCGTCGGCCGCGCCGAGACCATCGGCACCTTCTTGCAACGGCCACGCATCAGCCGCTGGTTGCTGTCGCTGATCGGCCTGATGGCCGCGGCCGCAGTCTTTGCGGCGGTCATCAGTCGCACCCTCAACAGCGTGGTCGACGAGGCAGCTGTCAGCGCCGACGTCGTCAACGAAGCACTCAACAATGGCAGTGGCGGCGGCCAGACCGTGTCGCTGCAACCCGCGACCGTCAAGGGTTCGGTGGTCTCCTCCACCACCAACGAGGGCATCGCCGGCGTGCAGGCAATGCTCTACAACAGTGGTGACGGCACCGTGCCCATTGCATCGGCGGCCACCTCCGACGATGGGTCGTACGGTTTCGGACGGCTCTCCGAGGGCACCTACCGCCTGCGGTTCACGGGAGCCGGGTTCAGCGACCTGTGGTACAGCAGCGGCCGCGTTTTCGCCGAGGCAATCGACGTGGAAGTGTCCAAGGGAGAGGTGAAGGAACTGCCCCCGATGGTGTTCGGCGGCAGACCGGGCACCGTGAGCGGGCGCGTGATCGCTCCCGATGTCACCGGCACCAAGATCACCCTCGTGCGACCCGGGCTGTCGGATCCGAATGTGCCCGCCGTCGTGGGCAGCATCGATGTCGCTGCCGATGGAAGCTTCGTGCTCTCGTCGGTGCCATCACCCGCCACGTACGAGCTGCGCGCTGAACGCCCAGGCTCTGCGCAGGAGACACGCCAGATCGAGTTGGGCGCCGGGGCCACTGTCGAGAACATCGAGATCGTTCTGCGACCCGGCGACGGCGTGATCAGTGGCTCCATCACTGCCGACAACACGGCGAAGGGCGGCGTGACCGTCGAGGCCACCGACGGCACGAACCGGGTGTCCACGGTCTCGCTGACCGAGGCTCCCATCGGCACGTACGTGCTGCGCAACTTGGCCACTCCCGGCGTGTACACGGTGACGGTCACGCGCGTCGGTTACCAGCCGCAGACACGAACCCTCAGCCTGGCCGCCAACGGCACAGCAACAGCCGACTGGGCTCTACAGCCGGCCACGGGAACCATCACGGGCACGGTGTTCGACGGCAGTGGCCAGCCACTCGGCGGGGTCGCTGTCACGCTCACCGGTGGCAGTGTGTCGCTGGCCACTCGCTCCATCACCCAGCCATCGTCCAGCGGGCTCGCTCCTGGCAGCTACCGCTTCGAACAGATGCCCGTACCGGGTACGTACACCCTGACGTTCTCGGCCGACGGCGCCGTCGACCAGGTTCGACTGGTGGAGGTGGGTGGCAACTCACCCGTCGACGTCCCCGGCATCGACGTGGTCATGTCGTCCTCACAGGGGATGGTGTCGGGAACCGTCGTGAACGTCAGCTCACAACTCGTCGCAACCAGCACCGTGACACTGACCAACGGTGCCAGCACCCGCACGTTGGCAACCGCACACGACCCACTCGGTCATTTCAGCTTCTCGGCAGTCGACCCGGGCACCTATACGTTGACCGCCTCACTGCAGGGTGCGTCGCCGGTGGTACAACTCGTCACCGTGCAGCCCGGCCAGGCGCTGAGCGTCGATCTCCAATTGGGCCAGCAGGCATCGCTGAGCGGCAGGGTGGTGGATACCACGCAACTGATGCCCATCGCCGGCGTCCAGGTTCGGCTGTACCTTCCCGCACAGTTCCCCGCAGGCATTCCTATCGCGACGGCCACGACACTCGCTGACGGCACCTACGCGTTCCTCGAAGTTGCTGCCCCGGCCGACTTCATCGTCGCTGTCTACGTCGACCCCGCATCCGTCGCAGTTCTTGACAATGAATTGGTGCTGACGGTGCCCGGTCAGAACATTGTGGTGGGAGACTTGATCGGTGGCTGAGCACTCGTACTCGATGACTGGTGGCAACGGTGGCTCACCGTTGCGCGTCGACACCCTGACGCCGGTGGTCACAGCTCGCCCCGGCACACGTGTGCCATGCACGGTCCGAGTGCACAACGATGGTTCGCAGGCTCTGTCGTTCTCCGTGCGCGTCGTGGGCCTCACCGCCGATGCCCCACCAGCTGGCGTGCCGTGGGCACCGCTGCAGCCCGGCGATGCGCTGGACGTCAGCGTGGATGTCGATGTGCCCGAGGCAATGACACCGGGTGAACATGCGGTGGCGATCGAAGTGATGGTCACCGCCCGCGCCACCGAGACCAGCGGCGTACCTCGGGCGCTCGCCGCCACGTCGGGTTCACGAGCGAAGCCCACCGTGGCCTTGGCACCATTGGTCGTGAGGGTCGCCTCGCTGGACCAAGTGCTGCTCCGCACCTCTCCCTCGATGGTACGCGGTCGCCGACGCGCCCGATTCTCGGTGGAGGTCATCAACCGTCGCAGTGATACGGCGCTCGTCGACCTCGCCGCCGATGGCCCGACACTCGACGTCGAGCTCGAACCACGCAGTGTCTCGGTGCCTGCCGGCGACACGGTTGTCGTGCAGGGTCGGGTTCGTGCCCCGCGCATGTGGCGCGGCGAGGAGCGCCAACACATCGTCAACGTGGAGGGCAGCGGGTCCGCGCAGCCGACCTACACGCGGCTCGTGTTCCGCCAGCGACCGGTGATCGCCCGCGGAATCCGCGGCGTCACCGCGGTGATTGTCGTGTTGTCCTTGTGGGCAGCACTTCTGGGCGGCGCAGCGTTCTGGGTCATGCGTGCGGACAAAACGGCGTCGGACGCCGGCAAGAAATCGCTCGTCGACACCAACGGCGATGGCACACCCGACACCCCGGCCGGCGAAGTGGGCGCCGATGGCAGCACGACCGGCACCTCAGCGCCCGGTACAGCCGGCGCTCCCGGGGGTGCACCCGGCACAGCGCCCGGCACCGACCCGCAGTCGGTGCTCGCGCCGACCTCCACCCGCTTCACCGGCGTCGTCAAGGCCGGCAGCACGGGTGACGACCAGCAGGTGCTCGTCACCCTCACGTCGCTGGTGTCCACCACGGACGATCCGCAGGCAGCGGAGCAGGCACCCGAGCAGACGCCCGCCGGCTTTCTCACCTCAGCAGCGGCAGCGATGATGGCCCCCTTCGTCGACGGAGTTCATCCGTCGATCGTCGGTGAGGGCAAGTTCTGGTCCGCCCGCCACGGCACCTATGCGGGCAACAGTCTCTCCGAGAACCGCGCCACGCTGGCCGTCACCCCGAAACTCGCCGAGTCCGACACCGACGGCATTTGGACGATCGACGATGTTCCGCTACGACGTAACTATGAGGTCAGCTTTTCAAAACCAGGTTTCGACACACAGTCGTTCCTGGTCACGCCCAAGGATGACGGCAGCCCGCTGAAGCTCGATGTCGAACTGAAGGCGGCGGTCGGTGCACTCGGGGGACGGGTGGTCTCCGCCTCGGGTGGTCTGGGCGGTGTCGATCTGACCGTCACCGATGGCACCCTCACGTTCAACACCACTACGTCCACCATTCCGGGCGAGGAGGGCACGTGGCTGATCGAGGGGCTCAGCACGCCGGCGACGTACACGATCACCGCCGTGCATGCCGGGTACGGCACCCTCGTCGGGCAGAACACTCTCGACGTCGGCAAGAGTTCACGGAACCTTTCGTTCACGATGACCCAGGGTGTGGGCTCCATTTCCGGGGTGGTCAACAACTCGAAGGGTTCGATGGGCGGCGTCACGCTCACGGCCACGGGTGAGGGGGCCACCACCACCACCACGAGCCTCACCGCCGGCGCAACGGGTTCCTTCCTGTTTCCCGAGCTGAAGATCGGCGGCACCTACACCGTCACCGCGACCGCCCCCGGGTACATCACTCAAACGCTGCTGATCGATGTCGGTGGCAACGAGACCGCCACCCCCATCGATCTCGTGCGCACCACCGCCTCCGTCATCGGCCTCGTCACCAGCGTCGCAGCGCTCGGCGACACACACGGCTTGCCGCTTCCCAACGCGGCAGTACAGATCAGCGTCGACACCCTCCAGGTGCGAGCATCCACCGCAGTCGCACCTGATGCAGGGTCGTTCCGACTCGACGAGTTGCCGCCGGGCACATACACCATCACCTTCGGCCGCTACGACCACCTGTCCGACTCGCGACTGGTCACGGTGACCGCCGGCCAGGAGCTGGACCTCGGTGAGATTCCGCTCGTGTTCCAACAGCGAGCCCAACTCAACCCCACCGGCAGCGTGTCGGTCACCGTCAAGCGTTCCAGCAACAACGCCGCACTCGCTGGCGCCACCATCACCCTCACCGATATTGCCGGTCGTCTTGCCCCGATCACTCCGGCTCCGCTCGGTGCGGCGACGTCCATCACCGTTCCGGCAGTCCCGGTCGGAGTGTACGAACTAGTGGTGAACGTGCCGAACTACCGCCCGTTCGTCGAGCCGCGAGTGGCCGTCGGCCTCACCGATGTACCGATTGCCGCAGGAATGGCCCAGTACGGCCAGGCCTTCGGCCAGGTGGTCGATGGCCTCGCGCCGGCGCAGGCGGTCGGTACGGAGCTGATCTCATCGCGGCCGCTCGCCGACTATCGGATGCTCGTCTACGAAGACGTCGGGGGCACGTTGTCGTGCGCCGGCTCTGTCGAGGTGGCACCGGGTGCACAAAAGGTGCAGGGTCGAATCCGTTGGGAAGTCGGGCTCAGCCTGCAGCTGTTGTCCGGCAACTACGTGCTGCGGTTCAGCCGCGCGGCGGGCGACACGAACAGCGCGTGTGCGAACCCCCGGCTGCCACCGGGCTATGCCGCGAACCCCGATGGCGCCGGCAACGTCGGCGGCTTCGAGGTCACGGCCAGTGATGCCCCGATCCCGGTCCTGGACATTTCGGTGTTCCCGTTCCCCAAAGTCACCGGCGTGGTGCTCGTCCCCTCGTCGAGTACCTCCGTCGTGTTCGACCCTGCGACATCTGCGATCACCGGACTCACCGTGAGGTTGAAGTGTGGGACGTTGACGGCAACCGCCGCAATCATTCCCGTCACCTCAGGTGCCGACACACTCACCACTTTTGTCTTCGATCGCAACACCGTCGGCACCATGTTCGCCAACACCACCGTCCCGAGCAGTGGAGTACTGGGCAGCTGCTCGGTGGTGGCGGATGCGCCGGGTGTGGTCAAGGTGGACTCTCCCCTTCCGCAAGCGTTGCAGATGCCCCTGGCGGGCAATTACGACGACCGAGCGCTCGCCATCGTGTTGGCGGATGATCCCCAGGACCTCACCGGTACCGTCGCCTGGACCGACGCCGGCACCCAAGAGCTGAAGTTGCTCGGCGGAACGATCGTCGCCGCCAACGGTGTGATCGTCGGCTTCCAGGCGGGTCAGGGCATCGACACAGACGGGCCGGGCAGCTCCACGGTGGTGCCTGGCGATCCACAACCCGAGCCTCGCAACATCAGCGCCACTGCCAACGGTCAGGGTGTGTGGACGTTCTCCACCACCGGCCAACAGCAGGTGGCGGGCACCTCGACCTACAACGTGGCGCCCCCCAACTTCGACCCAGGGTCGTTCGACCTGCTCGTCGATCAAGGCACTCGCGCCATTTCGAACGCCACCGGCTTCACGCAACCATTCACCGCCGTGGGCCCTCTCGATCTTCGCCTGCACCCACTCGATGGGTCCATCCGCGGCTCAATGCTCCTCATCACGGGCAGCTCGGTGAACCGCATCAATGAGGCGGTGGTGCACGCCACTCCACCAGGTCAGCTGGCAACAGACATTGCGGTCAACACCGATGGCACGTTCACCATCGACCCGGCTGCTGCCGGCACCTGGCAACTCGACTACCGCGCCGTGAGCGGCAGCAACCTGGTGTTGGCGCAAGGCGAGTCCGCTGACTCGAAGTACGTGGGTCCGAACGT
>Ga0073904_10000815_pt1 | contig 22752 bp, 17 predicted proteins | sample KloWWTrecipitate_FD_66668 | JGI IMG/M metagenome (GOLD analysis project Ga0073904, IMG submission 66668) | Active sludge microbial communities from Klosterneuburg, Austria, studying microevolution and ecology of nitrifiers - Klosterneuburg... | ecosystem: Engineered > WWTP > Aerobic digester >... | reverse complement strand
GACTCGAAATCGTTAACACTTGGAAACTCGTGCTTTGGCTAGCCGCGTCAAATGGTTACACGCGACAGGCCGATCAACGTTGGGACAGGCCTGGTGCTCCACCTCGCGAAAGTCGGACAGTAGTTCGCGTGCCAATTGCATGAACTGCTGGAAGCGGTCTTTGAGCGCCGTGTCATCCATGAGCGCCACCTCGCCCCCAAGCACCCGCGCGATTTCGGTGTCGATGTCCTCACGCCGCTTCCGCAATTCGGCAACGCGCTTCTGCGGATCCGACTCGCTGCCTTCGCTCATCTGTCTGAGCAGTTCGAACAGGGTCAGCAGACGCGACTCGGTACCCACGAAGGTGCGTTCGGTGAGCGTGCCGAGCCATGCAATGGCTTTCTCGGTGGCCGGAGTCAGGTCGAACTGTGGCTCGTCCGAACTCTGCCGGTAGAACTTGCGCAGCCAGCCCTTCTCCGGGCTGGCCCAGTCGTTGAGATAATCCAGCGCCGGCTTCGGGAAGGCATCGGAACCCAACAGCTCGCGTAACGCAAAAAGCTCGTCCTCCAGTGCTTCCGCGAGATTGGCCGCTGCCATCGACCGGACATTGGGGGCGACGAAAGCAAAGTGCAGGAAGCTTGCCACCAGAGGCGCATGGTCTGAACGCAACAACCGCCACGCCGGGTGATGGGTGCGCAGAGCGTCGAGGGTGGCGAAATCAAGACTCATAGAGGTATCCGCCAAGCCACTCCAGATCTACGCCCACAAGGCTGGTAGTGGCACCGCGCGCAGATTCTCAGCAAACGATAGCGCCTGTTCGCCCTGGTAGAGCAGAATGCCTTGCACGAAAGAGTCCCCGGCGGCAGATGCCAGACGCTGCAGTCCGCCGAAGTCCTGGCGCGTTACGGAAGCAGCTGCTTTCACTTCGACGCCGACGATCGCACCGGCGGAATCCTCCAGGACGAAATCGACTTCGAACTGATCCCGGTCGCGGTAATGGAACAACGAGATGCGTTCATCCATCCAGGACGACAGCTTCAAGAGCTCAGAGAATACGAAGCCTTCGAGCAGAGGACCGAACAAGCTTCTGTCTTTGCGGATGCGCGCTATCGAGTATCCGCGCATGGTGGTCAGAAGACCGGAATCGATGAAGTGCAGCTTGGGAGTTTTGACGAGCCTCGACAGTTCATTGCGAAACCAGGGTTGCACTCGTTGTATCAGATACAACTGTTCCAGAACTCGTAGATACTGATCGGCCGTCTTGTGATCGATGCCCGCGCTGCGACCGATCCCGGAAAGATTGGTGAGCTGTCCGGCGAAGCGGGCTGCGATTTCAAGCACGCGCGGAATGTGGCCGGCCTTTGCCAAGTCCGCGATCTCTGGCAGATCGCGCTGGACGATCGAATCGATATAGGCGCGATACCAGTCCTGGCGCCGCCGTTCGCTGCGGCGCTTGATCGCCTCGGGATACCCGCCACTTACGACGATTTGCAACAATTGGTCGGCGGACAGCGTTTCGTGCGGTTGTGGCGCCTGGCCTCGGAAAGCCTTTGAAATAAACTGCGGGCGCTTGATCCGTTGCCGCTCGCTGCGGCTTAGTGGGTAGAGCGGAACAATTTCGACGCGACCGGCGAGTGATTCCCGCACTGTCGCGATCGTCAATAGATTTGCCGATCCAGTCAACAAGAAACGGCCGGGCCGTGGGTTTTCGTCCACGCTATGCTTGATTGCCAGCACGAGATCCGGCGCCCGTTGCACCTCATCTATCACCGCGCGGTCGAGTTCCCCGATAAACGCAACCGGGTCGCTCTTGGCCGCAGCCAGCGTGGGCTGGTTGTCCAGCGTGAGAAATTTGAGCTTTGGACGTGCCAACCGGCGTGCGAGCGTCGTCTTTCCCGATTGCCGCGGGCCGCTGATTGCTACTACGCGGGTATCGCGCAACGCTGCGCGGATATGGGACTCGACGTAGCGTGGATACACTATTTCATTTTAGATTGCTCTGCCTGATGCATAGTGTAGCGGCTGATTGGGAATGCGGCAACGGCTGATTGGGAGTGGAGGAACGGCTAATCGGGATTGCCTTGAGGAGTATCGGACAAAGTGAAATGAGGCTGAAGGGTGGTGGCGTGGATGGTGGGCCGAGCAGCGCGAGGCGGCGTTCCAGACCTTGGCGAGAATAGTTCATGCCGGACTGGTGTTTCGGCGTTCAGAATTGAACCAATTGCCGCCGGGCAAGAAATGGCGGAGCAAGATATCCTGACGGTATCGCCGACGGTATTGAGAGCAACGGACAGCTCAAAGCGCCGGTGAATCAGCTGCTTGGGAAGCCAGGAGATTATTGAGTGGGAGTAGGGGGCTGCCTGAAGAGTTTTCCACGGTTCGCAGACAATCCGTAAACTCGATTCCCACCTGCACCTTGTGCCTTTGGTCATCGGACTTGCGGCTGATTACTTTGACTTCGCCGTTCCCCATAGCATGGAAATCGGCGCGGCGAACATCCGCTGTCCGAACGGCACCACGGTGTCGTGATCGTATAGTACGAGCCCCATCGCGAAACGCTTGCCGCTGGCTTCCGCAAGCTTGCGTAGACCGGCGAAATCATCGCCTCGGACGGTAGCGGAAGCTTTGACTTCAATACCGACCACTTGACCATCCTGATTCTCGATGACGATGTCGACCTCGTTGTCATATCGGTCCCGAAAGTGGAAGAAATCGTAGCGCTCAGCGCTCCAGCTTGCGAGCTTCAGGAGCTCGCCGAGAACAAAAGTCTCGAGCAGCGACCCAAACGCTGTACGGTCGGATTGCAGTCGAACGGGAGAAAGATTCCGCATTGCAGCCAGTAGTCCGGAATCAAGGAAGTGCAGTTTGGGCGTCTTGACGAGTCGCTTGAGTTCGTTGGTATACCAGGGCTCAAGCGTTCGGATCAGGAACAGTTTCTCGATAATGTCGGCATATTTCCGCGTCGTCACATGGTTCATGCCAAGTGGCGCCCCAAGATTGGAGTAGTTCGCTAATTGACCGGAGTGCTGAGCGAGTACGCGCAGCAACCGTGGCATCAACCTGGCGTGGTCAATCTGGGCGATATCGCGCACGTCACGCTCGATGATGGCCTTGATGTAATTGCTGAACCATCTTTGCCGGTGCGGCCAAGATGTCCGACCCAGCGCCTCCGGATAGCCGCCGCCCAGCACGATCTGAACAAGCCTGGATCCGGTCAATGGTTCGCCAATTGCCGACGTCTTGCCCTGGAACGCATGTTCGAGAAGATTGTCAGGTCTGCCGCGCAGCTCACATTGCGAAAGCGGCAGAAGTTCAGCGACCTCCATGCGTCCCGCCGGCGAATCCGCCACCTGCGGTAACGTCGTGAGGTTGGCGGATCCTGTCAGGAGAAAGCGGCCGGGGCGTTTGTCCGAATCCACGCTACGTTTTATCGCCAGGAGGACCTGGGGAGCGCGCTGGACTTCATCGATGACGGCGCGATCCAGCCCGTTGATGAAACCTACGGGATCTGTGCGTGCGGTGTCGAGTGTGGTTTCATCGTCGAGCGTCAGGAAGGGCATTTTGTCTGCGGCGATCTTCTCGGCGAGCGTAGTTTTTCCAGATTGCCGGGGGCCGAAGAGGAACACTACGCGAGTGTCCGACAAGGAGTCTTTGAGCCGGCGCTCAATAAATCGCGGATACACGGCATCTCCCAGGCGCGGCAACATTGTTCGGCTAATTGCAAGAGAGGAGGCGGCTAAATGAAAGCGTGATGGCGGCCATTTGAAAAACACCGTCATGAGCGAAATGTTGTGACGACCATCGACGAACTCCGTCGTCTTGAAGCGCTCGGCAAGGATTGGAATTGGTCAAAAGTTGCGATTATTGCCAGGGAGTGGAGCTACCTCGAGCCAGTCCGCGCGTACTGCGAGCATCTCGGCATGCCGTCGCAAAAAAGGGTGACGAAGACACGCTGAATTTCTGGTGGCTGCGAGAGACTCAAGCCTTGGTCGTATGGGTGCGCGAGCCTGAACAGAAACTCATGGACGGGGCGAAGCTCGCCCGATGGTCGGTGGGACGGTCTCGAGGTCCCTGGTGGGATCTTCTCCGCGAGGCTGTGGAACAGTACGTCGCGGACACATCAGGTGCCGAACTGCCAGCACCTCATTTCGTCGAATGGCTCGCAGAGTGGGGTCGGGAACTCCGGCGGCGGCAGCGAGATCGCCAGAAGCCCGCGGCACACGGAGGGCAGCAGCTGCGGGCATGCGCGATGCGCGTCAAAACACCCCGGCAGCCAGCCCGGCTGCGAGCCCGCTTCCCAGTTCAGCGCAGCGGGCCAGATCGTCGGCTTCGATGTTCTTGGGCGCCAGGATGCGCTCGGGGGTCTGCGCGTGAGTGCAGACAATCAGGCCGGGCGCAATTTCCCTGAGGCGCCAGCCGGTGGCGATGCGCGCGAGCTGGCGCAGCGCATTGCTGCCATCGCTGCCGGCACAAATCATGGCAGCGTAGGGGCGGCCGTTGGCCTGGCCGAGCACGGGGTAGTAGCAGCGGTCGAAGAAGTCTTTCATCAGACCGGCCAGTGCGGCCAGGTTTTCGGGGGCGGCAAACAGGTAGCCGTCGGCGGCCAGCACGTCGCCGGGGCCGGCATCGACGGCGCGCAGCAAACGCACCTGAACTCCCTGCTCGGCGCGCGCGGCGTCGGCGGCGGCGGTGGCCATCTGCCGCGTGCCGCCGGTCCGGCTGTGATAGACGATGAGCACGGTCTTGGTCATGGCGCTGGCTCCTGCGGCCGATGGTGCCAGTAACGCAGGCTCTCTTGGTGCCCGTAGTGCAGAACAGCAGCCTGCGCGACCGGCCTGTCGCATTCGCTCGATCGGTCGGCGTTCCATGGCCCGCCTGCCTCGACTGACCTTGGCGGGCTGCGCGCACACAGCCGCAAGTTCGCCGTCGCGGTGCACGCGTACGTACCGATGGGCAACCACTTCCAGCTGCTCGCCACGCCGGCGACCGACGATGGCATGCGGAAAATGATGCGGGCGATCGGGCGGAGCGATGTGCGTCGCTTCAACGACGCCGGCAATTCGCCGCCAAGGTCTTCGGGTTGCTGCGTCGCCTGCACCTGTACGGGCTGATCGCCAAAGTGACGCACGCCCGGCGCTGGCGCGTGACGAAGCAAGGCTTGCGAGTGTTCAGCAGCGCGCGGCGTCTGCGAGACCGCGAGTTCCCCGCGCTTTACTCGACTGCGCACCGGTAGTTTCGTTGCAAGAATTCGATCAAGACATGGACAAAGAATCCATGGGCCGCGTGGCGCGAGACTATTTCATCGTCGGCGAGAGTCGGATAGTTGAACTGCGAGTGTCCACTCCTGTCATTGAGTGACTTGTCAGCGACGCCGCTACGAGCCGGTCAAAGGGCCTGTCACACTTGAAGAGGTCATACCTTGGAGGTCTACTACCGCTGGAGGCCGAACTTGCCGGACGAGTCTGACGTTCAACCGGAGGGATTTCTCGCGCGGCGAATCGCGATTTCCGGATGTTGCCATCCGGTCGCCTGCCAAATGGTTGAAAGAGAATTGAACGAGAAGACATGTCCACTCTCACGATCCGACTGCCCGACGCGAAGCACGAGCGGCTGAAGGCATTTGCCCGAACGCGTGGCGTCAGCGTCAACAAGCTGGTCGAGGAGCTGGCCACGGTCGCACTTGCCCAGGCGGATGCCGAGAATCGCTTCCTGCTGCGCAAGGCTCGCGGCAAGCCCGCGGTGGGCCTGCAGCTGCTCGACAAGCTAGATCGAAAGACCAGGTAGCATCGACAGTGGCTGGTCCCGGTTCGGCGTCGATGTCTTTTGTGCTCAATCGCCACATCGCGCCGTCAAGCGGAATAGTTCGGCGGTGAGCCTGACGGTAATATCACACGCCGCCCTCACGGGAATTCCAGCCGTGGCGGCAACTTGCAGGGCTCGTAGATTGTTGAGTGGGAGTAGGGCGTGCAACGCGCCATTGTCCGACATCGCGCAGGCAGGTGCAGTGTGCAGAGTCCGGGAAGAATCAGGGCAAACGCGACAAGCAGTTTACCGATCGCTGATTCCACTCACTCACGGTGACCAAAACGCCGGATCCGTAAACCGCCCGCGCGTTGCGTTCCCGCTTCGCTGACAAGCTCCTCTGCGCGAGAGGCCACCGCATCTCCGCCTGACAGTGCAGGCCACGCTAGAACTGCCTGGTGAGCTCCAGCCCGATCGTGCGCGGCCGATTCGCCCACTTGAAGGTCAGCAGCGAATCCTCGTCGCGGACCCGGAGATCGCCGCGTTCGTCGAGCACGTTCTCGACGTACAGCGTGAGGTTCAGGCCCGTGTCCGAACGATACACGCCCGCGCGCAGGTTGATGATGTCATACGCGCTCTGCTTGCGGTTGAAGCGTGAGGCGATCGACAGCTCGGAGTTCGACGAACCGCGGTAGGCGTACTCGCCGCGCACGAACGCGTCCCACTCCGCGACCGGCAGCGTCCAGTCGTACTGAGCGGTCGCGTTCGCGGTGAAGCCCGGGATGAACGGCAGCTTGTCGCCCTCCCGTCCCGGCGCGACGACCTGGTCCGTGATCTGGTCCTCGGTGAGCTCACGCTTCGGCAGCCAGCTCGCGCCGAGCGAGTACGAGAACGAGTCCGTCGGCCGTGACTGCACCTCGAACTCGAAGCCCTGGATCTCTGCCGCGCCCGCGTTGCCGAGGAACGCGAACGCGCCGGTCGGGTCGCGTCCGGACACCTGGATGTCCTCCCAGTCGATCAGGAACGCGGTCGCGTTCACGTACAGGCGGCCGCCCATGAACGTCGTCTTCGCACCGAGCTCGTAGTTCCAGATGCTGTCAGATTCGTAGCCCGGCGGTACCGCGACGATGCCCTGCTGGTTCGTGCCGCCGAGGCGGAAGCCCTGCGAGGCGAGCCCGTAGAACACGAGCCCGTCCGTCGGACGATACGAGAGCTGGAACTTCTTGATGACCTTGCTTTCCTTGAACTTGCGCGGATCCGCCGGCGGCAGCGGCGCTGTTGTGAACAGCGCGAACGGGAAGATCGTGAGTCCGAGGTCGCTCTGCTTCGCCTCGAACCAGCGTGCGCCGGCCATCACCTCGAACTTCTCGAGGAACGCGTACGAGAGCTCGCCGAACACCGCCTGTTCCTCGATCTTGCGGTCGTTCACGCGTGCGGTCACGCACGGGTTGCAGTCCGGGATGCCGGTGCCGGGGATCGGGCCGACGTACCCGGTGGGCGGCTGCGTCGGCGGCAGCGGCAGGCCCGTACGGATGTCGACCGCTGGCACGTAGCTGCGAAAACCCGACTCGCGCTCGCGCCAGAACACGCCGGTGAGCCACTGCACCGGCGAGCCCGCCTTCGAATTCAGCCGCAGTTCGAACGCCTTCTGCTCGATGTCCTGTGTCTGATCCGTAAGCGCAGGATAGAAGTCCGGGCGGGATGGCAGCCAGCTGCCAGGCTGCGGTGGGTTCGGCCGCACGCCGAGGCGAAGCAGCACCCACGTCGAGTCGCGCTTGAAGCCGAAGTCGCGCTGATACAGCGAGCCGGTCGCGGTGAGGGTCGCGAAGCTCGCGTCCCAGTTCATCGTCAGGCTGTAGATGCGCTGGTCGTCCGGCATGCCGGTCTGCGTGTAGTCGCCGACCTTCAGGTCGCCGGTCTCGAAGTACGCGATGCTACGGATTTCCGTGAGCGGCGAGAGATTGTTCGCGCGGAAGTCCGGGTTGCTCGCAGCGTTCGAGAACGAGTCGTACGGGTTGTAGCGCGAGGAACCGCCGCTGTCTCGGTTCTCCGCCCAGGCGAGCAGGTCGAACGACAGGTTCTCGGTCGGCTGCCAGCGCAGCAGCGCGCGCGCACCGACGCTCCTGAACCAGTTGATGTCGTCCATGTTCAGGCGGACATTGTCGACGTAGCCCGCCTCCTTGTCGTAGTACGCGACCGCGCGTAGCGCGAGCGTATCCTGCGCGAGCGGCAGGTTGATCATGCCGTAGGCGCTTGCGCCGTCGTCGCCGTACGCGACCTGGTGCGCGCCGAGCTTCACGGAACCCTGCACCTCGTTCATCACGGGCTTCTTCAGGATGAAGCGCACCGTGCCGGCCTGCGAGTTCGCGCCGAAGGTCGTGCCCTGCGGGCCCTTCAGCACCTCGACGCGGTCCATGTCGTAGAGCTTCAGGTCGGTGGTCTGCGAGCCGCTGTCGCCGCTCGCACTCTGCACGCCCGGCACCGGCACTTCGTCGTAATAGACGGAGACCTGTTCCTGGCCTGCCGACCGCACGCCGCGGATCACGTAACGCTTCTGGCCGGCGCCTTCGTCCGAGAACGTCAGGCCCGGTACCTGGTAGGCGAACTCGTCGAAGTTCGTTGCGCCAAGCGCCTCGAGCTGGTCACCGCTGAAGGCCGTGATCGTCGCGGGCACGTCCTGCAGCACTTCCTCGCCGCGCTTGCGCCCGGTCACGACGATCTCCTCCAGAGCGGCCGTATGCGCGTCGGGCGTCTCCGCCGCACGCGCGTGGCCCGGTAGCGCGAGCGCGATGATCGCGCCCAGCGGCAGCCCCATCGCCAGCGCCATCAGCGAGCGCGCTGCGCCCGCCACCATCGACCCATTCCCCTTCGCCCGTGTCATCGCTGCTCCCCCTTCTGATGGCGTAGGTGGTGTTGCAGTCGCCGGCGGTGGTCGCGGCGACCCCGACCCGCACCGTCATCCCCGCGTGGACACATATGCGTTTTCATATATACTCCGGTGCTACGATCGGAGTCAACGGCGGCGCAACGCGGCAGGGCCCGAGGGGTCGCGGGCCTGCCCGGGGGAGGGCTCGTGTACCAGATGCCGAAAGGCCCGCAGGCGCGCGCACTGGCCTTGGCGCGCTCCGTCTTCTGCTGCGCCGCCGCACTCGGAGGCGCCCCGCCCGCACTCGCGCAGGAGGCACCTGCTGCGCCCGCAACGGCTGTCGCGACGATCGTTTACGCGGGCCAGTTGCTCGCGGTACCCGGGCGGCCACCGCTCGTGCCCGGCACGCTGGTGCTCGCAGACGGCAAGGTGAAGGAAGTGCGCGCTGGTCGCCCGTCGGCGACGGAGCTCGGGCTGCCCGCCGAGGGGACGAAGACGATCGACCTGTCCTCGTCGTTCGTGATGCCAGGCTTCATCGACCTGCACGTGCACCTCACGATGTCGCCCGGCGAGCGGCAGATCGCGTTCGTCACGAAGCCGGATGCGTACTTCGCGCTCGTCGCCGCAGACGCGGCGCGCAAGACGCTTGAGGCCGGGTTCACGACGGTCCGCGACCTCGGCTCGCGGGGCTACTCGGTGTTCGCGCTGCGCGATGCGATCCGCGACGGCCTCCTGCCCGGACCGAAGATCGTTGCGGCCGGAGCCGCGATCACGCCCTCGGGCGGCCACGCGGACATCAACGGCTATCGCGAGGAAGTACGGCGCGCGCTGCCTTCGCCCGGTGTCTGCAACGGGCCGGACGACTGCCGCCGTGCGGTGCGCGAGGCGGTGCAGCGCGGGGCGGACGTCATCAAGGTAACCGCTACCGGCGGCGTGCTTTCGAACGTGAATGCAGGCACGGGCCAGCAGTTCACGGACGAGGAGATGCGCGCGATCGCGGACACCGCGCACGCGCTCGGCCGCAAGGTCACTGCGCACGCGCACGCGAAGGTCGGCATCGAGGCCGCGCTGCGCGCGGGTTTCGACTCCATCGAGCACTCGATGTGGGCGGACGAGGGCACGATGCGCCTGTTCCTGAAGACCGGCGCGTGGCTGATTCCGACGGTGTATCCGATCACCTACGTCGGCGATACGCGCGAAAAGCTGTTGCGGGGCCCGTACCGGAACGCGCCTCCAGCGGTGCTCGACAAGCTGCTCGAGCTCGGCCGGCAGCCGAAGGACATGACGCGGCTCGCGCACCAGATGGGCGTGAAGATCGCGCTCGGCACGGATTCCGGCGTGTCGCCGAACGGCGAGAACGCGAACGAGTTCGTCGAATACGTGAACATCGGGATGACGCCGATGCAGGCGCTCATCGCCGGTACTGTCGATGCCGCGCGCGCCGGCGGCCTCGAGCAGGTCGGCAGCCTCGAACCTGGCAAGGCCGCGGACCTCGTCGCGATGCCGGGGAACCCGCTCAACGACATCCGCGCGGTACTCGGCGTCCATTTCGTGATGCGCGACGGCATCGTGTTCAAGGGAGAAGCGCGATGAGCCACGAGATCCGGATTTTCCCGCGCCGGCGGCACGCTCGCGTGGCGGGCCGTGCCGCGGCCTTTCTCGCGGTGGCCGCTCTTGCGCTGCCGTCTATCGTTGTCGCGGCCGCGGATACGCTCGTGATCGAGCACGTCGCACTCGTCGACGGCCGCGGCGGTCCACCACAGCCGGACATGACCGTCGTGATCGAAGGCAACCGTTACACGCAGGTCGCGCCGAGCGCGCTCGCGCAACCGCCTGCCGGGCGCCGCATCGACGGCCGAGGGCACTGGCTGATGCCGGGGCTCATGGACATGCACGTGCACCTGCGCGGTGGCACCGAGATCACGAAGGACGGGCTTCGCAAGGTCGCGCAGAACCGGCAAGAAGGCATCGCGGCGCTGCACAGCTATCTCTACAGCGGCGTCACGAGCATCTACGACGCCGGCAACTTCCCCGACTACATTTTCGAGCTGCGTGAGGCGGAACGATCCGGGAAGCTTCTCGCACCGCGTATCTTCGCAACCGGCGGCCTCGCGACCTATCCGGGCAGTCACGGCAGCGGCCCCGGCTCGACGGACCTGCGTAGCTGGCCTGAGGCCATGGCTGCACTCGATGCACATTTCGCGCGCCGGCCGGACGTGCTGAAGCTCACGCTGGAGGAGCGCGGCTGGGGCGCCCGCCCGCTCATCCCCCTTCTCCCGACGGACCTGCTCGAGAAGGTCGTCGAGTACGCGAACGATCATGGTGTGCGCACGACCGTGCATGTGTCCAGCGAGCGGCGCGCCCGCCAGGCGATCTTCGCGGGCGTCGACACGCTCGCGCATCCGGTGATCCAGGGCCCGGCCAGCGATTCGTTCGTGAAGCTCATGGGCGCGAAGCGCATCCCGTTCGTCTCCACGCTCACGATCGGTGAGAACTACAGCCGGCTCGCGGAACATCCCGACTATCTGGACCAGCCGCTGTACCGCGCTTCGCTCTCCGCGGCAGAGATCCGCTCGCTGCAGGAGCAGAAGCGCAAGGAGTGGCAGGACAGTCGCTGGACCTGGTGGATGAAACTGATGACGCCGATCGCGCAGGAGAACGTGCGCAAGCTGCACGAGGCAGGCGCGATCGTCGTGCTCGGCACGGACCAGACGCTCGGGCCGGCCACGCATCGCGAGATGGAGCTGCTCGCCGCCGCCGGTATCCCCGCGGCTGCGATAGTGCGGATGGCAACGCTCAACGGCGCGGTGTTCCTTGGGCGCGAACGCGACCTGGGCTCGATCGAGGTCGGGAAGCTCGCGGACGCGGTACTGCTGACCGCGGACCCGACGCAGGACGTCGAGAACGCGAAGGCGATCGCGGCCGTGATCAAGGACGGCCGCATCGTGGACGAGAGCGCGCTGCAGCTTGCGGGCGGCCCGGTGCCGCGGCGGCTGCAGTGAGTGGACGATGCCAAACCGGCGGATCTGTTGTGCCAGGTGCGCGCCGCGCCGCGTGTGTCGCCCAATTGCTCGACGAGGAGCGTGGCTCGCGGTGAATCTCTACGCGGAGTCGAGTGCGGGGCTGGCATGACTCCCTGATGAGCCGGCCGCACCCGCGGTGCGCTCGATGTGAGCGCGCTGCCCGTCAAGGTGAAAAACCTGCTGCGAGCCTGGGAGTCCCAGGCTCAATGCTTGATCAATCGCAACGAATTCGGCGCGGCTACGCATTTCTACTCATGCTGCCGCGTATGGGAATCCCTACTTACTTGGATCGGTTCGGAGCGTTTTGAATCAACGGGCGTCGGCAGCCGCGACAGGTGGCACCAGGCGTCACGCGCACCAGGCGGAAATCGGGGAGTCGCAAGACATGAACCGGGATCATCGCTCGATCCGTAGTGCACTTGCATGGGCTGCATTGGCAATGCTCGCCTTAGTGATCTGCAGTCCCGCACGGGCGCAGGATGCCACCTACATCGGCGAGTCGAAGTGCGTGGTGTGCCACGTCGAGCAGAAGCCGAACTTCTCGCACACGGTGCATGCGAAAGCCATGCGCACCAATCCTGCCAACGAGCTGCAGGCCAAAGTGTGCGAAGCCTGTCACGGCCCGGGCTCGCGGCACGTCAAGGACACCGAAGACAAGTCGCTGATCATCGGCTTCACGCGAAGCTGGGGCACGCCAATCGAGAAGCAGAACGGCCAGTGCCTCGAATGCCACAAGGGCGGCCAGCGGCTGTTCTGGAGCGGTTCGACGCACGAAATGAACCGCGTCGCATGCGCCGACTGCCACAACCCGATGGCGAAGATCTCTGACGCTTCGTCGCTGCGCAAGGTTTCGATCAGCGAAACCTGCGAGACCTGCCACGCGCAGCAGCGCACGGAATTCCGCCGTCGTTCGCACATGCCGGTACCCGAAGGCAAGATGAGCTGTGCGGACTGCCACAACCCCCACGGCAGCGTGACGCGCCCGTTACTCAAGGCCGACAGCGTCAACGAGCTGTGCACGGCCTGTCACGCCGAAAAGCGCGGGCCGTTCCTCTGGGAGCACGCGCCGGTGCGCGAGAACTGCACGAACTGTCACGTGCCGCACGGCTCGAATCACGACAAGCTGCTGGTGGCGGCGAGGCCGTTCCTGTGCCAGCAGTGCCACAGCCCGCCGGTCGGTCACCCGGGCCAGTTCTTCCGGGCCGACCAGACAGCCGCGGCCGCGATGCAGGGCGGCACGCAGAGTGCCCGCATCATCGGTCGCTCCTGCGTGAACTGCCACTCGGCAGTTCACGGCAGCAACCATCCGTCCGGAACGCGCTTGCAGCGCTAGCGCGTACGATGCAAGGGGATGACATGAACAACCCGACCCGGCTGCGGTTCATCATTTCCATCGTCCTGGCTGGTGCCGCACTGGCGCAGTCGGCAGCGTTCCCGGTCCTGGCAGACTCGGCGGTCGGCGTCGACACGCTGCCGCCGGGCAATGCGCTCAACACGGGCGTCGCACGCGCCACGCCGGACGCCGATCCCGAGGCGAGCCTGCCGAAGCGCAGCCCCATCGGCCGCTTGTACGACTGGTCCTACCGTCCGGGCGAAGATGCGCGAAGCTTCGAGGGTGGCTGGGAGTACACGGTCGATGTCGAGGCGGGCGGACTCTCCACGTCAGGCGACGACGAACACGTCCTGTTCCGGCGCTACAAGGATCTCGACAGCGGGTTCTACCTGCGCCGGCTCGAGTTCGAGGCGGACCAGGCGGACGACGGCGATTTCTTCTCGGTGATCGGCGGCAGTCCGGGCTATGACGACCAGTACTGGCAGGTCTCCGGTGGCCGTCACAACGTCTGGAAGGCAACGGCGTTCCTCAACGAGACGCCCGCGTACTTCACGTCCAACTTCCGCTCGCTGTGGAGTGGGGCCGGCACCGACTATCTGTCACTGCTCAATATGACGCCCGGCGGCCTTGCCACGGCGGCGGCCACGCAGGCGGCGCTGCGCACAGAGCTCGCGGGAACCGCCGACTCGACGCTCTCGCTGACGCGCACCAAGTACGGCGCGCGGTTCGACTTCACGTTGAGCAACAAGTGGAAAGCCTACGCGAGCTACAGCAACGAGGAGCGCGAGGGTTCGCGCCCGTACGCCATGGTGTTCGGCGGCGCCGGCGGCGGCGGCAACATCGAAATTCCCGAGTCGATCGACTACGACACGATGGACGTGCTCGCGGGCATCCAGTACGTCGATCCGCTCAACGCGCTCAATCTGCAGCTCTCGGCGTCGATGTTCCGCAACAACATCGATACGCAGACGATCGAAAACCCGCTGACGATCACCGTCAACACGCTCACGGGCGTACCGGCCACGACTTTCACGGCGGCGCGTTTCGACCAGTACCCGGACAACGACTTCCTCAAGGCCAAGGCCGAATTCGCGCGCCAGTTGCCGAAGCTCTGGAACGGGCGCCTGACGGTCGTGGCGGCGATGACCCGCGCGGAGCAGGACGACGGGTTGATCGCGCCGACGACGATGGCGCTGACCGGAGGCATGATCAACGGCATCCCCGCCGCCAACGTCTGGAACACGACGGGCGCGCTCAGCGACCCGTCGCCGGAAACGCGGATCGATACGACGCTGTTCTCGCTCGGCCTGGCGCTGCATCCCGGTCGTTCGCTGACGCTCAAGGCCGACGCGCGCTACTTCGAGACCGACAACTCGCTCGAGTACCGCGCCTGCAATCCGTTGACAGGGCAGTGGGGCCGGCTCACCAATGACGGCAGCGGCGGCAGCTTCGTCAACACGCCAGCCTACCTTGCCGCGGCCTGCGACCTCGAAGCCGTGCGTGCGCTGGGCATCGTGCCGAGCGCGGGCAACGTGCCGATCGGCGCGGTGCCGTACGAGTACGAGCAGACCAACTACTCGCTGCTCGCGGACTACCGCGGCTTCGGCAACTCGAACCTGAGCCTGCGGCTCGAGCGTGAGGAGTTCGAGCGCGCATACCGCGAGCGCGCCAGCACCGGGGAGAACCGCATCAAGCTCGGCTACACGAACCACGGTTTCGAGCGCGCCACGCTGCTGCTGTCGTACGAGTACACCGATCGCGGCGGCAGCCGTTACGTCGTCGAGCCGCACGAGGAGTTCGTGAGCGCGACGATGGGTCCGGGGCCGACGACCGGCAACGTCGCGAGCTGGTTCCACAACATCGACACGTTCCGCAAGCTCGATATGGCGGACCGCAAGCAGAACATCCTCAATGCCCGCGTGAATTTCCTGGTCACGGAAACCCTCGACGTCGCGCTCTCGGGCCAGTTGCGCGACGTGAGCTATCCGGATTCCGACTACGGCCGGCGCAGCGCCGACCAGACGAGCGTCAGCCTCGAGGTGAACTACCAGCCGTCGGCAAAGTTTGGCGTCTGGGGCGGCTACACTTGGCAGACGGGTGACATGACGCAGCGTGGCCTGCAGGCGAACGCCTGCGCCATCGGTTCGACGTACTACTTCTTCAGCAACGGCGCGATCAACACGACGGGCGTACCCCCGGCCGGAACGACCCTGATCGGCTCGACGCCCGTCACGGTGACGAACTTCCACGACGCCTGCGGCATGACCGGCCCGTTGAGCCCGCTCTACCCGATGAGTCGCACCTGGGACAACGAGCAGCAGGACGACTACCACATGGCGAACGTCGGCCTGCGCTACGACATCAAGCGTCTCGCGCTGGATGTCTCGTACACCTACGTGCTCGGCCGCACCGAAACCGACTATCGCTACAACCCGGGCGCGCTCGGCCTGACGGCGGCGCAGGTGGCGATGATCGGCTCGGGCATGCCCGACCTGGTGATGGAAGTGAGCACTCTCGACGCCGGACTCGAGTACCGCTTCAACGACACGGTGTCGACCCGACTGTTCGCGCGCTACGAGTTCGGCCGCATCCGCGACTGGCATTACGACGGCGTGGCCCAGAATCCGGTGCCGGCCAACAACGCCGCCTATCTCGACGCCGGGCCCGACTACACGTATGACGCGAGCCTGATCGGGCTCTTCGTGCGGGTGCAGTTGTGAGCGAGGCAGTCTCGCCTGCCCGGGGCAGTCGCGTCCGCCCCGGCAGCAGGTTACTGGCGTGCTTGGCTGTTGCCGCTGCCTGGATGGCAGCGGCGCCGACCCCGGCCGAAGACGTGACGACACTGGTCACGACTGTGTGCAACGCCTGCCACATGCCCGACGGGAACAGCGTGGTGCCCATGTTCCCGAAACTGGCGGGACAGCACGCGGAATACCTCGAGAAGCAGCTCGCCGACTACGTCGCCGGCAAGCGCGCCAACGACGCGATGGGGCCGGTGATCCCGCAGATCAAGGCGGCCGACATCAAGGGCATCGCAGCGTTCTATGCCGGGCAGAAACCCGCGCCGGGCACCGTGAATGACGCCGCGCTCGCCGAGGCCGGTCGCAAGCTCTACGAAGACGGCAACGAGGAGTCGGGCGTGCCCGCCTGCGTCGGCTGCCACCAGCCGGCAGGCGAGGGCAACCCGCGCTTCCCGCGCCTCGCCGGCCAGCACCAGGCCTACACGTCGCTGGAAATGCAGGACTTCAAGACCGGCCTGCGTGCCAACGACAAGGGCAAGGTCATGCGGGCGGTCGCCGACCGCCTGACCGAGACGGAGATCTATGCCGTCGCCGAGTATCTCGCTGGCCTGTAACGGCCCCTCGAACGGTCAAAGGAGTGAATGCATGAAGACGTGCCTGCTGATGCTGTCGCTGCTCGTGCTGCCGGCACTCGCGATCGGTGCCGAGCCGGAGGCGAGCTCGCGCGCAGCGGGCATCGAGTCCGCCGGGTACGTCTGGAACGAAATGGAAGGCGAAAAGCTGCTGGCGCTGCAGGCGAAAGGCGACGTCTCGCGTGGTGCCGTCGCGTTCGAGGTCTGCCAGGGTTGCCATCGCAACGGCGGTACTGGGCGCGTCGACGGCTCCTACCCGCGGCTCGCCGGCCAGCACGCCTCCGTGCTCATCAAGCAGATGACGGACATCCGCGCCGGGCGGCGCGACAATCGCAAGATGGAGCCGTTTTCGAGCGAGCACGTGCTTGGTCCGCAGGAAATCGCCGACATCGCGGCCTACCTGCAGGCACAGCCGGTCACGTCGAACAACGGCCAGGGGCCGGGCAAGGACCTCGACCGCGCCGAGAAGCTCTACGAGCGCGATTGCGCGGACTGCCACGGCATGCGGGGCGAGGGCGACGCCGCAGATTTTTATCCGCGTCTCTCCGGGCAGCACTATCGCTACCTGCGGCGCGAGGCGCTGCTGATCCGCGACGGCGGCCGGCGCAATGCGAATCCGGACATGGTCAAGGCAGTCAAGAACTACAGCGACCGTGATCTCGAGATCGTCAGCGACTACGCCTCGCGATTGTCCCTGCCGTAGACGACGCTGCGGTTCTTGCCCTCGGCCTTGGCGCGGTAGAGCGCCTCGTCCGCGCGCCGGTACATGCCGTCGAAATCGGCCGTGCCCGTTTCGATGCTGATGCCCACGGAGACGCTGCAAGCAGGCTCGTTCCCGGCCGGGATCGTCAGGTCATTGATGACCTGCGCCGCGATCTTCGCGGCCGCTTGTTCGTTGCAACGGGGTGCGACGATCAGGAACTCGTCGCCCCCGATGCGTGCCGCGATGTCGTCACCCCGCACCGTCGCGCGGATCGTTGCGGCGAGGCGGGTGATGGCCGCATCACCGGCAGCGTGGCCTCGCGTGTCGTTGATGCTCTTGAGGCCATCGATATCCACGAGGAGCGCGGCGTGGGCGGAATGCGGATCGGTCAGCATTCTTGAGACGGCGTCGAGCGCGCCCCGCCGGTTCAGCAGGCCCGTGAGCTCATCGCGGATCGACGAATCGTAGTGACGACGCATCTGGTGTTGCAGGTCGAAGTGATAGCGCGCCACCAGAAAGCCGATCAGCAGGGCCACCAGTGCAACCGCGGCGAGGCTGCCGATGCCGATATTGCGGAAGCGTTTTTCCTGGGCCAGGTAGTACCCCAGGTCGAAATCGACGCCGACGAAACCGCTGTAGCGCCCCTGGCCGTCCCTGATCGGTGCATGTCCCGTGAGGAAGTAACCATAGTCGTCGAGCTGGAACGTCGGCGTCACCCACGTCTGGCCGGAGCTGAGCTGCAGCAGCCAGTCGCTGGTGTACTCCGCGCGCAGTCTGAAGCGCTCCATGTAAGCGGATGCCCGCAGCTTGTGATGGGTGGTCAGTGCCGGCGACGCGCTGGTATCGAGCACAAAGAAGGTCTCGCCCTGGCGGTCGACCATCGTGTAGACATAGAACGCGTCGGGGATGGCCGAGTGGAACCGCACCAGCGGTTCGAGCGCGCGGTCATGGAGTTCGGGCGAATAGTTCGCCGGATCGAGCAACTGGCGGTGGAGGTCGCCATCCACGGTGCTGGCCGCAAGCTGCGCGACCTCGGCGACGTGCAGTCGCAGCACGTCGAGCCGGGCGCGCTGCGCGAGCCACTGGGGTACCGCGACGATGGTCACCATGATCAGCGCCGCAATGCCGGCTGCGGCCAGGAAGACCCCGGGCTGGAAGGGGCGACGTCGAAAAACCATCGGGTTGCGGCGGCTCCGGCTCGCGTGGACGCTGCCCGCGGCTTCGGGTGGATTGTCGCACAGGCCCTTAACGGCAGGCGGTTCCGCCCAAAGCGATGCGGTGCGCGCAGCGGGTCAAGCCGGACAAGCCCCGGGCGGCCCAGGTGGCTTGAACTTCTTGTCCGCGGCTGCGTGAGCCACCTCCGACCTTTCAAGCCAGCCGCTGGTCGATCTGGGTGGACGAGAAATGGCGGCTGACAGAGGACTACCACTGAGAGGATTTGGACATGAGCCAGATGCACAACCCTGCCCACCCGGGCGAAGTCCTGCGGGAGTGGTTAAGCGACATCAGCGTGACGGATGCCGCCAGAAAACTCGGTGTAAACCGGGTAACGCTTGCTCGTGTACTGAACGGCGCCGCCGGCGTTAGCCCGGACATGGATCTGCGGCTATCCAAGGCGCTAGGCACCACGCCCGGTCTCTGGTACGCGATGCAGGGTAATTACGACATGTGGCAGGCCAAGAGGGCGTTCCGTGGTGGAAAAGTCCAGCGTATCGTCCAGCGCGGGAGCGTCGCCGCGTAAGCCCGCAGAGGTAGGTTCTTTTCGCAAGTGGATGAAGGCGAGGTGGGCCGGTGCGTGCCCAGCTTCAAGCCGACGGCGGGTACGGGCCCACCGTAAGGCCGGTTCCACGAACAAGCGGGCACAGAGCAGGTGGATTGAATTTTCTGTCCGCGAGGCAGATCTGGTGGTTTACTGCCGATCCGGAACACCGGAGCAGAGACTGCATCCATGCAAGTGGCAATATTGCTGTACGAAGGCGTCACGGCCCTCGATGCCATCGGCCCGTATGAAGTTCTGCAGGCGCCGCCGCTTGGCACTGAGGTGCGATTCGTCGCACGCGAGAAGGGCCTGAAGCGGACCGACTTCGGCCGGCTCGGCCTGATGGCGGACTACACGCTCGAGGAGACACCGCGACCCGACATCCTGCTCGTGCCCGGCACGCCGAGGCCTGAGGCGCTCCTCGGCGATGGGCAGGTGCTCGACTGGATCGCACGCGTGCACCAGACGACGAAATGGACGACGTCGGTGTGTACCGGCGCACTCGGACTCGCGGCGGCCGGCGTGCTGCGCGGGCTCGATGCGACCACGCACTGGCTCGCACTCGACGCACTACAGCAGTACGGCGCGAGGCCAGTGAAGGCGCGTGTGGTGCGCCAGGGCAAAGTCATCACCGCAGCGGGCGTGTCGTCCGGGATCGACATGGCGCTCACGCTCGTCGCCGAGGAGTTCGGCATCGTGGCCGCTCAGGCCGCGCAGCTCGTCATCGAATACGATCCGCAACCGCCGTTCGACGCGGGCAGCCCGGACAAGGCGCCTGCGGCGGTCGTCAGCGCCCTGCGTGAGCAATTCGGCGCGCTGACGTAATGCTCAATGCGGCAAGCGCGCGGCGCCGCGAGCCTCAGCCAGTCGCCGCCTCTTGTCGCAGCAGGTGATCGGCGGAGCGCGCGGCGAGCGCGTGCACGGTGAACGTCGGATTGACGCCGCCGCAGGTCGGGAACAGTCCCGGGCCCGCGATGACGAGGTTCGGGACGCCGTGCACCCGGCCATAGCCGTCGGTCACGGAATCGTCCGGTGAACGGCCCATGGGTGTGCCACCCATGATGTGCATCGCGCCCCGCGGGCCGGTCCAGATTTCGCGCGCGCCGGCCGCCTCGAAGACCCGGCGCCCGTCGGCCAGCGAGTCCTGCCACAGTGCGGCGGATTCCGGGTGAAGGTCGTGACGCACCCGGGCGAGCGGCACGCCGTGGCGGTCGCGCGCCTCGGTGAGAGTAACCCGGTTCCCGGCGACCGGGAGATCCTCGCAGACCGCCTGCATGCCCGCGAAGCCGCGTGCGGCACGGCGCATGAACACGTCGACGTCGGTTCCGTACAGGTCGGCGCGGGTCGTCGAGATACCGAGCAAGTCGTTGGGTTTGACGGCCTGGGCGATCATCCACTGATAGCTGCCGAAAGCGCCGTTCGCCGCGTGCGTGTGCTTGGCGTAGCGGTCCTGGTTCAGGAGCTGGCCGCCGAAGGCGCCCATGTAAGGTTCGGTGTCCTCGTCGAACAGGCCGAACACGAGCCCGGCCGAGTGCGACATGATGCGACGGCCCACCTGGTCGCGCGCGTTGCCAAGGCCTGCAGGATGCGGGCGGTTCGCAGATGCGAGCAGCAGGCGGGCATTCTCGATGGTGAATGCTGCGAGCACGACCAGCCCGGCCGTGATCGTGCGGCGGCCGCCGTCCGGGGTCGCGACCTCGACGCCCGTGGCCCGACCGCCACCGTCATCGGTCAGCACGCGCAGCACCGGCGTGTCGTTGACGAGCCGGGCGCCGGCGTCGAGCGCGCGCGGCAGGTAGACCGTCAGCGGGTTCGCGAGAGCGCCGATCGGGCAGCCCGCGTCGCACCAGCCGTCCCAGATGCAGGCGGCGCGGCCGCGATATTCGCGGGATGTCACCGCGAGCGGCAGCGGCGCGGTACGGCGGCCGAGCCGGTGAAAACCTCGTGCGATGACACGGCCCTGCCGGAACACGGGTACGGGCGGCAGCGGATACGGCGCTCCGGGCGGGCGCCAGATCTCCTGTTGCGCGTCGCCCGAGACACCGCATTCGTCCTGCACGCGGTCGTACCAGGGCGCGAGTTCGTCGTAGCCGAACGGCCAGTCCAGCGCCCGGCCAAAGCGCGAGCGGACCTCGAAGTCCTCGGCGTGCAGTCGCGGCCAGACTGCGTAGTGGTGCAGCGCGGCGCCACCCGTGCCATACGCCGCGTTGAACACGTAACCGACGGGATGTGCGCCTTCCTCGATGACCGTCGGGCCGGACCATTTCATGCGCCGCGCATGCAGCGTCGAACTGATCATGTGACCTTGGTGGCGCGCGGGCCCCGCCTCGAGGATCAGCACGCGGCGGCCTGCTTCGGCTAATCGCGCGGCGAACAGCGAGCCGGCAGCCCCCGACCCGACGACGATGGCGTCGACCGGTTCGCTGGGAAGTTCAGGGTCGCTCATGTGCCCCAGCCCGCGGGCGGCAGAATGTGCGCCATGTAGGGCACACCCAGGCGCTCAAATCCCGCGGGCGTGCCGTAGACGACGTCGACGGCGTCGCTGCGCAGCACGAAGTACACGAGACCGGCGGCAGGCCCGCTCCAGGCGTCGAAAGGTTTGCCGGTGAAGGCGCCCTGCAGCGCCGCGGCGAGTGCCGATGCCCGGTGGGCCGTTTCACCGGGCGCGGCCGCCAGGAATTCGCGCACCGCGGCCAGCGCCGTGCGATAGAAGGGACCGAAAGGCGGCTCGAGCCCAAGGTACCGCCCCATCAACAGGCTGTCCGCCGGCGGACAGGCGCACTGGTGATCGATGTAGTGGGCGAGGCCGGCTGCGGCGCTGCCCGGCACCAGAGCCTCGCCGAATGCCTCCAGATCGATGGCTTCGCCGTCGGTCAGAAACTGGAACGGCACCGCCGCCGCGCGTGCCTCCGCCGGTGAGGCGAGCACCTCGCGCCCCGCGATCGTGAAGGGCAGAGCCAAGCCGCCCGCGATCGCGGACCGGCGCAGGAACTCGCGTCGCGAGACGGCTGCCTCAGGCTCGACTGCCACTTTCTGCAAGGCTGTGCGTCCGTCTCAGAAAGAGCGCTTCAGTGATACGCCGATCCAGCGTGGTGGCAGGTAGTACACCTCGTTGCAGCCACATAGCGACGTGAGGTCGTAGCCCATGCCGCCGGCCTTCTCCTGCGCGATGTTGCGCACGTCCAGGGACGCCTGCCATGCATCGTTCTCCGAGGTCCAGCCGAACCCGGCATTCACGAGCACGTAGGACGGGAATTTGTCGGCATCGAAGTTGCGCAAGTTGTAATAGAAGTCGCTGACGTAGGTCGCGTCCGAGCGCACGTGCAGCCGACCACCGAGCGCCGGCCAGGAATAGCGCACCATGCCCGTGATCTGGGTCTCCGGCGTATAGGTCGGGCGCACGTCGCGGGGCGGCAGCGGCGAATTCGCGCGCAGCAGCACGTCCTTGACCGTGGCGTCCAGCAGCGAGGCCGACAGCGTGACGTCGAGACCGTCGATCGGGTTGGTCTGCAGCTCGAGCTCGGCGCCGTAGGTGCGCTGGTCGGCATTGATGACGAGACCGCCCACACCCACGAACAGGAAGGCCTGCGCGTCCTTGTAATCGTAGTAGTACACGCTGCCATTCAGGCGCGTGCGTTCGCCGAGCGAAGCCTTGAAGCCGGCTTCATAAGACCACAGCGTTTCGTCCTTGTATGGCAGCGCTACATCACCCCCACCGCCCAGATAGGCGCCGAGCAGCGGCGCATTGTAGCTGCCGGCCTTGGAGCCGCGATTGATCCCTGCGTAGAGCAGCAGCCCGTCGCGGGGCCGGAAGTCGAGCTGGGCCTTGCCGGTCCACAGCGTCTTCGAGCTCTCGTCCGCGAAGCTGAACGGCGCACCGGGCACCGGCACGTTCGGCAGCGGACTGCCCTGGTTGATGTGGTAGTTGCTGGTTGAGATGAAGAAGCCATTCGCGATCATGCGATAGTCCTTCT